>OIWT01000428.1_pt1 | contig 59102 bp, 57 predicted proteins | sample 1587701 | NCBI WGS metagenome assembly OIWT01 (sample SAMEA3888904, study PRJEB22519) | human gut metagenome | biome: human gut; feature: human-associated habitat; material: faeces | place: Denmark | collected 2009
GCCGATTTCTACACCGCCTAACGCGATTGTGTTCGGCACCGGCAAACTTCGCATTGTCGATATGCTCCGTGCCGGTATCATCATCAATATCGTGGCAATCGGCGTCATTGTTGTGATGGTGCTTTTAATCGGCGTGTAGTCTTCCGTTATTTCAGTATGTTCAGCCCCGTGTTTGTGCTTTTAACACGGGGCTTTTTTCGCTTTAAAAAATGCCTCGCTTGTAACGCTTGGGCGAGGCAGTCAAGAGACTTTGACTATTTAAAGGCTTTCTTAATTTCGCTTGTCATGGCCTTGGCGATGGCGGCATGGTTTTCGGACGTGTAGTGAATCTCATCGGGCCCTTGGGCGTACGGGACGACGGTGTTGACGTCAAAGTAGTATCCGTGAGCCGCTTTGGCTAAGTCAGGAAGAATCGCTTGCAATTCTTCGACACGTTCTTTGGCGCCGGCAAAACGCTCTTTGTTCTTGCCTTTTTGAGCGGCAATCTTCGAGGGGCAGACAATCATCACTTTCGGCGTTTGATAGGCGGTTCGTTGTTGCCAGCCGCCGTTTTTGACAATCGATGTGAGTTGGGCGATTCCCGCGGCAATATCGAGCGCTTTGCGATTGTGTTGAACCATCAGGTCATTGGAGCCGAGCCAGATGACGACCATGTCAAGCGGCATGTGAGAGGCAAGAGCCGCCGGCAGGTATGCCGCTCCGTCCATGCCGGCTCCCGGGACAATTCCGGGTCCCGATTTCGGGCCGCAATCAATGTTTGTCGTTCTCCCGCCTAAGGCTTCGACGATGACTTCGTAGTTTTTCCCGAGCATGCTCCCCATCTTTTCGGGCCAGCGTACGTCGGACGGAAGACGGTAGACGGTGCCTTGGGCGTCTTTAGCCCACCCGAACGCGTTCGAGTCACCGTAAATCATAATGCGCTTGGGGGATGCGCCGGCAAAAGAGGCTGTTGCAACGGCAATGGACAGAAGGGAAACACTGAAAACAGCAAGGGTTTTTCTCATGTTTTTTCTCCGAAAAACGAAAGGGAACAATGTTGTTTTGCCTACGCAAAAGCAACGGAACAACAGTAGCTAATTTTTGAAAAGCCGTCTTTTCGGGTTAACCCTGAAAGCAGGTTGCGTGTGTGGGACGAAACGCGATTGAGTAGATTCTCTTTTGCGTATGCCGTGCGCAGAGACCGCTTTTTTGCAAGCGAGGGTAACGAAAGCGGGGACTTATAGGGGCTTTCGTTAAAATGGGATAATTAACGCTTAATTGTCGATTCGAGGAAAAGGCAAGCAAAAATCAACATGACCGAATCCAAAGATTTCGCCGCTGTACCCGTTAAAGATTGGCAGGTGGCTCGTAGCCTCGTCGAACCGTTATATGCCGGGCAGTTCCTCAATTCCGGGGAGTCGCGTCTGGCGCATTCAGACGGAATGGCCTCCATTCTCAAGGGGCTGAATGAAGACGATAACCTACTGACAGCGGCTTACCTATTTAGTGTCCACATGTATGTGGAAAATGCCGACGAATGGATTGAAAAAAAATTCGGTCCGTCGGTTTTGCGTCTTGTTCAGGATATGCATCGCCTTGTCGTCACGAGCGAGCGAGCCCGAAGTGAGGACAAAAACGCTAAAGCGGTTTACCAACCCGAAGCGCTTCGCAAAATGCTTCTTGCTATGTGCCGCGATTTGCGCGTTGTGGTACTGCGTCTTGCCAGTCGTGTTCAAACATTACGATTCTTCTCGAAAGAAAAAGTCCCCTCGAGTGCAGCCGTCGGATATGCCGAAGAAACTCTTGCCATCTATGCGCCTCTTGCCAATCGCTTAGGCCTGTGGCAACTTAAGTGGGAACTCGAGGACTTGTCGTTCCGATATACCCATCCGAATGAATATGCCGAGATTGCCGAACACTTGGCGCAAACGCACGAGCAGCGAATCAAGTGGATTGATGAGGCCATTGCGCTTTTTAAGAAGTTTTTAGATAAGCAGGGTATTAAGGCCGATGTGAGCGGACGCCCCAAGCACATCTATTCGATTTATCGGAAGATGCAGCGCAAGCACTTAAAGTTCGAACAGCTCTTTGATATCGATGCGATTCGCATCATTGTCGACTCGATTGAGCAGTGCTACGAGGTTCTCAGTCTTGTGCAGGAAAACTGTCGTACGCTCAGTAAAGAATACGACGACTATATTGCGAACCCGAAACCGAACGGCTACCAGTCGCTTCATACCGTGGTGGTTCGTCAAGACGGACGCCCATTAGAAGTGCAGATTCGCACGCACAAGATGCACGAATTTGCGGAAATGGGAGTGGCTGCGCACTGGCGCTACAAGGAAAACGGCAATTCGGAAAAGACCAGGGGCGGGGAGGCCGAAGAGCAACGCGTTGCTTGGCTCCGACAGCTGATTGCTTGGCATTCGGACGTGGAAGAAAGTCCGGAGACGGCCGGAGCGACTGACGACAACATCTATGTGTTAACGCCGCAGGGACGGGTTCTGGAATTACAAAAGGGCTCGACACCGATTGACTTTGCCTACCACGTTCACACGCAACTCGGGCACCACTGCCGCGGGGCGCGTATCGACGGCGTGATGGTGCCGCTCAACACGAAACTGAAAACCGGGCAGACCGTTGAAATCATTGCCGTTAAAGAAGGAGGTCCCTCGCGCGATTGGGCTAATCCGGAGAGCGGCTTTGTGGCAACGCCTCGGGCGCGGACCAAAGTTCGTCAGTGGTTTAATGCCCAGCAACAGGCTGAGCAGATTGCCTTAGGACGGGACAGACTCGATAAGGAGTTGGCTCGTTTAGGCAAAACGGCTACCAAACTGGAGCTTCTTGCCGATCGCTTAGGGTTTGAAAACCCCGATGCGCTTTATATCGCGATTGCCAAAGACGAACTCAGTATGCGAGCCGTCGAGCAGATTCTTGCACCGGAACAGGAAAGTGCCGAGCCCGAATTTGTTCCGCGAAGCGCCACGAAGGGAAAATCCAAGAGCAATGTCCTTGTTGTCGGAATGGACTCGATGATGACGCAACTGGCGCGGTGCTGTCACCCGGCGCCGCCCGATGAAATCGTCGGATTCGTTACACGCGGCAAAGGCGTGACCGTACACCGCATCGATTGCCCGAATGTGCGCAATTTGGAAAACGTGGCGCGAAGCCGTATAATTGACGTGAGCTGGGGAACTTCGGAAGATGCCGTTTACCCAGTGGATATTTACATTGTGGCTCGTGATCGAATCGGATTGATTAAAGACATATCCGAAGTGCTCGTCAAAGAGAACCTGCGCGTAACGGGCATGAATTCCATGATGAGTAAGGGCGATGTCCACATGCGCTTTTCCGTTGAGATTCGGTCGGCCGAGCACCTGAAAAATGCATTGAAAGCCGTGCGCGACTTAAAAGGGATTTTGAGCGCGCGCCGCGCCTGAAAAGGAGAGAGGATGTCGTTTACCGTTGTCCGACGGGCTGCCTTGCTTTTCTTCCTTGTCCCTGGACTTGTTTACGGCCTTTTTGTCTCGCGCTTGCCGGCCTTCAAACTCTCGCTACAAGTCAATCAGAGCCAATTGGGTCTGATGCTTTTAACTTTAGGTATCGGGTCGGTTTTGGGACTGATGACGGCGCCGATCCTGATGCGCCGCACGCAACCGGGGCGCTTCCTTTTGACCGTGCTTGTACTTCAATTGGTCGGTCTTTGCTTTCTGGCTGTGTGCCAGGCGCTCGTCGCCGTCTTTGGCGTGATGTTTGCCATCGGAATTTGTATCGGGCTCACGGATGTCGCCATGAATGTGCAAGGCATTGCCATTGAGCGCACGTTTTTCCGTCCTGTCATCGGAACTTTGCATGCCGGATACGGCATCGGCGGCGCTCTCGGATCGATTGTCGGGGCTCTGTTTGCCGCCCTCGGTATCCCGATTTGGATGACCTTTCTTATCCCGAGCATTGCTATGCTTTTTCCGATTTTCTGGGCCGTAAGATACACCTTGCCCGATTCGAGTACCAAGGAAGCGAGGCCTTCTGCCAAAAGCACACCGATTCCCGGGGTTCTTATTTTGTACGGCGTGCTCGTCTTTTTGGCTTTTGCCTCGGAAGGGGCTTGCGGAGAATGGGGCGGACTGCTTTTGGCTGAGGAAAAAGGAGCCGGACAGGGGGCGGCCGGTGCTGTCTACGCGGTTTTTACGGTGTGTGCCTTGGCCAGTCGCCTGGCAAGCGATGCCCTTCGGCAGTCTTTTGCGGTTTCCCGAATTCTTTTTGTCGGAGTTCTTGTCGGACTCGCCGGCATAGGGCTTGTGATTGCGGCACCGGGCGTTGCTTTCCCGCTTGTCGGGTTTGCCGTTGCCGGTTTGGGAATCGGACCGATTTGTCCGCTTCTTTACGGTGCTGCCGGGCACCTTTCATCGCTTTCGGCGGCGCGTGCCGCGTCGGTTGTTTCCGTAATCGGGTACACGGGGCTTTTGTTTTGCCCGCCGCTTTTCGGTTTTTTGGCCCACATCACGTCGTACAGTACCGTTTTTGAAGTTGTCTCCGGATTGCTCCTTGTTCTGGCGCTCGGAAACGCCGTTTGTTCCCGCATTTCTCGGCAAACGGAAACGAGGTGATGCCTGGCGCATATTTCTTTTGTTTCGGAACAAGGGCCAGAGCGTTTTTCTTCGCGTTAAACCTTGCATTCCGTCTTGGAAATGGCTATATTTCGCATCCTCTTAGGCACGTAGCTCAGGTGGTTAGAGCATCACGTTGACATCGTGGGGGTCGTTGGTTCGAGTCCAATCGTGCCTACCAAAGAGACTTTGGAGATGAAATGAACCACAGTTGTCAGTTCCAGCGAACAACGACAACCCGATTCCGCTAAAGGGGCCGGGCAGGTGGTTTTGCGAATTGAAGGTGCGGCCGCAAGGTCGCACTTTTTTTTGATATTTTCAAGGGAAGCGTTTCCCGGGAGAACAAGATGATTACCGTTACGTTGCCGGACGGCTCTAAGCGCGAATACGACGCGCCGGTTACGGTCAAACAAATTGCCGAATCCATCGGAGCCGGTCTGGCTAAGGCCGCCCTTGTCGGAAAGGTCGATGGAAAACTCGTTGACTTAGGTCACTGCGTTGATAAGGACGCAACGGTTTGCATCATCACAGGCAAAGATCCCGAGGGCCTCAATGTGATTCGTCATTCGACCTCGCACCTGATGGCGCAGGCCGTTAAGGAACTCTTCCCGAGTGCCGAAGTGACCATCGGACCGTCGATTGAAAACGGGTTTTATTATGACTTTAAGTTCGAGCGCGCCTTCACGATGGAGGACTTGAAGGTCATCGAAGAGAAGATGCACGAGTTGGCGAAGGCTGATATTGCCATTAGCCGCATTGAAATGCCTCGCGAGGAAGCGATTTCTTACTTTAAGGGGCTCGGTGAGCATTACAAGGCCGAAATCATCGAATCGATTCCGGCTGGCGAAACCATCTCCCTATATCGTCAGGGCGACTTTACTGATTTGTGCCGCGGGCCTCACGTGCCGAGTACCGGCAAACTGAAGGTCTTCAAGCTCATGAAGGTGGCCGGGGCCTACTGGCGCGGCGACAGCAAAAACGAGATGCTCCAGCGTATTTACGGAACGGCTTGGGCGACTAAGGACGATCAGGATGCGTACTTAAAGATGCTCGAAGAGGCCGAACGACGCGACCATCGCCGCCTGGGGAAAGAACTCGATTTATTCCATTTGCAGGACGAGGCGCCGGGCATGATTTTCTGGCACGCCAAGGGATGGGCCATCTGGCAGGTTGTCGAGCAGTTTATGCGTCGCATCTACCAGGATAACGGCTATCTGGAAGTCAAGGCTCCGCAGTTACTCGACCGTTCGCTTTGGGAGCGCTCGGGGCACTGGGCCAAGTACCGCTCCAATATGTTTACGACGGAATCGGAAAACCGCTACTACGCACTAAAGCCGATGAACTGCCCGGGCCATATTCAGCTCTTTAACTCGGCCCTTCGCAGCTATCGCGATTTGCCGATGCGTTTCGGCGAATTCGGTCAGTGCCACAGAAATGAACCGAGCGGCTCGCTTCACGGTCTGATGCGTGTGCGCGGCTTTACGCAGGACGACGGACACATTTTCTGCTCGGAAGATCAGATTCTTTCCGAGTGCGTCAATTACACACGCATTGTGCGCGAGGTCTACAAGACCTTCGGCTTTACCGATATCAGTTACAAGATTGCCACGCGTCCTGCGATGCGTATCGGCGAAGATTCGGCTTGGGATAAGGCAGAGGCTGCGCTCATCGAAAGTCTCAAGGCGTGTGATGTTCCGTACGACATCCTTCCGGGGGAAGGGGCTTTTTACGGTCCTAAGATTGAATACCACCTAAAAGATTGCCTCGGTCGCTCTTGGCAGTGCGGCACGATTCAGGTCGACTTCCAGATGCCGGGGCGCTTAGGGGCCGAGTATGTCGCCGAAGACAATACGCGTAAGGTTCCCGTGATGTTGCACCGTGCGATTTTGGGCTCTCTGGAACGCTGGATCGGCATGCTCATCGAGCACTATGCCGGTGCCATGCCGGTTTGGTTAAGCCCCGTTCAGGTGGCCGTAGCCTCGATTACCGATGCCCAAATTGACTACGCCCGTACGGTTGTCGCGAAGATGAAACAAGCCGGGCTACGCGTTACAGAGGATTTGCGCGGTGAAAAAATCAATTATAAAATCCGCGAGCTTAGCCTTCAGAAGCACCCGTTTATCGCGGTCGTCGGCGAGAAGGAAAAGAACGACGGCACGGTGAGCATTCGCGCACGCGGAGGCAAGAATTTAGGTGTTATGCCGCTTGAGGACTTTATTGCCAAGGTTGTCGACTTGGATAAAAACCGAGTCAATTCCGATTCCTGGCAATAGTAATAAGGCGGTTCGATTAATCGTTTTCAGGAGTACTGACATAGCTCAAGAACGCACGCACCGGATCAATCGTGAGATTCGGGTACCTCAGGTTCGTTTAACCGGGGTCGATGGGGTGCAGATCGGCATTGTTCCGACTGCAGAGGCAATTCGAATGGCCATGGACGCCGATGTGGACCTCGTCGAGGTAGCACCGAACGCCGTGCCTCCGGTGTGTCGTCTGATGGACTACGGCAAGTTCCGGTATCAGGAACAAAAGAGAGCGCAGGAAATCAAGTCCAAACAAAAGGTCGTGCAGGTCAAGGAAGTGAAATTCCGCCCCGCAACCGATGAAAACGATTTCCAAACGAAACTTCGGGCTGTCAAGCGCTTTTTGGGTGACGGAGATAAAGCGAAAATCACCCTTCGCTACCGCGGTCGTGAGATGGCCCATCAGGATATCGGCATGCAGGTACTCAATCGCTTGCGCGAAGAGTTAAGTGAAGTCGCGCAAGTCGAGCAGATGCCCAAGCTCGAGGGACGTCAGATGATTATGGTTCTTGCGCCGCGCTCGAAAAAGAAGCCGGTGCAAAAGCAGGCTCCGGCTCCCGCCGCAAAACAGGAATAAAAAGGAAGGCTCCGGCTTTTTAGGTCGGAGCCCTTCTTTTTTCGGCCCTAAAAGCCTTTGAATGTGTGGAAAAGTCGAGGAACTCCCGAGCACGCAGGAAGTTAAGGGGACGGACTTGCTGCGTGCTCAGGTGTTTAGACCGGGGCTTTAGGCGACAAGATGCTCTAAAGCGCTTTGAATCCGCGCTTTCGTTTGGCGGAACTGCTCTTGTATGGATGTGCGGCAGGAAACGTCTTTTTCTAACATCGCTTGTGTATCGGCCGGCTTAGGGGTACCGCCCGTTACTTTGCACGTCAGGCTGTGAAGCGGATCGAGCATCTCTTGGATTTGCTCTTTAGAACGTTGAATTGCCACGCCCAAATGTTTTTGACTTTGTGCGAGCAAAAGGTCCGGCGTCATGTTTGTCACGGAAAGGGCATCTTTTTCCATCAACGTGCGAATCATGCCGCCTACAACGTGGTGTGTTTGTGTAAAGGGAAGGCCCGTTTCTTTTGTCAGTTGCTCGGCCATGGCCGTAGCCGCCGTAAATCCGTCCCGCGTACGGGAAAGAGCCGTTTCCTTGTTAATGTGTGACTGCTCGATATTAAGGGATAGCAACCCGAGGTTGCACACGAGCCGATCGATGTGCTCCCAGAACGTATCAAAGAATAAGAACGTTTCATGCGTCGGGAAAAACGTTGTTGAGGCAGCACTCGAAAATGCTGTTGTCGTGTACCCGAGGAAATGCTCCGTTTCCGAACGCATCAGCTCGGCCGCGTAGGCATTTTTCTTTTGCGGCATGATTGAGCTTGATTCGCAGACCGAGAAATTGAAATTGAGAATGTTGCACTCGGCACTCGCAAAAAACACCATATCGGAGGCAACGCGAGAAAGCGTGGTATTTAAAATTGCACAGGCCGAAATGGTTTCCAAGAAGTAGTCCACCGCACCGATGCTGATCCCGGTGTGTTCGATGACGCTGTCAAATCCGAGGCGTTTGGCGATGCTTTCTTTGTCGATGTCAAACGAGGTTCCGATTCCGGCCGCAGATCCCATCGGAGAGCAATTAACGGTTCGGAAGGCTGCTTGTAGGCGCTTTAAGTCGGCCAAGAGGGCCTCGTGAACACCCAAAAGATAGTGTGCCCAAGTTCCCGGTTGCGACGGTTGCCCATAGGTGTAGTACGGAATGACAGTTTCCAGGTTCTCCGAGGCGGCTTTTTCCAGCACGCAGGTTGCCTCGAGCGTTGCCTCAATGACTTTTTCCAAGGCCTTTCGGACGGACATCCGATACAGCGTAAAATACATGTCATTGCGACTTCTTCCCATATGAAGTTTGGCTGCAACGTCCTGATTAATTTCCCGAGAAAGCGCTTTTTCAACGAGAAACCAGATGTCACCGTCCTCGACCTTATCCATGTCTTGCGGTGTCATCTTGCTTTCGACGGCTTTCAGACCGCCGACGATGGTCTCGTATTCATCCTGCGTTAAATGCGCCTTTTCCCGAAGCATCCTGGCGTAAGCCAGATTCAGAAAAAAGAGCTCTCTTCTGCGGTAAAGCATGTCATTGTGACCGAGACTGCGTCTTAAGGCGTTGTAGTTTTCAAATAGTTCCATTGCAATCCTCTCTATGCATTTGAAGACAGTAAAAGGGAGGGTCCTATTGTCAAAAGGGCAGGAATAATTGGCAATTTATCGGCCAACGTAAGCATAACGCGTATGCGATTTTCGCATCATAGTGATAATTGCCGGTCCTGAACATGCATGGTCATGCACAAAACGCATAAAAAATATCCGAAAGAATCATTATGGTTGAGCGATGCGAAACAAGTGGGAAAAATCTCCCCAACTTGCTTTTGGCACGTGTTTTACGGTGTGGGAGGCTCGGTCAAGGGTAAGCCTTTTCATGGAGGTTTTTATGCTGATTCTTGATGCTCTAATTGTGATTTTGGCGATTCTTATTGGTTCGCGTAAGGGAGGCGCGACCGTCGGTTTTACGGGCGGTGTCGGCTTAGCTGTTTTGATTTTCGTTTGCGGATTAAAACCCACGTCTCCTCCGATTACCGTCATGCTTATTATCTTGGCGGTCACGTCGCTTGCCGGAATCTTGCAGTGTTCGGGCGGTTTGGATTATTTGGTGAGCATCGCCGAAAAGATCCTTCGGAAAAATCCGAACCACGTGACCGTTCTGGCGCCGCTTGTTGTTTTGTGTTTCGTAATCTTCACGGGAACAGCGTTTATCGCCATGGCTCTAATTCCGGTTATTGCCGAAGTCTCGCGCGGAGCCAACGTGCGACCCGAGCGTCCTTTATCGGCAACCTGCGCGGCATCGGCCTTCGGAATTGCCGCCAGTCCCATGTCGGCGGCAACGGCCGGTATGATCGGCATTCTCGGTACGCAGGGAATTAATTTCGGACCGATGATGATGGTGCTGATTCCGGCTATTCTGATTGGCGTTCTTGCCGGAAGCCTTTGTGTTTATAAGCGCGGAAAAGAACTCTTGGAAGACCCGGAATACCTCAGGCGCTTGAAGGCCGGAGAAATTGCACCTCTTAAAGCCGGTACGAACTACGTTCCGACTCGAGAGGCAAAGCTTGCCGTCGGTATTTTCGGTTCGGCTGTGGCACTCATTTTACTTTTAGGGTCGTTTAAGGGATTGCTGCCGCATTGGACGGTCAACGGAAAATCGATTGCTCTTTCGACGGTTAATCTCATTGAGGTTGTTACGCTTGCCGCAAGTGCTCTGATTATCTTTGCGTGCAAAATTAAGCCGGCTAACCTGACAAAATCTTCTGTCTTTAACGGTGGGGTGATTGCCGTGATGGTTGTTTTCGGTGTCTGCTTTATGACGGACACGTTCTTTGCAGCTCACAAAGGCGAATTAATCTCACTTTTCGGGGATGTCTTGCGCACCTATCCGTGGCTTTTTGCCGTTGTTCTTGTTTTGGGCAGTGCGATTTTGGAAAGCCAGGGCGCCACAACGGCCGCTTTAATGCCCCTCGGCGTTGCTTTGGGAATCGATCCGCACTACCTTGTGGCGATGGCGCCGGCTGTTTGTTGCACGTGGTTTTTGCCGATTCATCCGAATATTCTTGCCAGTGTTGCCATTGATTCGACAGGAACGATGAATGTCGGATCGTGGATTCTGAACCATTCGACTATGTTGCCCGGACTCGTCGTAACCGTTGTTTCTGTAATATTCGGTTTTGTTTTTGCCGGTATTGTTTTTTAGACCTGCAACAACTTTTTTCGCACACTGCGCGCCTGCTTCGATTTTTCGAGGGCAGGCGCTTTCCCATAACGGGAGGGAGGAATGCAGGAAAAGCCCAAACACGTTCATTGCGATTTTTTCCAGCCCCAGATTCTTGCCTTCGATATGGTGTGCAAGACGCGTAGTTTTTCGGAGGCCGGAAAGGCGCTCGGAGTGAGCCAGTCCAATATCTCACGGCGCGTCCTGTCGCTGGAAAAGAAGTTGGGTATTTCGCTAATCGATCGCAACGTTCGGCCGTTGAAGCTGACGTCCGAGGGACAGCTTTTGCAAGACCTTATCCGTAAGCAAATCGATGTTGTCGATGCCCGTCTTCTGGCCGTCATGCAACGCGGGCACAAAAAAGTCCTTCTCCGCCTCGGATGCATCACAAGTTTGGAACACGACTTAGATGCCCCGTTGATTAAGGAGCTTTCTGATTGTGCCTCTCGGATTGAGTTGCGACACGGCACAAGCGGAAAACTCTTGTCCGAGTTCGAACGCAATGAGCTCGATGCTTTTTTAAGTTCGCAACCTTTTTTCGATTGCAAAGACGTCTACCGACGATTCCTTTTTTCGGAACCCAATGTTCTTGTCGTTCCTGCATCCGCGTCGATTCCCGAGCATCCGACTTGGGAGAATTTGCGGTTTTGCGGACTACCGAAAATCGGCTTTTCCACACGCTCTTCCAACGGCGAGTTCGAACGGCTGTATTTTCAAAAGCAGGCCATCGAATTTGTCGAAAGTATCGTCAGTGACGACGTCGATCCGTTCTTTGATTTTGTGGAGTATGGGCTCGGCTGGGGCATCGTCACGCCGATTTTTATCCCGTTTAAAAGTTCCCGATACCGCAATTTAAGAATCCTTCCGATGCCAGAGCCCGTTGCCCGGCGTGATGTGTACGTGCTCGGTCGAAACGAAGAGACATACAAAGGAATCATCGATAAAATGGCACAGGTTTCGCGTCGGCAAGTCGAGACCCTCTATCACGATTGCATTGCCAAGCACTGCCCCTGGCTTGAAGGTAGTTTGCACCTTAGCGAACCGACCTAGAGGCGGGCGGTCGATTTGTTTTTGGTTGCCCCATATGCTTCAGTCTCTTTGGATGTTGGTAGCGGCATTTTTCTTTGCCTGCATGTCCGCCCTCGTTAAGCAATGCTCTCTGGAGGCCGGAATCTTTGAGATTGTTTTCTTTCGCGCCTTTTTAACGCTCATCTTCATTTCCGTCGTGATGCGCATGGAGAAAATCTCCTTTAAGACGCGCTATCCGGGAAAGCACGTGTTTCGTTCGATTTGCGGTGCCGTGGCCTTTACCAGTTGGTTTGCAGCAACGGCACATTTGTCGCTCGGCACGGCTGTGACGTTAAGCTATTCGGGGCCGATTTTCATTGCACTGGCCACGATCGGTCTGTATCTGAAAATCGGAAAGCGCGTGCCGTGGTTGTTGGTTTCCTCCGTTTTTTTGGGCTTTGTCGGTATCTGCATCATGATGCATCCGACCGTAAGCTCCGATACCCTCACGTGGGCTTTAACGGCCCTTGTCGCCGGAATCTTGGCGCCTTTTATCTTTATGACCGTGCAAAAGCTCGGTAGCCTCGGGGAACCCTCGGCCCGCATCGTCTTTTACTTCATGCTCGTGAGTACGCTCTGGGGCCTTGCGGGTGTCTTTGTCGTTGAGGGTGGATTTCACTCGCACGGGACACTTTTATGGGTCATGCTTCTCGGGGTCGGCATATGTTCAACGTCGGCGCAACTGACGATGACGCAGGCCTATGCCAAAGGAAATCTCCTGATTACCGCATGCTTTCACTTCTCGACCATTCCGATGGCCGAGCTTTTAAGTGTGTTGCTTTTCGGCGAGTCCCTCACGGTCGATGCCTTAATCGGAATGGCTCTTATCTTCGGGGCCGGAATTCTCTCGAGTATTCCGAGTAAACACGCGCATCACCATCCGTAAAACAGCAAAAGCGGATGGAAGAATCGATTTGTGCTGTTTTTTTGGGAAATTTCGCGTGAATCGGGATATAATCCTCGCCTTCCGGCGCCAAGGGGCGTTCTTTTGTGTCCCTTGATGCCCAGAACAAGTCGGGGCGGGCTAAAAAAGAGCCCACGTTAAACGTAGGCCGCCTGGAGTTCCGATGATTTAAGAAGGAACGGCAAAATGCCGAAGATGAAGACAAAGAAAGCCGCGAGCAAGCGCTTTAAGGTTCGCTCGGGCGGCTCCATCAAACGTGCGCACGCCACAAAGCGTCACATTCTCACCCATCGTACGACCAAGAACAAGCGTCATCTTCGTGGAATGCTGACTATCCACGAGTCCGACAGCAAGTCGATTCATCGTATGTTGCCTTACGCGTAAAGAAAGGGAGGGAGAACAATGCCTCGAGTTAAACGTGGTGTGACGGCTCGTGCCCGTCATAAGAAGATTATTGCTCTTGCCAAGGGCTATCGTCTGCGTCGTAATAATGTGTTCCGTGTCGCCAAGCAGGCGGTGATGCGTGCCGGTCAGTACGCCTACCGCGATCGCCGTGACAAGAAACACGTGTTCCGTCGCTTATGGATTGCGCGTATTAACGCTGCAACGCGTGTTAACGGTCTGACATACAGCCGTTTCATGAACGGCTTGAAGAAGGCCGATGTGGCGCTTGACCGCAAGGTCTTGGCGGATATGGCCGTGTTTGACAAGAACGGGTTCGCCGCTCTTGTCGCTCAGGCCAAGGCCGCGCTCGGCTAAAGCGCAGTCTTATCCCGAAGGCGTTCTTTTAAAGAGTGGCGCCTTCCAATGAAAAGGGTTTGGCACAAGTACGCGAACAGCGTCTTGCCCGAACCCTTTTTTGTTTTTGTACGGTTTTACCGAACTGAAATATATTTGAGTCCGCGTGGATTGAAAATGCAAGAACTCCGTGAACTGATTGAATCGGCCAAGGCCGATTTTGCGGCGGCCGACCAGAGTGCCGCCCTCGAAGACGCCAAGGCGCGTTATATCGGAAAGAGCGGTGCCATCACTGCTCTGATGAAAGAACTCGGGAAACTGCCGCCTCAGGAGCGTCGTGAACGCGGGCAGCAAATCAATGCGGCTAAGACGGTCGTTGAAGCGGCGTTAAATGCGCGCCGTGAAGCGCTTGCCAATGCGAAGATGGAAAAGCGCTTGGCGGCCGAAGCTGTCGATGTGACGCTTCCGGGACGTGAGATTCCTAAAGGTGCTCTGCACCCTGTGATTCGCACGTGGATTCGGATTGAGGAAATTTTCCGCTCCATCGGGTTTGACGTGGCCGACGGTCCTGAAATCGAAAGCGATTGGTTTAGCTTTACGGCGTTAAATAATCCCCCCAATCACCCGGCGCGTTCCATGCAAGACACGTTTTATGTCGACCGCAAGGATTCGACGGGATTGGCGCTTCCGTTGCGTCCTCACACATCTCCCATGCAGGTGCGCTATGCCCGTACGCATACGCCGCCCATTAAGGTCATTGCACCGGGACGCACGTATCGCGTGGACTCGGATGCAACGCATTCGCCGATGTTTCATCAGGTCGAAGGCCTTTGGATGGATGAAAACATTTCCTTTACGGATTTAAAAGGGGTGTACTCCGAATTCTTACGGCGCTTTTTTGAAACCGAGGATTTAATCGTGCGTTTCCGACCGAGTTATTTCCCGTTCACAGAACCGTCGGTGGAAGTGGATATGGCCTTCACAACGGGCCCGAAAAAAGGGCGCTGGCTCGAGATTTCCGGTGCCGGGGAAGTTCACCCCAATGTGGTGCGTAACTACGGTTTAGATCCGGAACGCTACATCGGTTTTGCTTTCGGCTCGGGCTTGGAGCGCCTGACCATGCTCCGCTACGGTGTGGACGATTTGCGCCTTTTCTTCGAAGGCGATTTGCGGTTCCTTTCTCAATTCAGTTAAGTTTAGGTTAGGGGTTCAGTGATGTTATTTTCTGAAGAGTGGCTGCGCCACTACATCAATCCGGATTTGACGAGTGAAGAGTTAACCGAGACCCTGACCATGGCCGGTCTCGAAGTCGAGCAAATGACGACGATTGCGCCGCCCTTTACCGGGGTTGTCGTCGGAAAAATCTTAACGTGTGTCAATCATGAAAATTCCGACCACCTGCACGTGTGCACGGTCGACGTCGGAGAGGCCTCTCCCTTGCAGATTGTCTGCGGAGCACCCAATGCCAAGGCCGGCATTAAGGTGCCGTGCGCCAAAATCGGCGCGATTTTACCCGGCGGCTTTACCATCAAAAAGGCCAAGATGCGCGGGGTGGAAAGTTTCGGCATGCTCTGTTCGGCGCGCGAACTCGGGGTTTCCGAGGATCATTCGGGACTTTGGGTTTTAAATGAAGACGCCCCGATCGGTCAAGATATTCGCAAAGCCGAACGTTTGGATGAAAAGCGCATTGAAATTAAGTTAACACCCAACCGCGGTGACGCGCTTTCAGTAATCGGTGTCGGTCGGGATTTGCATGCCGTGACCGGTGCGCCGCTGGCCAAGCCCGACATGACAGCGGTTCCTGCTACGTGCTCGTGCGTCAAGCCCGTGCATATTAAGGCCCCCGAACTGTGCGGGCGCTTTACTGGTCGCGTGATTCGCGGATTGAATCCCAAGGCGCCCACGCCCGAGTGGATGAAAGAGCGCTTGGAGCGGTCCGGACAACGGTCGATTTCCGCCTTGGTGGATATTTCCAACTACATCATGCTCGAGCTCGGACGCCCGTCGCATTTTTACGACTTGGCGAAAATCACCGGAGACCTAACGGTGCGCTGGGCGCAAAAAGGAGAGCCCTTGGAGCTTTTGAACGGTCAAAAACCCGAGCTTGACGAGTACTACGGCGTTGTGGCTGATGAAAAAGGCGCATTGGGTTTGGCCGGCATTATGGGCGGTGAGTCAAGCGCCATCGGCGATACGACGACCGACCTATTTATCGAGGCGGCCTTCTGGTTCCCGGAAAAAATCCAGGGCCGTTGCCGTCGTTTGAACTTTTCGACCGATGCAGCGCATCGCTTCGAGCGCGGTGTGGATTTCGGAAGTCACATCGAGCACATGGAATATGCCACACGCTTAGTCCTTGAGATTTGCGGAACGCCGGAGACGAAAATCGGCCCCGTGGACGATCAAATCGTCAACCTTCCCAAGCGCTCGGTCGTGCGTATGCGCCCCGATAGGTGCCGCAAGGTCGTCGGAATCGAGATTTCCGATGACTTTATGGCCGAAGCGTTCACGCGCCTGGGGTTTGAATTTACGCGTGACGGGGCCGATTTCCTCATCAAGTCCCCGACGTATCGCTTCGATATCGAGATTGAAGAAGACTTAATCGAGGAAGTGGCGCGTCTTTACGGCTATGAAAAGCTTCCGGACCGCGAACCGGTGGCTCGCGCAACGATGCTCTCACACAAGGAAGGGGTTCGCACGAACCATGATTTGCGTTACGAACTTGTCAATCGCGGGTATCAGGAACTCGTGAACTTTTCGTTCATTGAGGAAAAGTGGGAAAAAGACTTTGCCGGAAACGATACGCCGATTCGGCTTTTAAATCCGATTGCAAGTCACCTGTCGGTGATGCGCACGCAACTTGTCGCTGGTCTTGTGGATATTTTGCGCTACAACTTGAACCGTAAAGCACAAAACGTTCGCATTTTCGAACTCGGACGCGTCTTTTACCCCGATTCGAGCGTCGAGGACGGTCCCTGGTCCGTCAAGGGGGTGTGTCAGCCTTTACATATTGCAGCGCTTGCCTACGGCGATGCCCATGACAATGCCTGGGGAGAAGCGGCTCGTGACGTGGACTTTTTCGATGTCAAGGGGGATTTGGAGAGACTTCTTTTTCCGCTCAAAGCCACGTTCGAGCCCGAACGTCATACGGCGCTACATCCCGGGCGCTCCGCTCGTGTGGTTGTGAATGGAAAACCCGTCGGCTTTATCGGCGAACTGCATCCGCGTCTTTGTCAGGAGTATGGGCTTGCGAAGGCTCCGGTTGTCTTTGAAGTGGACGTGGCTGACATCCTTGTGACGCCTGTCCCGAGTCCCAAGGCTGTCACGAAGTTCCAGCCCATTGAGCGCGATTTCTCGCTGGTTGTCCCCAATGCGGTGACGGCCCAGCAGATTTTCGACGCCGTTGCTGCCTTAAAGAAGGAAAAAGCCGGCGCTGCCATCGAAGACTTTAAGCTTTTCGACCTGTATAAGCCTAAAAACGAGACCGATGTCAAGAGCATGGCATTTCACCTGACTTTGGTTTCTCACGGCGATGAGGCCTTAACGGAAGAGGTAGCCGAGCGCACGCAAAAGAAGCTTTTACAGGTCCTGAGTGCTTTAGGAATTACTTTAAGAGCCTAGAGAAAAGACGCTTCGTTAGATCCGCATTTTTGACCGGCCTCGGTCCCTCATGCGGATCTTTCTTCTTTTCCTTGTTTTCAAAGAGGAAAAGCGGATATCATGCCAGACGTGGTAAATGGTTTTGAAAGAACACGGTAAGCGGCAGACTATGGACAACGAATATTTGAGGAACTTTTTTCAGCGCGAGTTTCCCGACGGGAAGATGAACGCGGCGACCTTGTCGAAAGTTCACTTTATCGACATCCTTTCCGATCGGATGGAAATTTCTCGTGCGGAAGCACTCACGATCATTGAGGTCATTTTCAAGGAAATCGAACAGGCGCTTTTAAGGGGGCGCGATGTGAAGATTGCCAATTTCGGTACGTTCTCAACGCGCGATAAGTCGGCGCGTCCGGGACGCAATCCCAAGACCGGAGAGTCCCATGAGATTTGTGCTCGTCGCGTCGTCACGTTTATTCCTTCGCCGCACTTGCGCGATGCCGTGTCCGAGTACGAGAACAAGAAAGACGCCTCATAGCAACGGGACATCTGACCATGAACATTCAAGACAGTCACGCTTTACAGGATGTCTACACGTTGTCCGAAGTCTGTGCTCGGTGCGAGGTGCCCGAACACGTTCTCGTGTACTGGTCAGATTTCTTTCGCCGGTTAAAGGATGAAAACGGCCACCTAAAGACGGCATTTTCCGAGGATGATTTAAAGCTCATCGCTCGGGTGAAAAAGTGCTTGTATACGCGGTGCATGACCGTACAGGAGGCCGTGCGCGAAATTGCCGAGCAAGAAAAAGGCACGTCTCGTGTTGCCGAGCAAGAAGCTCCGAGCGCTCCGACTATCACCGTTAAGGCCGAGGGTCCTGACAAAGAGCCCCCGATGCCGACGGCGCCGATTTTTGCCGTGCCGCCCAAGACAAGCGACGTGCCGGAGCAGGGGAGTTTTTCCGACTTGATGCAAGGAGGCTTGAAACACCTGGAGGAAGCCATCAGCGCACAAAAGAATCGCTTTGAGAATCGACTGACCGACCAGAACGCCGAGTTTTCTGCCGTCCGTAGCGAATGCGCTGCACGGATGTCGGACCTAACGACGAGTCTCGGATGCGAACAGGAAAAGAACAGGCGACTGGCGCAACTCATTGAACAGGCCGTCAAAGATCTCGAAGCCTTGCGCATCGAGGTTTTCGGCGACAAATAGGGCAAAACAATTCAGCTTGAACTCTTGAAAAAACAGGGTGTGCACGATAGAATGCGCGCTCTGAGTCGGGGCGTAGCGCAGCCTGGTAGCGCACTTGCATGGGGTGCAAGGGGTCGCGAGTTCGAATCCCGCCGCCCCGACCATTTTACAGATATAAGGTAACGAAAGTTACCTTATTTTTTTGTGTCTTATTCTCCGAGACCCGCATAAACAAAGGCTTTTCGCGGTGTTCTGTGTCCTGTCATCGTTTCTATTCTTCTATGTAGACTTGTCCAAAGAAAGAGAGGCAATAGTTAATCGTAGTAACAACTCAAACAGGTTTTAGCGTACACAAATCTCGATGTCGCCCGTGCAAATTCTGCACATATGCGCATTAGTGTGTATAATTTCCTCGTTGATAAGAAACGGAGCAAGCCATGGATAGTTCCACAATTATCAACACGCTTGAGGCTAACGGTTGGACTTGCGTTCGCACGAAAGGCGACCATCGGTATTATCGAAAGAAAGGAGTGCAGAGACCGACATGTGTCCCACATCCTGTCAAGGATATTCCGATAGGAACGCTAAAAGCTATCGAACGTCAGACAGGCATTAAATTCAAGTGACGTTGAGGTTGGGCAGAGACTTACGCGCCTTTGCCCAATATTCGGAGACTTAAATGAAATACCCAATTGCTGTTGAACCCGGAGATAAAAAACACGCCTACGGCGTCGTTGTTCCTGACCTACCCGGTTGCTTTTCCGCAGGCGATACTCTTGACCTTGCCTACGAAAACGTCAAAGAAGCAATCGCCGGCTGGATTGAAACAGAACTCGATGAGGGCCATGATATTCCCTTACCTTCAAAAATCGAAGATATTACTAAACGAAAGGAATTCAAGGGGTGGGTTATCGGCGTTGTAGAAGTTCCAGATAGTCTTTTGTCAGAAAAAGCACAACGCGTCAATATCACCTTGCCTAGTCGCGTACTCCGTCGTCTGGACTTTTTAGCCAAAACTTCCGGCGAAACGCGTTCGGGTTATATCTCTCGTATGGTGTATCAGCAAAGATAGCCTCGATTCCGTTCCTTTGTTCAATCCCGACTAGTAGCCCCTCGGAAGGGGCGGTTGTTAAGCAGACGATTTAGTGGCGAGGCACAATCCTCAGAAAGGGGGAGGATTATGAAAAAACTACTGTTTATTACAGCAACTAGTGTCACGTTCTTAAGTGGTTGCACAACTGCTGAATTAGTCGAGCTTAACGGCGACAATTGCTTTAAGGTCTTTCAAACATTACCAGACGGGGCATTGGTACACCGATGCACGTCCGTTATAGGCTCAAGCAACCCCATATGCACGGGAGTGGTTGCGTACATTCCCAACTCCTCCGACAGCCAACTGTACGACGAAAAACTTGTCTGTATGAAGAAGGCGAAAATGACAAGGCTGTACACGTACACAACAGTAAAAGACCGAGTCAAAACCGTTCCCGTGTTTGAAGAAAGCGGGGAGGACGAGCCGTAGCCGAAACGCCCTATTGCTGGGTAAGACATTCGTACCCAAAACTGCGTAGAGTTTCGGATAATTCGTATCCATATCAGCGATGGTCGAGCCGTCGCAACGGAACTAGCCGTCGGGAACGTCAGAGCCTGCGTACAACTTGATGTCGCCAACTTGATGGCATGTCGAGTCCGCGTGCGCATTAGCGGAGGCAATGGCAGAGGCCACGGTCTTGTTCTGAATCGCATTCGTTGAAGTCGAAGAAAGCGACGAATCGGTCGGGATAATGTCCGTGCGGAGCATCGACCCCGCTCCGTCATTTTGGAAAAGCTTTATCAAAAGTTTCGGGAAGGCCATGATTATTCTCCTTGATACGGGACAGTCCACTGCGCTGTTTGCGCTTCGCCTGCGAGTTTTAGTGCCTGCGCTAACTGCGCAACGGTCGGTGTTGCCACTGTGTTGTCCGCAGGAACCCAAATCTGCGTCGTTGTATTCAGGTCAACGCCGAGCGCTTGAGCGCCAGACACAACACGAGCCATGCGATCTTACTATTTCTCGTCCGCATCAAAGACCGAAGTCTGGGAGGGTTTTTTCAAAAATCTCATTTCTGAGAGTATTAGATAGTGTCCGGTCGAAGATCTGAAGGCCAAAATGTTCGCTGACGCTTCGGGCGAAAAGTAGTACTCGGCCAGTCATTAAACGCTTTCAGGGAGCTCTCAGTCAGTTCCAACCAACTGAAGGCTGTCGAGCGATATGAGAACTGTCGCAAGCGAACGCGTGTAGCGCAGGAACAGGGGAATTCAACGCTACAGGGAATGCGAAAGAAGGCAATATCACAGCGAGACATCTCTGTGGGCAAGTCAGACATTTTGACCTATTTGGTTCGTGGATGGAGGCAGGCAAACGGGGTTTTGTGGCAGATCAATCTGACAATAAAAGTTACAGAGGCTTGCCTGAATTTTCAGGGAGAGAGTCGTTTCTTCCGTGAAGTTGGCCATGATGAATGCGGGAATGACAGCAACATTAACGCTTGAGTCAGAACACTCTTTCAATGTGTACGCGACGAGCGATGATTCGAAAGCGAAGGCAGTCAACTTCGATGATGTGAAAGAAGGCAGCGGAAAAATAGGAGGCGCATCATGGCTCGTGAAGGAATTAAGGTTTAGGGTAAAGACAGTTCGACACCGTCGCCGACTGTTTTCACTTCGCTCGCCTAAGACAGACACTCAAATTGCACAAAACGAGTCGCGCTTGTGCTTTTCAATTCCCCGCTTCCTAGTCTAGTATTGCAATCTCGGGTTTTTAAAAACGTCCGGGGATGAAACTCAGGAAAAAATAACAGCGCGCCTTCGGGTGCGGGAGAAAAGAACATGAGTACGACAACGACAACACAAAAGGCCCAGAGCCTTCAAGATCCGTTCCTTAATACACTACGTAAGGAACACGTTCCCGTTTCGGTTTATTTGGTCAACGGTATCAAACTTCAGGGGCAAGTCATTGCGTTCGATCAGTATGTCGTGATGCTGCGAAACACGCTCACGCAAATGGTCTACAAGCATGCTATCAGCACGATTGTTCCGTCGCGGGCCGTGGACTTAGACACAACACCGGAAAAGTAATTTGACGCGATTTCGCTACGAGAGCCAAGCCGAAAAGGTCAGGCCGCGTGCCGTTTTGGTGACGGTCGCCATCGGTAAGGCTCCGGTTTTCGATACAAGCGAGGAATTAACCGAGCTTGCCCGATCCGATGCGTTTGAGGTGGTCGGCATTGTCCGCGCCAGACGGGATAAACCGGATCCTTCCACATTGTTGGGTTCGGGCAAGGTCCGGGAAATCGGGGATTTGGCGCGTGCCTACGGGGCCGACGTCGTCATTTTCGATGCCACATTGACAGCAGCCCAAGAACGCAACCTTATCAAGGTCCTTGAAACAGGCGTGATGGATCGGACCGAGCTCATTCTTTCGATTTTCGAGCGTCGTGCGCGTTCCGGAGAAGGACGATTGCAAGTCGAACTCGCTAAGCTCGAACACCTGTCGACTCGCTTGGTGCGCGGCTGGACACACCTGGAGCGTCAACGCGGGGGTTTGAGTAAGACAGGCGGGCCCGGGGAAAAGCAAATTGAACTTGATAGGCGTTTGATTGCCTCGCGTGTCAAGCAACTTCGAGCTCAATTAAAAAAGCTTTCTCGTCAACGGCAAACACGGCGCAGCAGTCGCTATTCGGGTTTGACTCTCACAGTGAGCCTTGTCGGGTACACCAACGCCGGCAAATCCACACTCTTTAATATATTGACGCGCTCTGAGGTTTATGCCGCCGACCAGCTTTTTGCAACGCTCGATACGACAGCACGGCGTGCGTGGGTCGGAAATGAAAGCGAAGTGGTCTTAAGCGATACGGTCGGCTTCATTCGCGGCCTTCCTCACCAGTTAATCGATGCGTTTAAATCCACGCTCGAGGAGACGGTTCAGGCCGACCTCTTACTGCATGTCGTGGACATCTCAAGTCCGATGCGCGAGGAACAAATGGAGTCAGTTGCTCATGTGCTCGATGAAATCGGCGCGGGTTCCGTTCCGGTGATTACCGTTTTTAACAAAATCGACATGACGGACCATGAGCCCTCGTTGGTGCGCGATGAGTTAACGGGCGCCGTGAAGTCGGTTTTCCTTAGCGCCCAAAGCGGTCAGGGGCTTGACTTACTGCGTCGGGCTCTTTCGGAGTATGCCGCAGCGAAAAAAGAGGATTTTTCCAAGGTAGCCGTGCCTGCGGTCGCTACAGATTTTCTTTAAACTACTCGCCGCATTTCAATTTATTAAGAAGGTGGTCATATGCACGCCATAGAGAAGATTCTGGCCCGTGCTTCGGGTCAGTCGTGTGTTCGTACCGGACAAATTGTCAATTGCTCGGTCGATCGGGCCGGCATTAACGACTTGTATCTGCAAACCAAACGCTCTTTTTTGGAAATGGGCGGCGTCAAAGTGGCCCGCCCGGAAAACGTATGCATGTTTATGGACCACTATGCGCCGCCCTCGACCTTAAGCCAAGCAACGGTCCAAAAAGAGTTTCGTGAATTCTGTCGCGAACAAAACATCGGGCACCTTATGGATGTCAATCGCGGGGTGTGCCACCAGGTTCTGATTGATTCGGGGTTATCCGAGCCCGGTCTTGTGATTGTCATCACCGACTCGCATACGACAACACACGGGGCACTCGGCGCCTTTGCAACCGGTGTGGGTGCGACGGATTTGGCGACCATCCTTTTGACGGGAAAGCTCTGGTTCCGCGTACCGCAAATTCTTCGGCTTACTCTTACCGGAACGCTGCAACCCGGCGTCTTTGCCAAAGATGTGATTTTGAAAATCATCGGAATCCTTAAGGCTGACTACGCTGTTTACAAGGGCGTGGAATTTTCCGGCCCGGCCGTTTCGGCTATGCCGGTCTCCGAGCGTTTGTGCTTGTGCAACATGACAACGGAAATGGGCGCTAAGTGCGCCTACATCCAGCCCGATGAAAAGACCTTTAACTACTTAAAGGCCCGTGGTGTTAAAAATCCGCAAGCCGGTGTCGTGCACTCCGATGCTGACTTTGTCTTTTCCGAAGAGCTTGAGTTCGATGTCTCGCAAATCGGACCGCAGCTGGCCGTTCCCTTCAGTGTCGACAATGCTGCCGACATCGGCGAACACGCCGGAAAGCGCATCGATCAAGCCTATATCGGGGCCTGCACGGGCGGTCGTTTGGAAGACCTACAAGCGGCGGCACACGTTGTTGCCGGTAAGAAAATTGCCGACCACACGCGCTTTGTCGTATGCCCGGCGTCGCGCGAAGTGCTTTTGGCGGCCATCGATGCCGGCTACATTCGCACGCTCGTTGAAGCCGGAGCCACACTCGTGACACCGGGTTGTGCGGCCTGTCTGGGAATTCATGAGGGCCTGATTGCGCGCGGTGAGCGGTGCATCTCTTCGACAAATCGGAATTTCCCGGGGCGTATGGGCGACAAAACGGCGGAAATCTACTTGGCCTCGCCGGCATCGGTTGCCGCCAGTGCGATTGCCGGAGTGATTGCCGATCCGAGAACGGTTTTTTAATAGGAGGGTGCGATGAAAACACTCTTAGAAGGAAAAGCATTTGTCTACGGGAAGAACGTCGATACCGATCAGATTTATCCCGCACCGCTTCTGACGATTACCGATGCCGACAAGGTCGGTCAGCACGCCATGGAGGGCGTCGACCCCGATTTTGTGCGTGAGTGCCGTCCCGGGGACATAATCGTGGCCTTGACGAATTTTGGTTGCGGTTCGAGCCGTGAGCATGCGGCCGTGACCCTCAAAGCGGCCGGTGTCGGAGCCGTTCTTGCCGAATCGTTCGGTCGAATTTTCTACCGCAATGCGATTAACTTGGGAATCCCGGCCATTGTGTGTGCCAAGGGATTTTCCGAGAACGTAAAGCGCGGCGACGAACTCAAACTCGATTTGAAGGAAGGGACGGTGACGAACCTAACTACGGGCAAGGTTTTTTCCGTTGAAGCGCCCTCCGAGTACATGATGGAAATTCTTCGCCACGGCGGCATCAAACCGATGATGCGCGAAAAGTTTGGACAGAAAAAAGACGGAGTTTGATTACATGACACTCAGTAGTACTTCGGTGCTCAAAGAAGCGGGAGCCCCTGTCTCCCGCTTGTGTTTTTTACACTTATTTTGGATTGTTTTAAGTAACTTTGCGGTGCAGCTGCCGCTCACGCTTTGGGGAATTGAGACGACCTGGGGGATGTTCACCTATCCCTTTATTTATGTGACAAGTGACTTGACGGTTCGGCTTTACGGGTCCCCGAAAGCGCGCGCCATCGTTCGCAGGGCAACGATTCCCGGGTTCTTTTTAAGTTACCTGGTGGGCGTGCTTTTCGAGCAGGGAGCCTTTCAGGGATTTGCAAGCCTGTTGACGCCGAATCTGTTCGTCTTTCGCATTGCACTTGCTTCTCTTGTTGCGTACTTTGTCAGTCAGAACCTCGATATTCGCGTGTTTCGGCGGTATTTGTCACGCGTGTGGTGGATTGCGCCGGCGGCCTCGGGCTTTTTCGGTAACATCGTCGATACCTTCCTTTTCTACTCCGTGGCGTTTTATCGTACGAGCGATGTGTGGATGGCGACCCATTGGCCGGAAATCGCTGCGGCGGACTTAACACTTAAGATTGCCGTTAACCTTCTGGTGTTTGTTCCCGTGTACGGTGCCGTTTTGTCTTTTATCGTGCGCCGTTTTGCCGCTCAGAGCTTTCAAAGGGACATGAATGGTTGAGTAGCTTTGTAAGAGGCGATTCTGCACCTTACTCTTTTCATTTCGAAGAAGAGGACGCAACGTGTTTAGGATTTGTCCTTAGAGGCAAGGGAAACGGCCGCATGCGCTTCTTAAAAGGTGCCTTGCAAGGTGGTAAACTGCAGGGGTTTCCCGCATGCCGGTGACAAAACATCGTGCGTGCGGCTTCGGCGTTTTCGCCGATTCATAATCGCTTGTGTTTTACTACAAACGAAGGATGACGTTTTATGACGCTCAATGACCCCCGTTGGGGCCGCTCTCCGGACCCGAACAACGAAGACGATCGCAAGAGTCAGGCGACGCAGGACGAGGATTCGCGAGGCAATCGCAACCGACCTCCCGAGAACGATTTAGATCAGCTCTGGGACGATTTCAACAAGCTTTTAGGCGGTGTGCTCGGGGGTGATCCTCGCGCGCGCAGGGCTCCGTCCGACTCGGACGGCGGCAACGGGGGCGGCGGCGATGACGGCGGAAATAGGCCTCCTTCGCCTCGTCGCGTTCCGAACTTTGCTTTCAAGGCTCCGAAAACAAACTTCAAATTCTTAGGCCTTGTGTTTGCGGCCGTAGTTGTGCTGTGGGCCGGTACCGGGTTTTACATCGTTCCCGAAGGCCAAATCGGTGTCGTGACCACATTCGGCAAATACACCCGCGATGCAACGGCAGGTTTTAACTGGCACATTCCGTATCCGATTCAGGATGCCGAGATTGTCGATATTTCCAGCGTGCGTAAAGTCGAAGTCGGTATTCACGGGTCGGCCAGCCGCCTAAGAGAAGCGTTGATGCTCACCGATGACGAAAACATCGTCGACGTGATGTTTAACGTGCAGTACCGTATTAAGCCGCATGCGGCCAAAGAGTTTCTTTTTAAGACGCGCAACCCGGATTTGTCGGTTTTCCAGGCGGCCGAAAGCGCCATGCGCGAAGTGGTCGGACGCAAGAAGATGGACTCGGTCCTGTTTGAAAATAAGCTCGAGATTGTCGAGAACGTCAAGCAGGCCATGCAAGACATGCTCGATCGCTACAAAACCGGCATTGAGATTATGAGTGTGGCTATTCAAAATGCCCAGCCGCCCGAACAGGTTCAGGCTGCTTTTAACGATGCGGTTAAGGCCGGTCAGGACCGTGAGCGTCAAATTAACGAAGGCGAGGCGTATGCCAATGCCGTCGTCCCCAAGGCACGCGGCTTGGCCTCACGCTTAAAGCAGGAAGCCGAAGGCTACAAGGCCCGTGTGACGGAAACGGCAACCGGTGATGCCGAACGCTTCGAAAAGATTTTAAATGAGTACAAGAAAGCGCCGCGCGTCACGCGCGACCGTATGTATGTCGATGCGATGCGCGATGTGTACTCCAACGCCACAAAGGTCTTTGTCGATACCAAGAGCTCCAATAGCTTGCTCTATCTGCCGTTCGATAAGCTCTTGGAAAAAAGTCGTGAGCCGGGCACAGTGCCGCAGGCAGCGAGTTCGCAGCCGACTTCCGATGCTGCGCACACGAACGCCTCCTCGAGCGAGCCGTCCACCGATCTTGACCCGCGCACCTTAATGCGGCTGCGTGACCGCTAAAGCGACAAGGAGACCAAGACATGAAGAGATTGATTTCGACTGTTGCCATTGCCGCCCTCGTGCTCATTGCGCTGACGCGACTTTGCCTATATACCGTCGGGGAACGCGAATACGCACTTGTGTTTGCTTTGGGTGAATTAAAGGACGTTAAGGCCGTTCCGGGGCTTTACGTCAAATTGCCCGCTCCGCTTCAAAACGTTGTGTACTTAGATAAGCGCATCCTGACGATGGATACGCCGAGCCCTGATCTGGTGCAGACCAGTGAGAAAAAGAACCTTCTCATTGATAGTTTCGTCAAGTGGCGCATTGAAGATCCTCGTAAATACTGGGTTTCGTTTCAGGGGTCGGAGCGGGCGGCCGAAGACCGTATGGCTTCGCTCTTGCGTGACGTCTTGAACCAAACCGTGAACCGCAGGACCGTCAACGAAATCACGTCCAAGCTTCGCGAGCAGTCCATGCGCGATATTCGCAATGCTCTGCAGGCGCGCATGAAAGAAGTCGGTATCGACGTGGTGGACGTTCGGTTAAAGCGCGTGGACTTTACGCCGGAAATCAGCGAGTCCGTGTACCGCCGTATGGAAGCCGAACGCAAGCGCGTGGCTTCCGAAGAACGCAGCAAGGGCGCGGCCGAGGCCGAAAAGATTCGTGCCGATGCCGATCGTCAGCGTGAAGTGATTCTCGCGCAGGCGTACCGTCAGGCTCAGGAACTTAAGGGTGACGGCGATGCTCGTGCCAACGAAATTTATGCACAGGCCTTCGGAAAGAATCCGGAGTTTGCCCGCTTTTATCGGAATTTGGAAGCCTATCGCTCGAGCTTCGGTAAGAACGGTGACGTGATGGTCATCGATGCTTCAAGCGAGTTCTTCCGGTATTTAAAGGAGCCGGACGCCGTTAAATAAATCGACTTAGGTACCGATGAAAACCATTCTCTTGGCCTTGGGATTTATGGCCGTTTTCGAGGGGATGATGCCGCTCATTGCGCCGCAGGCTTGGTTAAATGCCTTGCGCGCCATGTCGCGCTTTCCCCTCGGAACGATTCGAGCCGTCGCCTTTGTTGTCGTGGCGCTCGGTTTGGCTTTCATTTGGGCAATCGATTGGGCGCTATGAAACTCGGCACTGTGCAATAGGTTCGGATTATTTTGTTTTTTTAGACTTTGGAGAAACATATGGCGAAAAATGTCGTCATTGTCGGAGCCCAGTGGGGTGACGAAGGAAAAGGCAAGATTGTCGACTGGCTCGGCGAGAAGGCCGACGGTGTCGTGCGCTTTAACGGCGGAAACAACGCCGGACACACACTGGTGATTAACGGGAAAAAGGTTGTCTTACGCCTCATTCCCTCGGGTATCATGCACGCCGATAAGGCGTGCTACATCGGTAACGGAGTTGTGCTTTCGCCTGAAGCGCTTTTTTCCGAAATCGCAGAACTCAAGAGTAAAGGTGTCGAGGCCGAATCCCGTATTCGTGTTTCCGGCAATGCCGCTTTGCTCCTGCCGTATCACGTAGCCTTGGATAAGGCCCGTGAAGCGGCCTTGGGCGCCAAGAAAATCGGCACCACGGGGCGCGGAATCGGACCGGCGTACGAAGATAAGGTGGCTCGTCGCTCGGTGCGTGTGGACGACCTGTTTGACGAGGCGCATTTTGCTGAACGGGTGCGCGCGATTCTCGATTTGCACAACTTTGTTTTAACGAAGTACCTGGATGCGGATCCCGTTGACCCTCAGGCTGTTATCGACAGCACTTTGTCGTATGCTCCGCGCTTAAAGCCCATGATTTGCGACGTTTCGGCGGTTTTGAATCGTCAGATGGACGAGGGCAAGCGCTTTCTTTTCGAAGGCGCGCAGGGCTCGATGCTCGATATTGACCACGGCACGTTCCCGTTCGTCACAAGTTCCAATACGGTGGCAGGCTCCGCGTGTGCCGGGGCCGGTGTCGGCCCGTTCCGCCTAGATTATGTGCTCGGCATTACCAAGGCCTACTGCACGCGTGTCGGTGCCGGTCCTTTCCCCACGGAACTTTTCGATGCGCTCGGCGAGACGCTTCGCGCTAAGGGTAACGAGTACGGTGCCGTGACGGGGCGCCCGCGTCGCTGCGGTTGGTTTGACGGAGCGGCCCTGCGTCGTGCCGTTCAGATTAATGGCCTCACGGGTCTGGCGGTTATGAAACTCGACGTTTTAGACGGTATGGAGACAGTTCGCTTGGGGGTGGGCTACAAGGTTGACGGCAAACCCGTTGATTTAATGCCCTACGGGGCCGACGCGGCGGCTCGTTGCGAAGCGGTCTATGAGGATTTCCCGGGTTGGAAGGAAAGTACCTTCGGACTGACGCGTTGGGAAGATCTTCCTCAGGCCGCTCGGACGTATTTAACGCGCCTTAGCGAAGTGGCAGGCTGTCCGATTGCGCTTGTCTCCACGGGACCCGATCGCAATCAGACGATTCTCATGCGCGATCCGTTTAACTAAGGAACACGAAACGAACTGGGGGAAATGACCTTTCCCTCAGTTTTTATTTATGAGTACTGCAGAAAGGAAAAAACACCCATGAGGCACGTATATGTCGACTGGCCTGAATACAACGATCTTTGTGAGCGTCTGGTCGCTCGCGTGGTGGCAAGCGGCTGGAAATTCGATTCTTTGCTTTGTCTGGCTCGCGGCGGCATGCGTCCCGGTGACATTTTCAGCCGTGTCTACAACTCCATGCCGCTTGCCGTTTTAACGACAAGTTCGTACCGTGCGGCGGCAGGGACGATTCAGGGAGACCTGGACATTGCCACGTACATTACGGGTATGAGTGACCTAAAGGGAAAACTCCTTTTAGTGGACGATTTGTGTGATTCCGGTCAGACGGTTTTAAAAGTAATCGAGCACTTAAAAGATCGCTATCCGCGCATTACCGAAGTACGTACGGCCGCCATTTGGGTCAAGGCTTGCTCGGTCATTGTTCCCGATTACTATGTCGTCAAGTACGAGGACAGCCCTTGGATTCATCAGCCCTTTGAGTTTTACGATGATTTCGGGCCGGAAAAGCTCTTGGCGCGTGTGCGCGAAAAGTTCGGCGAGCCCTGACTCTTTTTGCTTTTTGCATGTCTTCGCAGGACGCTCGGCTTCGGGTGTTTGCGAAGGCTTTTTGTCAACTTACCGGCCGTAAGTCTTTGCAAAGCGCGTGGCCTTTACAAGCTTTAAGAGCGCTCCGGCAATCTCCTCGGACTCAGCAACATAAACCGTATTTTCCGAAAGCGGGGGATTGTCCGTATCGATATTTAAAAACGCCGATTCGATGCCGGCGGCCTGTAAGTTGTCCCGAAGGTCCTCTAAGGCATCGGCGCGACTAGCGCCGTCCGTGATCACGAAAAGAAGGCGATTCGCGTGACGGGAAGCCTTAAGGGTCTGAATGCCGAAGCGCACGGCTTGTGTCAAGGGTGTTGCACCGAAGGCGCCGATTCCGGGAAAGCGTTTGCGAAAGAGTGCCGCAGAGTCTTCCCGTTTCTTCACAAGAGCAATCGGTGTTTTCTTGGGTCCCGGAAACACGGCAACGGTTGTTTCAATTCCGGGGACATCGCAAAGGGCTTGCATGAGCGAAAAGACCGCCGCCTTGGCTTTCGTCATGCGAGTTAGGCCCATCGATCCGGAGCGATCGAGAAGAATGACGACATCGGCATCGGGCTTTTTGCGCGGTACGTCTTTGAGGAAAAGACGATTGTCGTTGACGGCAATGCGACCGATAAAATCTTCCGTTAAGGTCGAGCCATTGCGCTCGGGAAGGGCTTGTCGGGACGGAGCCGTGAGAATGTGTGAAAACGCGCGCGCCAAGCGCTTGACGGCGGCGGTTTCGGCGACAAAACGTTCGCTATAAAGCTTGGCGTCTTCAATAAGTTGCGGGTCTTGCGTCTCATCGGGCCAGTCGGGAAAACTGTCGTCGGAACAAGTCTCGCTTCGTGTCGGCGCGTTACTGCCCATCGGTGCCTGTTGCACCGGCGTGACGGGACGGACTTGGCGTGCGGCACGCGCAAGCTCTTGGATGTTTGAGGCATCGCTTTCACTACCCGGTTCGGAAAATAAGTCGATCTCAGGGTTTTCCTTGCTGTGCGCATCGAGCCCTTGCAACTGAGTCAGAATCTTGCGGGCGATTTTGCAGACATCGTCCGTCGTGCAAGCCGTGTGGGTTGCTCGGCTGATTTTTAAAAGAGAGGCGACCGTTTCGGGGTTCATGCGCGCTAAGAGCGCGTTGCGAAGGCGCTTGTGGTGTCGCTCGGCCCACGCGACATTCATTTGTGCCATGAGTTCGGTCTGTAGCCAAACGGCAATAAGTTCACCGAGAGAAAACGCATCGGCGTCGGCCGCAGCCTTCAGAAGCCCGGTCTCTTCGAGGTATTCGGTCAGTATATCGCGCCAGACGCGGTACCCCGGGTAGCGGGCCATGCCGAGGTGTCGATTCGAACGTCTTCCAAAACATTGATGATCGATCCTGCGAGCGGATTGACACATGCTTTTCGAAAGGCCTCCATGTCCGTGTCGGTCACGTGCAGCATTTCGTGCATGCCGTGAGCTAAAGCGCGCATCAGAAAGGTCTCGTCCTCCGGGGCATAGTCGCCGAGCCAAACGGTTTTTCCGTCCGTGCGTGCCGGTCCCTCGAAAACAAAGCGGACATTGTGGTCATTGCCGTAGGACTGTAAGAAACGTTCGGCGTGTTCGCGTTTTTGGCGCGCGGAAAAGTTCGAAGGTGAATAAAAGGGTTTCACGGCGTTCTCCCCGACGTAAGCGGACGCGGTTTTCGAAAGAATACGCGCTATCGAAGAAAAAGCACAAAAGAGGCAGGAGCAAAAAAAGGCGGACGGGTAGCCGTCCGCTTTCTTCGGAGAATTAAGTTTTTCTCCCGATTACTTCACGCGGCTACGGTATTCGCTCGTCCGTGTGTCGATTTCAATCTTGTCGCCGACGTTCACAAAGGCCGGAACGTCAAGCACAAAACCGCTTGCCAGCTTCGCAGGCTTCATGACCTTGCCCGACGTATCACCCTTGACGGCCGGTTCCGTGTACGCCACTTCACGCACAATCATCGTCGGCAGTTCGATACCGATGACGCGACCTTCGTAAAAGACTGCCTCGGCCTTGAGCTCATCCGTATCGGTCAGATATTTCTTGGCCTCCTCCATCGTGTCTTCTTCTACGTCGTACATATTGAACTCATCGTCGGTCCAAACATACGTCGGGTTGGCGTAGTACGAGTACGTTAACTCTTTTCGCTCCAAAACGATGTCATCGAACTTGTCGTCGGCACGGTAAACGATTTCCGAGACGGCGTTCGTTAAAAGGTTTTTCATCTTCATTTTGACGGTCGAAGCACCGCGTCCGCCTTTGGCGTAAACGGCCTTGAGAACAACCATCGGATTTTTGCCGACCATAAAGACGTTGCCGGCACGCAGTTCTTGCGCTGTTTTCATGAGAAATACTTTCCTTTTCAAAAGCGATAGGCGCCGGAAATCGAAGCCTTTCCAGACCCGTCCAAAACAAAACATGCTATTTTAGCCCGTCAAGGAGCATTTTTGCGATTTTTCGGGGAGCTCGCGGTAGAGTAAGACACTTTCGGGCATACGTTCGGGCCCCTTTTTGCTGAGCATCAATGTCTTGAAAGTAGGCTAAAAGGGCCTTTTCGGGCACGGGGCTCTCTTCGTTTAAGGCGCGTTCGACGGCGTTGCGCCGTAAAAGCGCTTCGGGTTCAAACGAGTCCGTCAGGGTCTTTTCAAAGGCTTCCATCTTCTTGATGTGCAGCTGCTCTTTTTGAGGGTAAAGCGTCCAGAAAAAAGGTTTTCCGGAAAGAAGGGCGCGTGAGGCGCTGTCTTCCCCGCGGACGATCAGGATGTCCGAAGACCACAAAAGCAAATCAAAGTCTTTTTGCGGGACCATCGGCAACTTGATGCACGTCAGGCTCTTAGCGCTAAAGGCGCGGCACGCTTGAAAAAACGTCTCTTGGGCTTGACCGGGTGCAAGAAGAGCTTGGATTCGGAGGCCGGACTTGATGAGGGACCCGGCAAGAGCGGCTGTATCGACGGTCGGATACGTAAAAAGGAAAAGGCGCAAGGCATCACTTTCGGGGATGTGGAGTGCGTGCTCCAAAGCGGCTTTTTTTTCAGGCGTAAAGGTCTTGCGGCGCATTTCGTAATTGTCCTCGACAATCAATCCCCCTGTTTTTTCCGTAAAACCCGGAAAGAAAAAGTGCTTGGAGTAGCCGTAACGCGGGTGCGGGCTTTCCAGTCCGTGAAAGTTACCGGCGTAGTCTTCGGCTGTTAGATAATCGAGCGCAATGACCGAGACCGGGCGTCCTTGTGAGACGCGTTCGGCAATTTTTTCTTCGTATGCGGCCGGTAGAAAGCACGAAAACGCTTCGATGACGGCATCGGCCGGGACGGCGACTTTTTCAAAGGCCTCATCCCACCTTACGATACGGATACTGTCAACCCATTGGTCGGATTTGTTCGGACAACACGCCGGCACAAGTTGCGTGAGTCTTGCGACGTTGTCGATAATCAGGCGCACGCAAAAGGGGCTTTCGCGCTGTAGACTTTGCGCTACGCGCCAGGCAACGCCGGCGTCTCCGAAGTTATCAATGACCCGACAAAAGATGTCACAACAGGGCATAACAAAAAACGCGCCTTTTGCAAAATAGGAACGCAATGCAAAAAATCAGTGTTAAGGACTATAAGACAACGCTCTCGCTTTTGCCGAATCTTCCCGGGGTCTATCGGTATTTTGATGAGAAAGGGCAGTGCCTGTATGTCGGTAAGGCCCGAGATTTAAATCACCGCGTCAGTTCTTACTTTCATAAAAACGACCTGTCGCCGCGCATTGCTATTATGGTCAGTCACATCGCCGCCATCGAAACGACAGTCGTGCGGAGCGAAGCCGAGGCGCTCATTCTGGAAAACAACTTGATCAAGACCTTGAACCCGAAGTACAACATCTTATTTCGGGATGATAAGAGCTACCCATATGTGAAAATTTCTGCAGGGTCTTTTCCTCGCGTTTCCTACTATCGCGGTGCGTTGGACAAAAAGAGTCGCTTTTTCGGTCCGTATCCGAATGCCTCGGCCGCTCGCGAAGCCATCGTGATGTTACAGCGTGTTTTTAGAATCAGAACCTGTGAGGATGCCGTCTTTAAAAATCGTTCGCGTGCGTGTCTTATGGGACAAATGGGGTGCTGTTCGGCGCCCTGTGTCGGCGCAATCACCGAGACCGATTACGAAGCGGACGTGTCCGATGCGTGCCGCTTCCTTTCCGGTGAGTCGGGCGTTTTGGTTCAGGGACTTAAAACCCAAATGTATGCGGCAAGCGAACGATTTGATTATGAAAAAGCCGCGGTTTTGCGCGATCGAATTGCCGCCCTCACCGATGCCGTGCGCGATCAGGTTGTCGAACCCACAGGGGTTGTGAAAGATACGGACATCATCGCCGTGGCGCTTTCTTCGTCCGTTGTGTGCGTGAATCTGGCGATGGTCCGAAACGGACGGCACCTGGGCGATCACGCTTTTTTCCCGAAAATTGCCGATGCTTCGGATTTAACGAAAGCCGATGTTTTCGAGGCGTTTGTCTCGCAACACTACGAAGAGCAAGTGCTTCCGAGTGTGGTCGTTTCTTCCGATGCCCTCGATTCGGCTGCGCTGATTCGCTCTCTGGGAAATGGCTTAGCCGGTAAGACTCAACTGGTGCGAGAGCCCCAGCAGATTCGCCGTAAGTGGCTGGAGATGGCAGAGCGCGGAGCTAAGATTGCTTTAGAAGCTCGCCTGACGGAAATCGGCGGTGAAAAGCGTCGCATCGATGACTTGATTCGGGTTTTAAACCTGCCGCTCACGCCGGAGGAAATCGATGATATTCGTATTGAATGCTTTGATATCTCGCATACGGCCGGGGAGGCCACACAAGCGTCCTGTGTCGTATTTCACGGCCGAGCGATGGATTCGAGTCGCTATCGGCGCTTTAACATCACCGATGTGACGGCCGGAGATGACTATGCGGCCATGCGCGAAGTGTTGATGCGTCGCTACACGCCCGTGGCGCGCGGGGAGGCCAAACTCCCGACGCTTGTTCTTGTCGACGGCGGACTCGGGCAGGTGCATATGGCGCGCGATGTTTTTATCGAGCTCGGACTTCCGATGGATGTGATTGTCGGCGTGGCTAAGGGCGAGGGGCGCAAAGTGGGTTTGGAGACCCTTATTTTTGCAGACGGTCGAGAGCCTTTGACGCTCGGGTCCGAAAGTCCGGCTTTAATGCTCATTGCCATGATTCGTGATGAGGCTCACCGTTTTGCCATCACCGGCATGCGCGCCAAGCGCAGTCGTGCTCGCCTGACAAGTCGTGCCGAAGATCTCGAGGGAGTCGGACCGAAGCGCCGTCAAAAGCTTTTAGCGCAGTTCGGAGGCTTTAGAGGACTGACGAATGCCTCTGTTGAGGACATCGCCAAAATCGACGGAATCTCGCGTAAACTAGCGACTCGCATTTATGCACAGCTTCACGGAGTTGACAATGGCATCGCCGGTTCATAAGCCGTTTAACGTGCCCATGGCCTTAACCTGGGCACGCATTGCGTTTATTCCTTTAATCGTCGGATTATTTTATTTTCCCGATGCCGTGATGTCGGCGCATACCAAGAACCTATTGGCTTGCGTGATGTTTTCCATAGCCGCGATAACCGATGCCTTAGACGGATTTCTTGCCAGACGCTGGAACATGATGACGGCTAAAGGTGCTTTTTTAGACGCTGTGGCCGACAAACTCATTGTCAGTTCCGCCATCGTTGTTTTGATGTACTTTGACCGAATCGACATGCTGGTGGCCCTGATTATTATCGGTCGGGAAATTGCCGTGACGGCGCTGCGCGAGTGGATGGCCAAGATTCGAGCGGCCAAGTTCGTCAAAGTTAATGCCTACGGAAAAATCAAGACGATAGCCCAGATGACGGCCATTGCGTTCCTGTTGTATTTCGATCCGGTTTTGGGGATTGATATTGCACTGATCGGCACCGTGCTCATTTACATTGCGTGCGCCTTGACGCTTTACTCGATGATGGTGTACCTGACGGCAGCCTGGCCCCATATCGAAGCCAGCGACGAAAGAACGGTGTTGTAAGTTTTGCGCCTCTTTCCGTTTTGCGCCTGTGATTTCGGACACGGATTCAATACGACTCGCCGCCGCATGACAATCGGCGTCTCGGTTGCATCGCACAAGCTTTCCTCCGCTTTCAGTTTTGCCTTCCCTTGTTCGACGTTGCCCTCGAGAGCAACGTCTCAATCCGAGCGAGTATGTTTTCTCAAGGACTTCGGAAGTCTCGAAAGACTCTTAAGGGTGAGAAACTTCCCGCGGGGCGCGTACCGGGTCAGCCTGTCGTGAATAGGCTCGTCGGAGGAATGCCTCAAGCCGTGGCCGCGTATGTCGAAACGAACGTTCCGGAATCGGTCGGGCAGTAAGAAGTACGAAATCGATTTTCTGCTTGCTCGTAACAATAAAACCTGCCCGATAGAGGTTAGGTCGGGGAGTAGCCTGCGCCATACGCCCTCGGACGAATCTTGCGAAAAAGACTCGGATAGGATTGCCGACAGAGTCATTTTCAGCACAAAGGACTACAAGCGGGAAGGAGAAATCCTTTCCCTTCCTATCTCCATGACGTCGTTTTTTTAAATGAGAGGAATCAGTCCGGTCGTCGCGATTGGAGTTAAGCGGGTGCTAGTCGGGCTTCTTGACAGCGTTTAACTTTGCCGCTTCGCTTTGAAGTTCATAGACAAGATTGAGTGCCTCGCGCGGGGAAAGCGAATCGACCTGAAGTTGAGAAAGAGCCTCAATAAAGGCTGCTTCTTTCCCGGTTAAAGGCGCCTCTTTTTGCGTCGGTTCAACGTCGTCTTGCGCACCGGCAAATAAATCCGGTTGCCCGTCAATTTGAACGGCTCTGTCTTCGATACGCTTTAAATACGTTTGCGCACGCCGAATCACCGAAGGACGGATGCCGGCTAGCTTTGCGACGGCGATGCCGTAGGAGCGACTGGCCGGCCCTTCCTTGATGTCATGGAGGAAAACAACCGAACCGCCGCTTTGTTCGGCACACACATGTACGTTAACGGCTTGCGAGAGCGTATGGACAAGCTCCGTAAGCTCGAAGTAGTGGGTCGCAAAAAGTGTCCAACTTCGGGTTTTTTGCCCCAGTTCCGTGGCAATGGCTGCCGCCAGACTCAACCCGTCGGCCGTGGAGGTTCCGCGTCCGATTTCATCCATGAGGACAAGCGAGTGTTCCGTCGCCTCGTGCAAGATTGCCGCGGCTTCGGTCATTTCCACCATGAAGGTCGAGCGCCCGTGCGTAAGGTCATCGGAGGCACCGATGCGCGTGAGAATTTTGTCAATCGGTCCGATGCGAGCCGCTTTGGCCGGAACAAACGAACCGGCGTACGCTAAAAGCACAATCAAGGCTACCGAGCGCATATAGGTGGATTTTCCGCCCATGTTCGGCCCTGTGATGACCATCAGGCGCCGTCCGGGACACAAAACACAGTCATTGGGAACGTAGTGCTCGAGTGTCTTTTCGATAACCGGGTGCCGCGCTCCGAGAATTTCAAGGCCTTCGGAGTATGTCAAATCGGGTTGAATCCAGTTGCACTCCAAGGCATGCCGGGCAAAGACGGCCAATAGATCGACCGTCGCCAGAGTTTTGGCCGCTGCCAAAAGCGGTTCGACATAGACGGCAAGCGCCTCGACAAGATTGTCCCAGAGTTCTTTTTCCAAAGCTCGAGCGCGCTCTTTGGCACTCAGTGCTTTGTCTTCATATTCTTTTAATTCCGGCGTAATAAACCGCTCGGTGTTTTTCAAGGTCTGACGCCGCCGATAGTCATCGGGAACGTTTCCGGCCTGTCCGCGCGAGACTTCGATGTAGTAGCCCGAGACACGGTTGTATTGCACGCGAAGAGTGGAAATCCCCGTACGCTCTTTTTCGCGGGCCTCCAAATCAATGAGAAAACTTCCGGCGTTGTCGCGCATCGCGCGCAAAGCCGAAAGCTCCGCATTGGCTTCGCTACGAATGACATCGCCTTCGCGCAAAAGGGGTGCCGGGTCTTCGAGGAGTGCGTCTTTGAGTGTCTTTTGTAAGGCTGCATTTAGGCTAAGAGCCCCCGTTAATTCTTCAATCAGGGCGCTTTCGGAAAGAGCTGTGAGAAGCCGAGCGATGCTTTCAATCGTCGGCAGTGCATCGCGAAGGGCAGCAGCTTCCTTCGGACGAATGCTTTTAAGCGCAATTCGCCCGGCGATGCGTTCAATGTCGGGAAGCGTTTTAAGAAGGTCTTCAAGCGACAAAGTCGTTGCGTCTTTGGTAAGCAAAACGGCGACGGCTTGATGGCGCTCCTTGGCTAAAGCAGCATCGCGTACCGGGTGCGTCAGGTAGCTACGCAACAGGCGACTACCCATGCCGGTTTTACACGTATCCAACGTGGAAAAAAGCGTCGGACCGTCACCTTCATGCAGTGTGGTGTCGATTTCTAAATTACGCCGAGTCTCGGCCGTCAGTCCGATAAAGGCGCTTTGCGACTCCAGGCTTAAGGGCTCGATAAAGGGTGTGGTTTCACACTGTGTTTCCGAGACGTAGTCCAAAAGTGCATTGGCAGCGGCAAGAATCGTCGTATCCCGCTCAACGCCGAAACACTCAAGGGAGGCGAGGGAAAACATCGTTTTTAGACGTTCCCGCCCGCGTTCGGCATCAAAGTGCCAGTCCGGAAGTTCCGTGACGGTTCCGGGTAGCCCCAGGTCCTTGAGGTACGTACGTCCCTTTTCACTGACAAGGATTTCCGAGGGGTTGATGCGGGCAAGCGTATCGGCCAGGTCGCCCGGGTACGCATGTGTGGCGCAAAAGCGGCCGTTTGTCAGAGTAATCCAAATAAGACCGATTTCACTGGTTTTGAGTTTCGGGATCGATACAGCCAAAAGCACCGAATCGGCTTTTTCACTTAAAAGGGCATTGTCGGTGAGAGTCCCGGGCGTGACGATGCGTACGATGCGCCGCTCCATCATCGAAGATTTCTCGGCGCCGGCGCTTTCGGTCTGCTCGGAAATGGCAACCGACTCTCCGTACCGCACTAAGCGAGCCAGGTACTGCTCTAAGGTGCTTGCGGGGATACCGGCCATCGGAATAGGCTTCCCGTTGTGATTGCCCCGCCGCGTTAACGTTAAACCCAACAGGCGCGAAATTCGGACGGCATCGTCAAAGAACGTTTCGTAAAAGTCACCGAGGCGAAATAAAAGCAAAACTCCAGGGTGCTGATCGCGAAGCGCAAAGTATTGACGCATCAAGGGCGTGTGCCCTGCATACGGATCTAAGGCACAGCAAGACGATTTGTCGGTCGGAATGTCGGCCATGGGGCGTTAGTTTTCTGGAGTGGCCGGAGTTTTAGCCTCCGTCACTTTCATCAGCAGTTCGGCGAAAATCTTAGGTGTTCCCGTGCACACGTTTCCTAACTCCAGGAACTTTTCCTGGCCCAATAGGTCGGTCACAAGACCTCCCGCTTCTAAGACAAGAAGTGTTCCGGCTGCAATATCCCAGCTGTGGACATTGGCTTCCCAGTAGCCGTCTAATCGCCCGCAGGCAACGTACGCCAAATCCAAGGCCGTCGAACCGGCACGCCTGAGGCCGGCCGCTGCGCGTGCCACACGTTCGAATTTCGGGAGAAAGTCCGTGTAGTTGTCGTTTCGACGGAAGGGAAATCCCGTTCCGATGAGGGCGCGCCCCATATCGCGACAGCCGGAGACGCGAATACGCTTGTTATTTAAAAACGCACCCTTGCCGCGTTCGGCTGTAAAGAGTTCATTACGTACCGGGTCGTAGACCACGCCGACAACAACACGACCGCGTTGTGTCAGGGCGATGGAAACAGCATATTGCGGAAAGCCGTGCAAAAAATTGGTTGTTCCGTCCAAAGGATCGACAATCCAAAGATTCTCATCGGTTCCCGAAAATTTCGTTCCGCTTTCTTCCGTCAGAATCGTGTCGCGAGGAAAGTACCGGTGCAAGGTTTCGCAAATCGAGTTCTCGCAATCGATATCGGCTTGCGTGACATAGTCGAATTGGGCTTTTTCCCGAATTTCGATTTGGTCGAGTCGCAAGGACTCGCGGTTGATGATTTTTCCGGCGTAAAGCGCGGCGCGTGTTGCGATTTCCAGTTGTGCCGAAGACATACGAAATATGTACTCTGTGATAAAACGAGCCGGCTCGAAAAACTTCGGGTCGGCGCAGTTAGAATGCGGTTGCCGACTATTTTAAAGGAAATCGATCTTGAAGGACGTATCGGACTTGTCTTGTCGCGTGTGTTTTGTTCTCGCAGAACCGAGTCACCCGGGCAACATCGGCTCGGCCGCTCGAGCGATTAAAACCATGGGTTTTACGGATTTGCGCGTTGTTTGTCCGAAGTATTCCGAGTACCGAGCACACCCCGATGCCGTGGCCTTGGCAACAAGTTCGGTCGATGTCCTGGAAAAGTCAACGTTGTTTGCAACGCTTTCGGAGGCGCTTGACGATGTCCTTTTTGCCTTTGCGCTTTCCGGTTATAACCGAGAATTCGGGCCTCCGATGGAAGATTTACGCACGAGCGTTTTACGGGCAGCCTCGCTTTTAAAGGACACGCCCGGCGGGAAAGCCAAGATTGCTTTTGTTTTCGGGTGCGAGCGATCGGGGCTGACGAACGAAGAAATGGCGCTCTGTCAAACGTGCTCTGCCATTGCGGCTAACCCGGCCAGTCCCAGTTTGAATCTAGCCCAGGCCGTACAGATTACCGCTTACGAAATGGAGCTCGCCCTTTTAAAGGTTGAAAACCACACCGGAGAACTTTACGCGTGGCAAGATCGATTCGACCACGAGGAGCCGGCCGGTGTTGCCGCTCTCGAGGGCTTTTTTGCCCACTGGGAAAAGGCCATGATTGCCTGCGGTGCACTTGACCCGAAAGAGCCCAAAAACCTAATGGAAATTTCAAGACGCTTTTTTACACGCGCGCGCTTAACGCAAAGCGATGTGGCTATGCTCCGAGGCATTTGTTCTGCCGTGATTTGCCCTAAGCGCGAGCGAATCGGGCGCAAGGATGCCGCTCGAAACGCGACCAAAAAGACGTCGTAAAAGGCCCCAAAAATTTCGAGCAAAAACCCCAAAAGGGTCCGTTGCGTCAATACAATTAAGGCACACGTAATCCCGTATGAGGCACACCTTATGTTTGACTTAATCAAAGAAGATTTGCAGACGATTTACGAGAAGGACTCCTCGGCTGAAAGCCGACTTGAGGTGGCGTTGTGCTATCCGGGGTTTCACGCCCTACAGTTTCACAGGGCGGCACACTGGTGCTACATCCAGGGATGGACGACCACGGCGCGTGTCGTCAGTTCTCTCGGGCGCTTTTTTACCGGCGTGGATATTCACCCGGCTGCAAAAATCGGGCGGCGCGTCTTTATCGATCACGGCATGGGTGTTGTCATCGGCAATACCGTGCAAATCGGCGATGATTGCACCATCTATCAGGGTGCGACCATCGGCGGGACCGATATCGGAAAAGAAAATGCCAAGCTGACAATTAAGAACAATGTCGTCATCGGTGCCGGAGCGCAGATTTTGGGCGGTGTGACGGTCGGCGAAAATGCGCAAATCGGACCGAGTGCCGTTGTCTTGAAGTCGTTGGGGGACGGAGTGTCCGTCGGGCTACCGAATCATGCGACATACAGCGGACGGGAAGTTAAAAGCATCGGATTTAGCCCCGAAGATGTGAAAAAACTGCAAGACCTGGTTAAAGAACAGGCTGAAGTGATTGCAAGTCTCAAAGCGAAAAACGCCCCTGTGTCCGAGAAGACAAAAAAGACCGAGACTAAGGGTAAAGAAGTTCCGAAAGCTACAGCGTCTGTTGTTCAGAAAAAGAAGTCCAATAAAAAGCCGGTCGCTTCTAAGAAGCGTTCGACGACGAAAAAGACTCTGACTCCGAAAGTGCTCTCTGCACTTCAAAAACCGGCAAAGAAGACGCCGACGGCCAAATCGGCAAAACAAAGCCTTGTTCGAGTCGTTCAAGCGGAAAAATCCGAGAAAACCACGGACGCACCGGCCCCGAAAAAGCCTGCCAAATCCTCGGGCAAAGCGAAAGCAGCGGTGAGCCGGAAAACCTCGGTTGCAAAAGTTGCCCGAAAGTCCGTAGCAAAACGACAAGCGACCTCAAGCCCTAAGAGTTCGGGACGTGCGAAGGCCTCTTTGCCGAAAACCCGATCCTAATCGATTCTTTAGGGTTTTTCCCAGAGTGTAAAGGCGTGTGCGGTTTCCGAGAAGACGGCGCCGACACACCCGGTCAGAGGGGAATCGTACTCATCGATGAGCAAAACAAGGGAATGCATGGGCTGAGCACACATCCAGGCGGATGTTTAGCTGACAAGACGCAAAGAACTACCCGAATCGAAATCCCGGTACGCCGAAGGACGCTGTTAGCGCTGAGACCAACTTGTAGTCAAACTCGTCGATGCAGGTGACGTTTTTGACATAAACCGGATTGCTCAGGCGCAATCTTTTCAAAGAGGCTATCCCCGGGGGTAATGCTTTCAATTGGTCTGTGACGAACAGAACAAAAGCCCGAAGCGAGTTTGCGAAACTGTCAGGGGAGACTGACAGCGCATTTCCCGAGACATAAGCGCCTTAGGAAGGAAAAAGGGCAACACCCCGGGGAATATGGCCCCTTTTTCGCGGTATCGGAAATCGATTATAGGTCGTGAACCGCTGTTGCGACCGTCTCGAAGTTTTTCTTCATATCGTCAGAGGGTTCTTCTGTCATCAGGCTGACGACAAAGATGGCGATACTCGCGAGGATAAAGCCCGGAAGGATCTCATACAGACCGAACCAAGCAAAGTGATGCCAAATCAGGACGGTTGCCGCGCCGACAACCATGCCGGCTAAGGCCCCGCTCCGATTCATACGCTTCCACCACAACCCGATGAGAATCACCGGTCCGAAGGCGGCTCCGAACCCTGCCCAAGCGTAACTGACGAGTCCGAAAACAAGACTGTTGGGATCAAGAGCAATGAGAATGGCAATCAAAGCAATCAAAAGCACCATGCCGCGCCCGAAGCACATGAGTTCGAACTGCGAAGCCTTCGGACGGAGGAAAACGCGGTAAAAGTCTTCCGTGAGCGTTGATGAGCACACGAGCAGTTGGCACGAGAGCGTCGACATGACGGCGGCCAGGACGGCAGACATCAAAATGCCGGCAATCCAGGGATTAAAGAGAACTTGTGCCAAGATGATGAAAATACGCTCATTGTTTTCGGCAACCGGCCCGACTAAATCGGTATGTTCGGCAAAGAAGGCCGCGCCGAAAAAACCCACGGAAACGGCACCGGCAAGCGAGAAAATCATCCACATGATGGAAATTCGGCGGGCGTTGGGAAGAACGCGAACCGATTCGGCTGCCATGAAGCGTACGAGAATGTGCGGCTGCCCGAAGTATCCCAGACCCCAGGCCAGGAGACTGACGATACCGACGACGGTCTGCCCTTTCATGAGATTAATCATGTTCGGGTCAATGGAAACGACACGGTCGACGGTGGCGGAAAACCCGCCCAAATCGCTCATGACGACAATCGGAGTGATTACCAGTGCTAAGCACATGAGCGATGCTTGGATCGCATCGGTCCAGCTGACGGCTAAAAACCCTCCGATAAAGACATAGGCAATCGTTGCGGCGGCCCCGAGCCAGATGGCCGTCGAGTAGGGCATGTCAAACGTGCTTTCAAACAGACGAGCCCCGGCAACCATGCCGCTTGAACAGTAAATCGTAAAGAAAATCAAAATGACGATGGCCGAGATGATGCGAAGCCACCGGCTTGTGTCATTGAAGCGATGTGTGAAAAAGTCCGGGAGTGTGAGCGAGTTGTGCTCAAGTTCCGTATAAAGACGCAACCGAGCGGAAACCAGGCGCCAATTAAAGTACGTGCCGAGTGTAAGTCCGATGGCAATCCAACTTTCGCAAAGACCGGCGGCGTATGCTGCCCCGGGAACCCCCATTAAAAGCCAGCCGCTCATGTCGCTTGCGCCGACAGAGAGCGCCGTAATGACACCGCCGACGCGTCTGCCGCCCAAGATATAGTCGTTGAAATTTCGCGTATAGAAGTAGGCGCAAAACCCCAAGGTAATCATTAAAAACAAATATCCGCAAAATGTAACGGCAATCGGATTGTCAAACATGGCGTACGCTCGTAAAGTATGGAGGCAGGATAAGATACCTACTCCGATGAACGAAAAAAATCATTTTACGCTGAGGAGGGAATGAGGCCTTGTGAAGACGGGAAATATCTCTCAAAAAGAATTAACAGCGTTGTTTAAAAACCAAAAAACAGCATTTCTGGCCTCCGGTCGGGAAGATTGGTCGGATAGGCGTCGGCGACTTGTGCGCTTGCGTGAACTGATCTCAGGCAATGCCGATTGTCTGGCGCAGGCCGTTTCCGAGGATTTTCACGGAAAACCCGTTGAGGAGGTCTATCTCGCAGAAATCTCCCAAATTCTCTCGGAAATCGATTTGATGCTCGCGCAAGGTCCTGTTTGGTCTCGGATGCGACGCGTAAGAACGCCTTGGATGTTTTTTCCGGCGACAAGTTCTCTTTGTCCGGCCCCGCGCGGAGTAATCGGTGTTCTCGGGGCTTGGAACTATCCGCTTGCTATCAGTCTGACACCGGTTATCGATGCGCTGGCAGCCGGGAACCGTGTTCTCATGAAACTGCCGGAGCGAAGTCCGAAAACGTCAGCGCTTTTAGCCGAACTTGTTAATTGCGCGTTTGATGCAACGGAGTTGGCTGCGATCAGCGGCGGACCGGATCTGGCGCAGGAATTTACACGGCTTCCGTTTAATCTACTGGTGTATACGGGAGGAGGCGTTGTCGGCCGGGCTGTGATGCGAGAGGCTTCGGCCCATCTGACACCGGTTCTTTTGGAACTCGGTGGAAAAAGTCAGACGCTTGTAGCCCGGGGTGCGGACTATGCGCATGCCGCGCGACGCATCCTGGTCGGAAAACTCCTTAATGCCGGCCAGACCTGTATTGCTCCCGATGTCGTTCGAGTTCACCGAGAGGATCTCGCGTCGTTTCTTGCTGAGCTTAAAATCCAAGCACGCCACCTTTGCCCCGATCCGCGGGCTCTTTCGGCGTTGATTGATTTGCGTCATGCGCGTCACGTTGCCGGTTTATTAAAAGAGGTCGTTGACCTCGGCGCGTCGTACGAGGAAATCGTGCCGGCAGTTGCAGGAGATTTGTTGCGACCTGCCCTTGTGGCCGTCATCAATCCGCCTGCCGATAGTCGTCTCGCGCGCGAGGAAATTTTCGGCCCGATTCTTGTTCTTGCGTCTTATACGGACATTGACCGAGAAATCGCACAATTAAGAGCGCTTGAAGAAACGCCCTTAGCGCTTTATTGGTTTGATACGGATCAAAGACGTATTGAGCGCGTTTCTCAAACGGTGCCCTGCGGCGGAATAACCGTCAACGACACGCTCTTGCATTACGCCCAAAATCGACTTCCGTTCGGTGGCGTCGGTTCGTGCGGTATGGGCGCCTATCACGGGAAAGCCGGTTTTGACGCGATGAGTCGAACGACACCGGTTTTTCATCAGTCGCCTTTTTCCGGATTCGGATGGCTCGATCCCCCGTATTCGACAACGGCCAAACGCGTATTGAATTTTTTAGTGAGGAAAGCATGATTGATACGAATACCATTGTGCCGGTTGACCCGGCTAAGGTCTATCGACTCCTGAATATCGGTCCTACCACCGTCGTTTCCGCCGCATTTGACGGTAAGACCGACGCTTTGGCCGCTGCCTGGGCGTGTAACTTGGATTTAATGCCCTGCAAAGCGACGGTTGTCATCGATAAATCCCACTACACACGCACTCTAATCGAAAAAAGCGGCTACTTTGCGCTGCAGTTGCCGACGGTATCGATTGCCAAGACCGTTCTGGCGCTCGGCAGTATCAGTGAAAACGATGACCCTGAAAAACTCAAGCACGCGGGGGCGACTGTCTTTTACCAAGACGGATTTGATATTCCGCTTCTTTCCGGGTGCGCGGCTTGGATGATTTTCCGAGTCATTCCGAATGAATTTAACGAAAAGACCTATGACCTATTTACCGGCGAGTGTGTAGCCGCCTGGTCCGATACCCGAGTCTTCCGTGACGGGCATTATCACTTTGAGACAGCTCCCGATGACATGCGCACGCTGCACTACGTCGCAGGCGGGCATTTTTACACCATCGGAAGGTCCGTCGAGGTAGCGCTCTGAAGCGGACGACATTACTAAAAGCCGCCCGCAACACGGGACTGTGGCGGGCGGTCAAGGCAGGCAAGCTCCTTGTCGCTTGAATCGACTTAATTTTCCTGACGGTAGTTCGGAGCTTCTTTCGTAATCTTGACGTCGTGCACGTGGCTTTCACGCCAGCCGGCGGCCGTGATTTCCACAAATTCAGCCTTCTCACGCATCTGATCGATGGTCCGGCATCCGCAGTAACCCATGGCACTGCGCAGTCCCCCTGCCATCTGGTACAGAATCGTCAACACCGATCCCTTGTAGGGCACCATACCTTCGATACCTTCGGGCACGAGCTTGTTGATGTTTCCGGAGTTGTTATCCTGGAAATACCGGTCGGCCGAGCCCTTGAACATGGCGCCGAGCGAACCCATTCCGCGGTAGGATTTGTAGGAACGTCCTTGATATAGAATGATTTCTCCGGGGGCTTCCTCGGTACCGGCAAGCATGCCGCCCATCATCACGGTATTGGCGCCGGCAGCAAAGGCTTTGGCAATGTCGCCCGAGAATCGGATACCGCCGTCGGCAATAAGGGGGATGTCCGTGTCTTTAAGGGCTTCGGCCACGTTACTGATGGCCGTAATCTGCGGGACGCCGACACCGGCCACGATACGTGTCGTGCAAATGGAGCCCGGTCCGATACCGACCTTGACGGCATCGACGCCGCAATCGGCAAGAGCCTTAGCTGCCGCTGCCGTCGCAATGTTGCCGCCGACGACCTGAAGATTCGGGTAGTGTTCCTTGACCCAGCGGACACGCTGCAAAACGCCTTCGGAGTGCCCGTGCGCCGTATCCACGACGACAACGTCGACTCCGGCTGCGACGAGTTTTTCCAGGCGATCTTCCGTGCCGGCTCCGACACCGATTGAAGCACCGACTAAAAGTTTTCCGTCTTTGTCTTTGGCCGCATTGGGATGCTCGGTCGCCTTAACAATGTCTTTGACGGTAATGAGCCCCTTGAGGTTAAAGTTGCCGTCGACAACAAGAACGCGCTCTAAGCGATGTTCGTGCATCAGGCGTTTGGCCTCGTCAAGGGAACTTCCTTCCCGAATCGTCACGAGGCGCTCTTTCGGGGTCATGACCTCTTTGACGGGTAAATTCATGCGTGTTTCAAAGCGAAGGTCCCGGTTGGTGACAATGCCGAGAACCTGTTGACCTTGAACAACGGGAACGCCGCTGATCTTGTGTTCGGCGCACATGGCAATCACGTCACCGATCAGCATGTCGGGGTCAACCGTAATCGGGTCGCCGACAATGCCTGCTTCGTGGCGTTTGACGCGAGCCACTTCCCGAGCCTGCTGCTCGGGTGCCATATTCTTGTGGATGATGCCGATGCCGCCTTCTTGGGCCATGGCAATCGCAAGGGTGGCTTCGGTGACCGTATCCATAGCCGCCGAGAGCATCGGAAGGTTCAGGGTGATTTTGCGTGTTAAACGGGACTTTAATTGCACGTCGCGCGGCAGAACGCAGGAGTGGGCCGGGACGAGCAGAACATCATCGAAGGTGAGAGCTTTTTGCAGAAGGCGCATGAGAGAACCCCAGAAAAGAATAAAGGCAGAAGATTCAAGGCCTAATCGGGGTTTTGCTAACCCCCGTTCGGCGGTTAGCGCCGCATTATACCGTGGACGGTTGCCTCCGTGTTTCGACGACACGTAAAAAATGTTTTCCACAGAATCTGTGGAGAGAGAACTAGTTTTCCAATACCGACTCTTTCAGACCGTTGATTTTATTGGAGTGCTTAATAAATAGGCACGAAAACTACTTGACAAGTTGGCGTTTTCCGCCGTGCCTTGCCAGGAGGGCCTTAGCGTGTTTTTCACTCTTTTGGGCACGTAAACGGCGCGCCTCGACCCTGTTAATAACTAAGGGTGTGGCTATGTCGATGCGATCGCCCGAGCGTAAGACCGTTTCGGGGGCAGCGCTATGACACCATAGCCCCGTTGTCTCACGGGAAAACGAAAGGTTCAGGTGTTTGAGTGCTGCCGCGAGGGTGGTGCCTTCCGGTACTGTGAGATTGCTTAAAACGGCCTGTTTGGTCGTCGAATCGATTCGGGCAACGGTAATGAGCATGACGCGCTTGCTTTAAAATGCAGGGAAACTCTTTGATGGACGAATTTTAATGGCTGGACCGATTAAAAACAGACGAGCGACGTTCGATTATTTTATCGAGGAGCGCTTTGAAGCCGGATTGGTACTTCGCGGGTGGGAAGTCAAAAGCGTGCGGGCCGGTCGGGCGACGATTAATCTGGCGCACGTGTACGTCAGAGACGGGGAATTGTTTCTTTGCAATGCCCACATGACGCCGGCCGATCAAATCAGCACGCACGAAAAGCCCGAGATGAGCCGTACCCGTAAGCTTTTGATGCACAAGAGGGAAATCGAGCGCCTAATCGGCAAGGTCGAGCGCGCCGGGTACGCTCTGGTCCCTTTGGATTTACACTTTAAAAATAACCGCGTCAAACTCGCCCTGGCGCTGGCTCGCGGCAAAAAGGCTTTTGAAAAGCGCAACGATCAAAGTAAAAAAGAATGGAAGCGCACGCAAGAGCGCATTATGAAAAACGACATGACGCGGGGTAAACCTCGTCAGAACTACAAAGATGTCTGATTGCAAAGATAAGATTGCGGGCGATGCGTCCCTCAAAGAAACCGTTCTCTCCGAGACGCTTTTATCGGGTAAAGATTCGTTTATTTCGCTTTATCGGCAGCAAGTGCGTCTGCCGAACGGTCAGGTTTCTCACCGGGACATTATCAGGCACCCCGGAGCTTGTGCCATTTTGGCAATCGATGAGAAGGACAACGTCATTCTCGAGCGTCAGTGGAGAGCGCCGATCGGACACGCCGTCTGGGAGATTCCGGCCGGAAAAATCGATACCGGCGAAGCCTCTCTTGTGTGTGCCAAGCGAGAACTGACGGAAGAAACGGGACTCGTTGCCTCGGAGTGGACCTATTTGGGGACGCTACATAACGCCCTCGGGTACAGTAACGAGCATATCGACGTGTATTTGGCGCGCGGCTTTCGTCAGGGGGAGCGCCACTTAGATGCCAACGAGTTCTTAACGGTCGTTCGCATGCCGATTTCTCAAGTGCGCGCCATGGCCGTAGACGGCACGATTACCGATGCCAAAACCCTCGGGGCGCTTTTCTGGCTCGATGCACGGTTTCCCGAACTAAAGCGCAATGTCAAATAAGGACGTAGGCTTGTAGCCGAGCGTCTGCGCACAAAGCGGCCGTTGACCGGCCGTAAGCCGTAAGGCTTTTCTAACGGTCTTCGGGTCAAAACTCATTCGGGCGAGGCACCGAATTGTAAGGACGGCGCACGCCAAGTACACGGCTTCGACTTTAGCTCCGACTTCAACAGCCGGTCCGTACGTTTTAAAAAAGTCGCGTAGCGCCGGGTCGCTTTCTTTCGATTTCACGCCGAAAAGACGTTTTAACGTATCGACGGCCGATCGGTGCGTTTCGATGGGATTGGCAACGTAAATCAAGTGAACCGGAGCACTTTCAATCAAGGGGTCCGTCAGGCACACGTCTTTTCGGCAGTCCCTGTCGATTAAGAAAACCAAGGCTCTGCGAGTGTTATCCCAAAGCCAAACGCCGTTAGATTTAACCACATAGATGCTCACGCAATGCTTTTGCAGAACCGAGGGCGTCGTCCTTAAATCGTCCTTTTTGGCCAGGCGCCCGTCGGCTGCCCACAAAATCGTCGATAAGTCTTTGTCGTTGATCGGATTATCGGAAAACTCATACCCCGAACGACGAGCCCGAAAGGCATCGCTCAGAGCGGCATTCAGACGAGCCGGTACCGGAAGGCTTCGAAGTATCTCATCGGAGCCCTTTTTACCGGACGAAAAAACGCGCATGCCAGGAGGTCCTTTACGCCGGATACCCGACCGTTAAGGCCATAATCGGCGTAAAGCGGCCGTCCGAACCCAAGAGCGGTGTGATGCGTGCCGGGTCGAAACTCGCGCGCGGGACACTTGCAAGTCCCAAGGCCGTGGCCGCAAGTTGGCCTGCCATTGTCATGCACCCGGTATCGACGCATAGGCACCGCTCAAAGCGTGTCTCGTTAATCTTCTCGCAACGCGTTGTATCGGCGGCAAAAAGGAGCGTCACCGGGGCTTTGGCCACGAAAAACTGACCGAGTGTGGTTTCGGAGCGCTTGTCCCCTTCGGCGGTTTGAATCAGCGACGTGTTCGGAGCGTCATAGAACCAAACGCCTTGCTGGTCGAAGACGAAAACGACAATTTCGCGGCAATCCATAGCCGAAGGAACGGTTCTAAGACCGGTTTCCGAACTGATTCCCGCCACCGACCATAGCAGTGTCGAGAGAAGGTCGGGGGAAAGGGGTTTGGCTGAAAACTCACGGTGTGAACGGCGTTTTCCGAGCGCTTGCGTGAGCGACGTGACCATCGGAATCGGATCGGGGAGTTTGACTGTTGTAGACATCAGATTTTTTCCTCCTTCAAAGAATCTTTTCCGCGTGTGCCGCCGAAAAGTGCCTCGTACATCGGCCAGTAGGTCGCATAGATGACAGTGAGCACAAGACAGCTTAATGGAAAGAAGACAAACATGTTAATCGAGCGTAGGCCGAGTAGGTCCACGAGTTGTCCGGCAACAAAGAAAACTCCCGTCACCCCGAGTACCAACAACAAGCCGAGCACGAGAATCGGGAGGATGTTCGTGATGCACCCGAAAAAGGAATAAAAAAGTGCTTTTTTCCAGTGCATGCCCTTGTCGGCACATAGGAGCGGCGAAAACCACGTAGCCATGACGCCCGGGATGTAGATAATCGAGGCGACACCCAAAGGCATCCAGGGGAAGTGCTCGAAAACCGAATCCCACACGAGGCGATCCCCGGCCTGCGTTTGCCACTGAGCCCAATAGGGTTCTGCAAGGTATCCGTAAAGCGCCTGTGCCGTGATCAGTACGAAAGCGTATACAAGGCCGGTTGACATTAAATCGGTCCGAAGCACCTTGTCGGAAAAGGCCCGGGCAAGCGGGAAAAAGTCGGGCAGGCGGTCGGCGATGGCTTCGCGCGTGGCGTATCCGATCAGCACGGTCCCGAAGGGCATAAAAAGAGCGGCAAGGACAGGGCCTGCTGCCGGAATGAGCATCAGTAGTCCGAGTGTTGCCGTGTAGAAAAAGACGATGAGAAAAAGACGGGCGGCCCTATGGCGCACGGCAATTAAGGCATTTTTGAGCCAGAAATAGCCGGCTGTCGGACCGAGGCGTTCGGAGTGTTGTGCAGGTGTCATAAAAATTGTCGGTTCGCCTCGGTCGGCCAGGGAAGGGTGCAGGTCTTACGGTCCGTCAGAACGCGCTCGAAATGCGTCGGGTCATGGGGCTTAAGTAGAGCCGCTTGCCTCGGCAGATAAAAGTCAAAGAGGCGGCTGAGCCAAAAGCGAAGCGCCGCTGCCCGAAGCATATCACGCCATAGAGCTCTTTCATGAGCTCCCAAGGGGTTGACGGCGTGGTAAGCATCGATAAAGGCTTGAGAAAGTTCTGGAATAAAGCGTCCTGTTTTCGAATCGATGCACCAGTCGTTCATTGTGACGGCAAGGTCAAAAAGCGTCGGCGAGCACCCGGCAAAGTAAAAGTCAAAGACTCCCGAGACGTGAGCTTTGTCGGTTCCGATGCCTTCGGCCAAGGCATTATTTTTAAATAAATCGCAGTGACAGGCGCCGACCGTAAGGGCCTTGAAGCCATCGGTTTTTGAAAGCGCAATTTGGCGTGCAAGCTCTTCATGCAAAAGCGCCTGTTGCCCGGCATTTAAAAACGGACGTACTTTCGGGGCGGTTTGAATCCACCAATCCAGGCCCCGCAGATTCTTTTGAACAAGCGGGAAATCTCGGACGGCTCGGTGCATCTTCGCCAAAAGATCTCCCATCGAGCGGGCTTCGGTCACGGTGACCGTCGTAATCTGCTCACCGGGAAGGCAGTCGGCGATGGCAACGGGTTTGCCGTGCACATATGTAAAAAGCTCTCCGGTGCGCGTTTTCTGAGGACGAGCCACACGGCAGCCTTTTTTCGCTAGGTGCTCGCAAAGTTCCAAATAAAAGGGAAGTTCCTCGGCCTTCAAGCGCTCAAAGACAGTTAAAACCCACTTGCCGCCTTCGGTTGTCAAAAAGTAATTGGTGTTTTCGATTCCCGATTCAATCGGCGTTAAAGCGAGGAATTTTCCGAGGCTAAATGTACGCAAAAGCTCTGCGACTTCGCCTTCGGTTAACTGGGTAAAGACAGCCATTTTTTACCAGGTAAATTCAATAAATTTGGGTGTTCCGAGTGTCGAGCGCGTATTGGCTCCCGGGCCGTTATCAATCGGTTTTCCGGTCTCGTTTTCCATCGTATAAGGGATGCCGGTTTCCTTCGGTGTGACGGTCACGCTTTTCATGTGATTGTTTTGATCGACGTTTTTGCGAATGACAGTCCCGCGTTCGGAGACATACACGTTGGCTTTGTCATCGACCTTCTTGGCGCGTTCGGCGCGGGCTTTGGCCATGTCTTCGGCCGTAGGTTCCAAACGCAGACCTTCCGCGCTTTTTCCATCGGAAGAAGCGTACGTAAGACCTGTAGTCAGACCAAGTACAACGAGGGTCGACAGCGTAACAAGGCGTTCTTTCTGCGTAGACATAAGTATCTCTTGCATCAAAAATCCGTGTGACATCCTAACAAGGATATTATGCCGAATTCCACAGCCTTTTCGATGCGGCTCGCTCTGAAAAAACGGAGTTCGGCTTGCCGGCACGTCCTGACAAAACGGGTTTGAACCGTTAAAGTTCGAGATAGACTTCTTGCAACGTTTTCGATATGACCAAACTTCTTCTGATTGACGGATCGAATTACCTATTTCGAGCCTATCACGCACTTCCTCCCTTAACGACAAGTTCCGGGGAGCCCACGGGAGCTATTAAAGGCTTTCATGCGATGCTCCGAAACGTGTACTCGAAAATTGCCCCTGACTATGTTGCGTGCGTTTTCGATGCGCATGCCAAGACCTTTCGTCACACCATTTTCCCGGAATACAAGGCGAATCGACCGCCCATGCCCGAAGACTTACGTGTGCAATTGGAACCGATCCGTCAGATGGTCAAATTGCTCGGTTGGCCCCTTTTGCAGGTCGAGGGCGTGGAGGCCGACGACGTTTTGGCAACACTGGCCTGCCGGGCCTCGGCCGAAGGCATTGAGGCTTTTATTGCCACGGGCGATAAAGATTTAGCGCAAGTGGTTACCGAGAGAATTTGCCTTGTCAATACCATGACCCACGAAGTCCTCGGTCGCGAGGGCGTAAAGACAAAATACGGTGTGTATCCGGAGCGCATCGTCGATTACTTGACCCTGATGGGAGACAAGGTCGATAACGTTCCCGGCATTAATAAATGCGGTCCGAAAACGGCCGTCAAATGGCTCGATGAGTTCGGGTCGTTGCAGGGCGTCATCGAAGCGGCCCCGAGCATGAAAGGCAAAATCGGCGAGTATTTAAGAGAGGGAATCTCGAACTTGGTTTTATCGCAGCGCCTCGTGACGATTAAGTCCGATGTTTCGCTTGACGTGAACTTACAGGATTTGGTGCTGCGTCCTGCATCGGACTCTGAGCTTGCCGCGTTTTATGCGCGCTGGCAGATGCGCGTTCCGGGGCGAAAAGAAGCGGTCAAAACGGTGACGCCTTTGCCGAGCGTTCCTCCCAAAGCGCCGACAGTAGGTGCTCAAACCGACCTTTTTTCTTTCGGGGACGGGGCGCCATCGGTGCCTTCCTTTTTTCAAGACGGTTCTTTGCCCTTTACCACGGTTGATTCGGAAGCGGCACTTAAAGCTCTTGCAATGCGTCTTTTAAGCCTTACGGATAGCCCTGTTGCCGTGGCGCTTCTTGCCGACAGGCTCCTTCCGATACACGATACGGCCGCCGCGCTCGCCTTTGCCGTCACGCCGCTTGAAGTGTATGTGGTGCCGACAAAAAGCCGGGGAGGGTTTTCCTTTGAGTCAGTAAAATCCGTATTGGCCCCCTGGCTTTCATCCGAGGCCCCGAAAGTTTTTCACGATGCCAAATACGCGCGGCACGTACTAGCGAACATGGATTTACCTTTGGGCGGAGTTCCGGATGATGTGATGCTGGCAAGCTACATTCTGGAAGCGCACATGAATCACACGCTTTCGGGTTTGTCACTTCGGCATTTGGCGACGGTACTTGCTGAAGAAGAGGCGATTTTCGGCAAAGGAACCTTGCGCCAAAAAGCCGCCGACATCGATTCGGCAAAGGCCTATCCGTGGCTTGCACAAGAGGCGGCGGTCATTAAGACGTTGGGAGGCGTTTTGGGTGAAAAACTCGTTCGTGAGAAGGCATTAAAGAATCTATATCGCGAGATGGAGCTTCCGGTCAGTGCTGTCCTCTGGTCCATGGAGCGCACGGGTGTTTGCGTTGATACCGGGCTTTTAGCGCAGGAAAGCGCGGCATTGGCGACAAGAATCGACCAAATTGAAGAGAAAATCACGGTACTTGCCGGTGAGGCCGTCAACCCGGCAAGTCCCAAGCAACTTGCGCACATTCTTTTTGAAAAATTGGAGCTTCCCGTCAAGAAAAAGACCTCGGGCGGAACGCCTTCGACAAGCGAAGAGGTGTTAGCGGAACTTGCGCTTGACTACCCGATTGCCGAGCAAATTCTCGAATACCGAAAGCTCACGAAACTGAAAAACACGTACACCGATAAGCTTCCGAGCATGGGCGATGCGACCGATGCTCGCGTACACACGACATTCGGACAGGCAACGGCCGTGACCGGTCGCCTTGCAAGCTCGGAGCCGAATCTACAAAACATCCCCGTGCGAACGCCGGAAGGACGTCGCGTGCGTGCGGCTTTTGTTGCCAAGGCCGGGTGCGTCATCGTCTCGGCGGACTACTCGCAAATCGAACTGCGTCTCATGGCGCATTTGTCGGGTGATAAACGCCTGATTGCTGCTTTTACGGCAGGCGATGACGTGCACCGCGCTACGGCAAGCGAAGTTTTCGGCGTTGCTCTCGATGCCGTAACAAATGAGCAGCGGCGTATGGCCAAAGTCATTAATTTCGGTCTTATTTACGGGATGAGTGCGTTCGGGCTCGCTAAGAACCTCGGCATTGATCGAACGAGTGCCAAGCGCTACACGGATGAATACTTTGCTCGGTATCCCGGGGTTGCTCGGTACATGGAAACGGCACGCCGAGAGGCCGTCGAAAAAGGATTTGTTCGCACGATTTGGGGGCGCCGTCTGTGGATTCCGGAATTAAAAAGCCCGAACGCTCAGGTTCGGGCTGCTGCCGAACGCGCCGCAATCAATGCACCGGTTCAAGGATCGGCCGCCGATGTCATCAAGCGCGCGATGATTGCCGTCGATGCGTGGATTCGAAAGGAAAAGTTGAAAACGCGCCTGATTCTTCAGGTGCACGACGAACTGGTTTTCGAAGTGCCCGAAGGTGAGATTGACCGCGTCAAGGAAGCCGTGCCACGCCTTATGGCAGAAGTGGCGCACTTTGAAATTCCGCTTTTAACGCAAGTCGGAGTGGCAAGCAACTGGGAAGCGGCCCATTGATTTAGCGACAAGCTCCCATGGCTTCGGGAACGAGTGTGGCAATGGGCTTGCCGGCAGCATCGAAAAACGTCAGACGGTTGTCGGCAAGTTTGATGCGACGCGTCTCGTTTAAGACGCGTTGCATGGTTTCTTCCAGGGCCATCGAGTCGGGTGCACAAAGACGCAAGGTGGCAGCGACGTTTTTGAAACGTAAGGCGCTTGCCTTTAACGTGTACTCGGCGTTAAAGCTATTGCACCCCATGTCGCCCGATACTTTTTTGTCGGTAAATTCGATATACGGGGCCGCATCGCAATCGGTTCCCTTGGGCAGTTCCATCATCCAACTGGTGTTTCGGATTGCCGGTGTCGGTTCGGTTTGCGTTGATGCGCCCGAGCAGGCAGCAAGTGTTGTAACGGCAAGAGCGGAAAAGAGCAGGGAGCGCATAAATAGTCCTTGGCTACGTCAATCGAAAGCGCAATCATTTTAAGAAAAAGTACGGTACAAAAAAAGGGCGGGTCGCGTCTGCGAACCCGCCGTGAGTAACCAAAGGAGAAAATGTACAGAAAGGTAACTGACCCTTCAAGACCGAACTTTAAGGAAATGTGCGGGCAAATGCTGAAACGGAATATTCGAAAGCGAAACAAATTGTATCCGTCCTAATATTTTCATTGTTTTGAAAGAAAAAACTTATAATGCCGTCCCATGTCAGGACTTCTTTTATTCACGGTCTTTGCCGCTAATTGCCTCTCGCGTGCGGCAGCCTTGATTTGTGCTTTGCGGCTTTCGGTGTGGATTTTGGCGCATTGTGCACGGGCTGTATCGCTACTTGCCTGCGGTATGCTCGTTGCCATCGGAGCCTTTCATCTGATTCCCGAAGCGCTTGAGGCGGGAGTTTCGACGGCCGCTTCGTCAGTCACGCTGGTTGCGGCAGGAGCCGTTTTTGCTCTCGTGGATGTTCTTCTCGACCGTTTTGTCGGACATACGCACAGCGTTAATCGTGTGCATGCCGTGCCGGCTCTTTTAGGGGGCGGCTTTGAAGTGCGCACTCAGGTCTGCACCGACCGCCCCGCACGGGCGCTTCCGATTCTTGTCGGCTCATCGTGTCACAACTTTGTCGACGGGCTTTTGGTGGCAGCGGCCTTTACATCCGGCCTAGGACCGGGCATTGCCATTACGCTCGCGATTTTCGTGCATGAGGTACCGCAACTCATTGGTCAAACGGCGATTTTTACGCGGTTCGGCATGAGCTTAAAACACACGGCATTTCTTTTAGGCCTGGCTGCTCTCGTCGCCCCCATCGGCGGCATTGCAGGAACCGTGCTTTTTACCGTTTCCGATACCTTGATTCCGTATGCGATGCTTGTGTCGGCTGCGGCGTTTCTTTTTGTGGCTTTTTTCCTCCTTAAAGAAGAGTTCGGACGACCTGCCCTTAAAAGACAAGAGGCTCTTTATGCATTGCTCCTGATTGTTCTCGGAGCGATTGCATCTCTTGTCGTGCTTTCCATCGGACACGCTTAAAGTCAGTCGTTGCTTTCATGCGGGCGCTTTCCTACAATCTCTCGGTCAGAAGAAAACGGGGAATCCTATGCTCGATACCAAGTCAAGAGTCCTTCGGCGCCGTGAACGCGCTTTAAATGATGAGCAGACGCTCGAAGTGATTGCGGCTTCGGACTACGCCGTCATCAGCACGGCTGATGAGGCCGGTAATCCTTACGGGACGGCCGTTAACCCGGTGTATCTGGACGGAGCGTTTTATTTTCATACGGGCAATGGCTCGGAGTCGCGTCGCAATGCCAATATGCTCGCCAATCCGAAGGTCTCACTTCTTTTTGTTTCCAAGTCGTTTGTTCTTCCCGAATGGTATTCGGTGGATTTTGCAAGCGCTGTTGTAACGGGACGCGTCGAGTGCGTTCAAAATCCGGCGCTTCGAGTACGGGCGATGCTCGCACTGGTGCATCGCTATGCCCCGGAAAACAGCGATGAACGAAACGCCGTTCAGATGGCAGAGCACTTTTCCGAGGCCTTAATTTGGAAGGTCACGGTCGAGCGCATGGAAGGCAAGGCTCGAGCGGCTTCGGTGTGGGTTCCCGGAAAGACCGTCAAGGAAAAGACCCAGACGGCTCCGTCCCCGTGGCTTAAAGACGTCAAGTAGCGTTAAGGCCGCGTCGGGGGTCTTAATAAAGATTGCGCTCTACGGTCTCAAAGACAACCGGATTCAAAGAGACTCCCGGCATTCGTCGATGATTAAGACGATAGGACGCTCACGTGTCAGGTGCAAAACAAAGCGGATGACAGAGTCCATCTTCTTCCGACAAGACAAAAAGCGTTCGGATTTGGGAAATCCAACTTTGAGCAAGTTCCTCTTCGATGTATTTGCGCTGAAAAAAGGACAGAACTGATAATGCACTTTTTTCGGCAACTTTCAGAAGGAGCGTTGTTTTCCGATGCGGCGCCGACCGGTCACAACGGCAAGGCGACTCCCGGCATCAAGGGCCTTGCATTCGCCTTTTAACGCAGATAACGCGTTTTCTCGACCGTAAAATCTCATAACGTATTTTGGTTCAGTTAGTGTACGCACACGGAAAGTACCATGTTTGCGGTGGCGGGGGTTGCTATGTATGAATCGGCATCGTCAACGGGATAAGGAATCCGGTCTACCGATTTCGGTTTCTATCGAAGAACATGTTCAGTGAATCAGGCAAGAGAAGGGGGAACTGGCAACTGAATCAGTCATCGGATGAAAAACTTTACCGTTTCATTCGGCAACGTTCTGATTTCGAAGAATTAACTTTTCAGGAGTGTAATGAGGAAAAGTTAGGAAAAACACGAATCGTAATGAGGAAAAGTCAATGTCAGATAGCCATTACATACCGAGGTTGATTGCTGAGTCCATCCAAAAGTTCCCTCGTGACAAAACCCTTGTTCTCTTCGGAGCTCGTCAAATCGGCAAGACCACCCTTCTGAATACGCTTTTTTTCGGTGCTCGTACGCGTTTACTTACCGGTGATGAATTCGATGACGTTGCCTTGCTCACGAATTTGAAGTCCAAGTCCGATTTGCAGGTCTTGCTTGCAGGATTGGACGTTCTGATTATCGATGAGGCGCAACGTATTCCGAGTGTCGGGCATTTGCTAAAACGCATTGTGGATGCTCGAACCGACTGTAGGATTATTGCAACCGGCTCGAGCTCATTAGAGCTAGCAGGCGGCGTTATGGAGTCAGCCGCCGGGCGTCTTGTGCAAAAACGACTTTGGCCGATTTCGATTCAAGAACTTGCCAAGGAGAACTCCTGGCTTGATGTCGTGCAGGATCTCCCGGCGCGCCTTGTTTTCGGATGCTATCCGTACGTCATCTGCCGACCGGACATGGCGAAGCAAACCTTAAGTGACCTTTTTGAAAGTGTTGTGTTCAAGGATATCTTTTCTTTGGCGCGAGTTCGTAAGCCTGCGAAATTTGTGCACCTCGTTAAGTTATTGGCTTACAACATCGGGGGGCTAGTTTCCTATGAGCGACTTGCCCGGGGGTGCGGGCTCACGGCGAACTCGGTTGAAAGTTACCAAATTGCGGCGTCAAGCTCCGTCCTTCAGGGCGGCGATATAAGCCGCGCGGTTTTGTTTAGCTCGGCGTCTGCTGATTCTCGATGTATGTCTTGATAATCGAGAGCGGAGCTCCGCCGCAGCTGGCG
>OIWT01000430.1_pt1 | contig 58801 bp, 53 predicted proteins | sample 1587701 | NCBI WGS metagenome assembly OIWT01 (sample SAMEA3888904, study PRJEB22519) | human gut metagenome | biome: human gut; feature: human-associated habitat; material: faeces | place: Denmark | collected 2009
TCCGCCGTAAATCGCACAGATTTAATTTTGCTGTCAAAGTTTGGTGTAAACGCTATCACTGGTCGCGGATACAACCCCTCAGTCACGGCGCTTTATCTTTTATCGCCGTGACAGCTCCCCTTACACAGGGGAGCCGAGATTCGCGCTCAGTTCGCCTCGGAGAGCACAGGGGAGCCGAGATTCGCATTCCGCATTACTCAGTATTCTAAATTGACGCAGAAATCCCCGCCGGAAAGGGTGCTGTCCTCTTTCACACGGATTTCGTACCCCAGCGAATACCAATATTCGATATTGCTGCGCTTCTGTCCGATGCATTTTGAAATATCGCTTTTCGCCACGGAAAGTATGTATCTGCCCTTCGGCAGGCGGGTGAGCATCGGCGCGATTTTTTTGCGAAAGCGCAGGCTTTCCGCAATTTCTCTGAGCGCGGGGTGATAGGGACCCGCCACAAGGCTTTCCTCAAGGGACTGCTCCGCATGAAGCCCCATACGGATGACCTTTACACCATAGAGGTCAAAAATGTCCAGCAGCTCCGCGCAAAGCTCCGCCGCCTCGTCCACGGTCTGCGGTGTGTATTCGCCGCGCTCGTACCATTTTGCCATAAGGGTGTTTTTGAGCACGAGAGCGGGATAAATTCTCATGGTTTCCGGCTTCAGCGCGGCGAACCGAGCCGCCGTCATAATGTCCTTGTCACGGCTGCTGCCGGGCATACCCGTCATCATTTGAAGCCCCAGAGAAAAACCCGCGGCTTTAATCAGCTCACAGGCGCGTTTGGTGTCCTCGAAGCTGTGTCCGCGCAGGTTTTTCGCCAAAACCTCGTCGTCGCTGCTTTGAGCGCCAAGCTCCACCGAGGTTACGCCGTACTCCTTGAGCACGGAAATAATGTGCTCGTCAATAGCGTCCGGACGGGTGCTCAGGCGTATTCCGGAAAAAGCTCCACGCCGAACCCACTTCGCCGCAGGCTCAAGCAGGCTTCGCATAAGCTCCTCCGGAATCATGGTGAAGCTTCCGCCGAAAAATGCGATTTCGGTTTTGTCGCCGAACCCCCGAAGCTGCCTTGCGGCTCTCTTTAGGGTTTCGTCAACCTCCGCCGGGGTGGGAACGCCGGCCTCGCCGGTTATGGAATTTTGGTCGCAGAACGAGCATCTGTGGGGGCAGCCCACCATGGGCACAAAAAAGGCAACGTTTGCGTGCTTCATTCGCCCATCAGCTCCAACGCTTCCTTTGCGGCAAGCTGCTCTGCGGATTTTTTGCTTTTGCCCACGCCGTGACCGATTATATTGCTGTTGAGCATGACGTTCACCTCAAAGCGTTTATCGTGGTCGGGGCCGGATTCGCCCACCAGATTGTAGCTGAGGCGTTCCTCCGGATTTTTCTGAATAATCTCCTGAAGCAGGGTCTTGTAGTCCTTGAAGGGAACGTTTTCCACATGAGAGAGAGAACGCTTCACAAAGCCGAGCACGAATTTCGTGGCAGGCTCTATGCCGCCGTCAAGATAAATGGCGGCGAGCACCGCTTCAAAGGCGTCCGCCAAAATGGAGGGTCTTTCTCTGCCGCCCATAAGCTCCTCGCCGTGACCGAGGCGGAGAAATTCGCCCATGTGAAGCTCCGTGGAAAATTCGCAGAGGGATTTTTCACAGACCAGCGAAGCGCGCAGCTTTGTAAGCTCGCCCTCCGGCAGCTCCGTGTAGTTTTCGAAAATATAGTCGGAAACTATAATGCTCAAAACCGCGTCGCCGAGGAATTCCTGGCGTTCGTTGTATTCGATATGCCCCCTCGCTTCGTTGGCATAGGAGGAGTGGGTCACGCCCACCTCGAGAAAATGAATATTCTTAAAGTTATAGCCGAGATTTTCTTCGAGCTTGCTCAGATTTTCAAAACCGTTTACACAGGGCAAAGCTTATCCCTCCTTTTGTGCGGCAACCGCTGCGGAGATATGTCCCACAACGTCCTGTTCGTAAAATGCTTTCGCTTGGCGAACGGCGTTCATAAACGCCTTGGGGTCGCTGCTTCCGTGAGCCTTGATTACGGGCTTCGCTATGCCAAGGAGAGGCGCGCCGCCCCTTTCGGTATAGTCCATGCTCTTTTTGAAGTCCGTCAGCGCGCCCTTCATTGTCAGCGCGCCGAGCTTGGTAAGAAGGCTGCTCATCATAACGCCCTTGAGCTTTTTGCCGAAGGCGCTTACAAGTCCCTCGGTGAGCTTGAGCACGATATTTCCCGTCCAGCCGTCCGCAACAGCAACGTCGCAAACGCCATTCGGCAAATCCCGGGGCTCCACGTTTCCGATGAAGTTGAGGTCGGATTCCTTCAGAAGCTTATAGGCTTCCTTTTGAAGCTCGCCGCCCTTGCTTTCCTCCGCGCCGATGTTTATAAGTCCCACCTCGGGGTTTTTGACGCCCTCAAGCTTGTTCATATATATGCTTCCCATGGAAGCGAACTGGCAGAGCATTTCCGGGCGGCACTCCACGTTTGCGCCGAGATCAAGGAGCATATAGCTTCTGTCAAGGCCGGGAATTACGGAGGCAAGCGCCGCGCGTTTTATTCCCTTTATGCGCTTTACAATAAGGGTTGCGCCCACGACTATGGCTCCGGTGCTGCCCGCGCTTACAAAAGCATCGCCGCGGCCGTCCGCCAAGGCCTTAAGCCCCACCGCAAGGGAGCTTTGTTTATATTCTTTCAGAATTTCCGTCGGCTCGGCGCAAACGGGCATAACCATGGGTGCGTCGATGAACTCAAAGCCGGAAATATTGTTTTCCTCGCAGATTTTCCGCATTTCCGCTTCATTTCCCACCGCAACGATTTCGGTTCCCGGCTCCTTTGCCGCCATAGCGGCGCCGAGAATTGGTGCTTTCGGGGCGTTGTCGCCGCCGTACATATCAATTATAACTTTCATAAAACCGCCTCCAAACCGGCAATGGCTCTTTCGGCAAGCGCGGCATAGCGCTCGTCCTTGTGGCGTATCTTCTTTTCAAGCGGAGGCAAAATTCCCATATTTGCGCCCATGGGCTGGAAATTGTCTACGCTTTCGTCCGTGATGTAGTTTACAAGCGCGCCGAGCATGGTTTCCGGCGGAAGCACCAAAGGCTCCTCGCCGCTTGCAAAGCGCGCGGCGTTTATTCCCGCCAAAATACCCGTGGCGGCGGATTCCGTGTAGCCCTCAACTCCGGTGAACTGTCCCGCAAAGAACAGCCGCGGCTCGCTTTTGAGGGAAAGCGACTTTGAGAGCAGACGGGGCGAATCCATAAAGGTGTCCCTGTGCATAACTCCGTACCGAACAAATTCCGCGTGCTCAAGTCCGGGAATCATGGAGAAAACCCGCTTCTGCTCGCCGAATTTCAAGTTGGTCTGGAACCCGACTATGTTATACATGGTTCCGGCGGCATTTTCCTTGCGAAGCTGAATGTTCGCCCAAGGGCGGCGGCCTGTGTGGGGGTCGATAAGCCCCACCGGGCGCAGCGGTCCGTAGCGCAGGGTGTCGCGCCCGCGCCCCGCCATAACCTCAATGGGCATACAGCCCTCGTAAACCTTGGGGTCGGCGACATCGAAGTCGTGCAGGGGAGCGCGCTCCGCGGAAACAAGCGCGTCATAAAAGGCGTCGTACTCGTCCCGCTCCATGGGGCAGTTTATATAGTCCGCCTCACCCCGGTCGTACCGTGCGCCCATAAAAATCCTGTCCATATTCACGGAATCCGTGGTGACAATGGGCGCAACGGCGTCGAAGAACGAAAGAGTTCCGCCGAATTTCTGCCGCAGGCTTTCCGCAAGAGCGTCGGAGGTGAGGGGACCTGTTGCAACTATCACAATTCCCTCGGAGGGAAGTTCTGTCACCTCTCCGGTGACGATTTCAATGTTCGGGTCGGACTTAATCTTCTCCGTAATATATTCGGAGAACAGCTCCCTGTCCACCGCAAGCGCGCCTCCGGCGGCAACGGAGGTTTTCTCCGCCGCATCCATGGTCACGGAGCCGAGGCGGCGCATTTCCTCCTTGAGCAGACCGGCGGCGGATTCAAGCCGCATGGCCTTGAGGGAATTTGAGCATACAAGCTCGGCAAAGCCGTCGCTTTTTTGGGCGGGAGTGTGTTTTTCGGGCTTCATTTCGCAAAGCCGAACGGAAAATCCCAAAGATGAGAGCTTGTGTGCGGCTTCGCATCCGGCAAGCCCCGCGCCGATAACGGTAATTTTATTCATTATTTCTTCTCCACAGGCCTTTCGTAGGTGCAGTCCGGATTTGAGCAATAGATTTTCGCTCCGCGGCCCTTCTTCTGCAAAAGGCTCTTTCCGCAGGTGGGACATTTTTCCGCAATAGGCGCGTCCCAGGTCATAAAGCGGCAGGTGGGGTTGTGCTCGCAGCCGTAATAGGACTTTCCGGTTTTGGACTTCTTCGCAAGAACCTTTCCTCCGCAGAGAGGACATTCGCCGGGGGTTTCCACCACAATGCGCTTGGTGTTTTTGCAGTCCGGGTAGCCGGGGCAGGCAAGGAACTTGCCGTAACGACCGTTCTTAATCACCATTTTGCGGCCGCATTTTTCGCAGACCACGTCGGTTTCTTCCTCGGGAACCTTGATTTTCTCGTTGCCCTGATTTTGCTGAGCGATTTCAAGCTCCTTTGAAAATTCGGTGTAGAACTTCTTCATCATGCTCACCCAATCGGCTTTTCCCGCCTCGACCTTGTCGAGATCCTTTTCCATCTTTGCGGTAAAGCCCACGTCGATGATATTCGGGAAATGCTCGCGGATAAGATCCGTTATTACCATGCCGAGGCTTGTGGGCTTCAGCGCCTTTCCCTCGCGTTCCACATAGTTGTGAGAAATAATGGTGGTGATAATGGGGGAATAGGTGCTGGGGCGGCCTATGCCGTTTTCCTCAAGCGCTTTGATAAGAGAAGCCTCGGTGAAGCGGCTCGGCGGTGCGGTGAAGTGCTGATTGGGCTTTAGTTCCCGAACCTTGAGCACATCGCCCTCGGCGGCGTGCTTCGGTATAGAGGATTTTTCTTCGTCGCCGTAGGGATAGAGCACGGTGAAGCCGTCGAACTGCACGGTGAAGCCGGAGGCCTTGAAGCCGTAAGCTCCGGCGGCAATATCTATGGAAACGGTGTCGTAAAGGGCGGGAGCCATCTGGCTTGCGATAAATCTGTCCCACACAAGCTTATACAGCTTGTACTGGTCGGAGGAAAGACATTCCTTCAGCCTTGCGGGAGCAAGCCCCGGCATGGTGGGACGAATTGCCTCGTGAGCGTCCTGAACGTTGCCCTTGGACTTATAAACCTTTGCGGAGGAGGGGAGATACTCTTTTCCGTAGACCTGCTCGATGTATTCCGCGGCGGCGGCTCTTGCCTCGGCGGAAATACGCAGGGAGTCGGTTCTCATATAGGTGATAAGACCCACGGCGCCCATTCCGGGAACGTCAACGCCCTCGTATAATTCCTGCGCTATGCGCATGGTGCGGCGGGACTGAAAGCCGAGCTTGATGGAAGCCTCCTGCTGAAGGGTGGAGGTGATGAAGGGCGGAGCGGGCTGCTTTTTGCGTATGCTCTTTTTAACTCCGGAAACGGTAAAGGGAACGCTTTTCAGCTCCGCAAGAACGACGTTTGCCTCCTCCTCGTTGTGAATATCGAATTTTTCGTCGTTTTTGGTTTGAAGCTTTGCCGCAAAGGCGGAGGTTTCGCCCTTTTCGCAGAGCTTTGCGTCGATACTCCAGTATTCCTCGGGAACGAAGCTCTGAATTTCCCGTTCCCTGTCCACAATAAGGCTTACCGCCACGGACTGAACGCGCCCTGCGGAAAGGGAGCTTCCCCCGCGGATGTTCTTCCAAAGGAACGGGCTTAATTTGTAGCCCACAATTCGGTCGAGCACGCGCCGTCCCTGCTGAGCGTTGACCAAATCGAGATCTATGCTCCGGGGGGAGGCCATGCCCTGTTCCACGCCGTAGCGGGTGATTTCGTTAAAGGTGACTCTGTTGAGCGCGTCCATAGGCAGACCCAGCAGCTTCGCCAAATGCCACGAAATCGCTTCGCCTTCGCGGTCGGGGTCCGTTGCGAGATATACGTTTTTGGCGGAGGCGGCTTCTTTTTTAAGGCCGCGCACCAAATTTTCCTTGCCGGAGATGAGAATATACTGGGGAGTGAAGCCGTGGGCGGTGTCTATTCCGAGAGTGGTCTTCGGAAGATCCCGCACATGACCCATGGATGCCTCCACCTCATAATCCGGTCCGAGATATTTTTCAATGGTTTTTGCCTTGGCAGGGGACTCCACAATAACAAGGTTCTTTGTGCCTGATTTTGCGGAGCTTTTTTTGCTTTTGGTTTCCTGTGCCATGATAAACCCCCTAAATTTATTTTGAATGAGAGAAAATATTAAGATAGAATGGGAATGTCCGCCCTGCGGACGGGAATTTACGGCTGTGACGCAGAATAATGCGGAATCGTGTGGAGATTGGAGAGCGGAGTGTGGAGCCCATGCACCGCGCCGTGCGCTGAATTGCCGCGGTTCGCTCGGATTCAATTCTGTGTTACCGTATTATTCCGCAACAAATCTCCTTCCCGCCGCAGGCGCTATAAGCCCGAAAATCTCAAGCTCCGTAAGCGCGGCGGAGGTCTGTCCGGAGGAAAGCTTCGCCATATCGGAAATTTCGTCTGCGGAAAGCGGCTCGAAGCCGATAACTCCGTAAACCGCCGCCGCCTCGGGAGAAATCCCCTCCGGCGCGGCTCGCTTTACCCGCAAATCGCTTTGCCGCGGGCTGTGCTCCGGAACGGAGCGCGCCGAGCTTTTCTGCTCGCGGCTCTGGGTGGGCAGCGCCTTTTTCGCGGCGTCAAATTCCGCCGGAAATTCACTTTCGTACTCCGAGAGTATGTCAGCCGCGCTTGCCACCGGGATTGCGCCGCTGCGCAAAAGCCGCAGCGTTCCCTGAGAGGTGGGACGCAGCACGTCCGCCGGAACGGCGAAAACCTTTCGCCCCTGCTCCGCCGCTATTCGCGCCGTAATGGAGGTTCCGCTGCGGGCGGCAGCCTCCACCACGCAAACGCCCATGCTCATGCCGGAAATAATGCGGTTTCTTATGGGAAAAAAGCTGGACTGCGGCTTTGCGTCCGGCGCGAACTCGCTTATGACCGCGCCGTTTGCAATAATCCGCTCTTTAAGCTCCTCGTTTTCCGCGGGAAATACATTGCAAATTCCGCAGCCCTGTACGGCGACGGTTTTCCCGCCGGCGTCAAGACAGGCTTCGTGGCAGGCGGAGTCAACCCCTTGAGCCATTCCGCTCACAACAACCGCTCCCGCCTTGCCGAGCCCTCCGCCGATTACGCCGGAAATGCGCCTGCCGTAATCGCTTATGCGGCGAGTTCCGATGGCGGCGATGGCGGGCGCTTTGTTAAGGCAGGAAAGGTCGCCCTTGGCGTAGAGCACCGCCGGTGCGGTTTCAATCTCAAGCAGCCTTTGCGGATATTCCGGCGAGTTGCGGCAAAGCACCGCGGCGCCGTATTCCTCCGCCGTTTCCATGGCTTTTTCTGCGTCGGAAAGCTCGGTGTTACGAATGTACAGCGCATCCGCACGGGAAATTCTGCCGATTTGCGCTATGCCCGTCTCTCCCGCAAGGAAAATTCCTCCGGGTCGGGGAACTGCCGCAGAATTTCGTCAATCAGACGGCTTCCCGGCGGCAGGGCAAGCCCCAGCCATACCCAATGCAATAAACTCATAACGTTTACCCTAAATTAAGTTATATTCCCGCCTGAACGGCAGCGGAATAAATCAGAATTGCCGCGGCGGAGGCCGCATTCAGACTTTCCGCACGCCCGGGCATGGGAATCATAACGGTTTCGTCACATTCCGAAACGGTCTTTGCGGAAAGCCCGTTTCCCTCGTTGCCGATGACTATGCAGCTCTTTGGAGCAAAGCGAATATCGGGGAGCAGCTTTGCTTTTGTGCTCAAGGCGGCGGCGTAGCAGGAAACCGCATGCTCATGCAGTTTTTTAAGCCCCTCCTCCGTGCTCGAAAGCACCTCTGTGGGCAGTCTGAAAAGGCATCCCATGGCGGAACGCAGCACCTTCGGCGAATATATGTCGGCGCATGAGCACAGCAGAACGCCGCGCACGTTCATGGCCTCGCAGGTTCGCAGAATAGTGCCTATGTTGCCCGGATCCTGAAGCTCCGACAGCAGCACGAAAACGCCGTCACGGTCAAAATCCGGCGGATTTTCTCCGGCGCGGCATACCGCAAATACCCCTTGGGGAGATTTCGTTTCGCTGATTTTTTCCGCGACGCTTTCGCTGATATAATAGGCTTCTCCGGCGCCGGAAATAAGGGGCGCAGTGTACTCCGAATAGCGGCTCGCCGCCTCCTCGGTGACAAAAACCCGCAGCACCTCGGCGCTGCTTTTCACCGCCTCAAAGCAGGCTCTCGCTCCCTCCGCCACAAAAAGACCGGTCTGCTTCCGAACCTTTTTATCGCGAACAAGTGCGGCAGCCTCTTTTATAAGCGGGTTTTCGCGGCTTGTAATCAGCATGATTTTTCTCCGTAATTCTGTAAATTTTTCAATTTTTCAGGCGGCAAAACAGCCCCCGAAATTTAGCTTTATATAAAGCAATTCGCCCGAGCTAAAATAACCCGGGCGTAATTTGTCGAAATTAAAGAGCCTGCTTTGCCTGTTCGCAAAGAGCGGTAAAGCCTGCTGCGTCATGAATTGCCATCTCGGAGAGCATCTTTCTGTTGAGAGTTACACCGCATTTCTTAAGGCCGTTCATGAAAGTGGAATAGTTCATTCCGTTCATTTTGCAGCCTGCGGAGATACGAGTGATCCAGAGCTTTCTGAACTCTCTCTTTTTCTGTTTTCTGCCGATGAAAGCATAACGACCGGATTTCATAACCGCCTGTTTGGCAGTTCTAAACAGTCTGTGTCTTGCGCCATAGTAGCCTTTAGCAAGCTTCAGAACCTTTTTTCTTCTTTTATGGGACATGATCCCGCCTTTAACACGAGCCATTGTTATTTAACCTCCGTAATTTGTCTTTGTTTTTGTTAGGTTGAAAGAACCGAGTGCCGAAAGCCGATTAGGCGTAGGGCATAATCTTTCTGAGCTTCTCCATGTTGGTGCAGTCTGCATAGGTTGCGTGACGGAGATTACGTTTACGTTTGGAATCCTTGCTCTGAGAGTTGAGCTTGTGGGATTTGAAAGCTTTATTGCGTTTTACCTTTCCGTCTTTGGTGAAGCGGAAACGTTTCTTTGCGCCGGAATGAGTTTTGAGCTTTGCGTTCATTTTAGTGTTCCTCCTGATAAATCATTGCAAAAAGCAAATATTAAACGAACTTTATTTAGGGGCTTTGGAAGAGATAACAACGACCATACTTCTTCCTTCAAGCTTAGGCTGCTTGTCAACGCTGCCCACTTCGGCACAGCCGTCGATAAACTTCTGTATGATGGTGACGCCCAGCTCCGGATGAGCCATTTCTCTTCCGCGGAAGCGCACGGAAACCTTAACCTTGTTGCCGTCGCCGAGGAATTTAACAGCGTTGCGAAGCTTGGTGTTGAAATCGTTGGTATCAATGTTAAGGGAAAGCCTTACTTCCTTGACCTCGATTGTCTTCTGATTTTTCTTTGCTTCTTTTTCGCGCTTTGCCTGTTCAAAACGATATTTGCCGTAGTCCATAATGCGGCAGACATGGGGGGTGGCGGTGGGCGCGATCTCTACGAGATCAAGATTTTTTTCCGCGGCGATTGCAAGGGCATCTTTTACAGAAATAATACCGAGCTGAGAGCCGTCGGAGTCGATCACGCGGACTTCCTTTTCGCGGATCTCCTCATTGATGAGCAGTTCCTGTTTTGCTATGGCTTAACACCTCCAAATAAAATAAAAAAGTGCGATACAAAGAAAGCACCGCACAGAGTCATTCCGAAAAAGACAGAGCCTTAATCGGAGCTTGTTTGCCGTGCCTCATAGCTATGGGACGGCGAGAACGGTTCGTTCTGCTTCTTTGTAAAGTCTATTATATATTCAAAAAACCCCTTTGTCAAGGGGTTTTCGGCATAAAATAAAGGAAAAATCAAAGCATAAGCACAAATATCGCCATGGTGGCGGAAACAATGCACACCGCCGTTCCCAAAATGAATTCCTTTACGGTGTGGCGCCGGGTCACAATGGAAGCCCAGAATATGGTGGCATAGAGCGCCGCCGCGGGCAGAAGCGCGCCCAAGCCGAAATAGTAGGTGGCGAAGAAAAGCGGGCTTGTGACGCTGCAGGCGTGGCCGCTGGCGCGTATCTTTATAACATTATTAAAAAGAACAAGAAGCATAAGGGAAATAAGATAAGCCGCAAGAATTGTGAGCACCGGCTTTGAGATTTTTGCTATAACGGCGTAAATAAATCCGCCGATATAGCCGATTACGCTGAAAAGAAACGCAATTTTGCGCTGCATGGGACGCCCGCCCTTGCGAAGAGAGGGAACGATTGCCGCCACCGGATAGGCGAGGGCGGGGAATATGGCCAAGGCGGCAAGCGCCGTTATAAATTCACCCGTGGTTGCGAACACTCCGTCGCGAAAGAAGAACAAGAGGGCGAGCAGATAAGTTACCATGAGGGGCGGAATTGAAATTACCCGAATGAACATTGCAATTTTGTGTTTCAACTAATCACCTCAAAAAGCATAATAATATTTCGGTATTATAAACTATGATTGTAATGGATTTGTTATGGAAAGGTGAAAAAGCAGAAAAACTCGGCAAAACGGAATGAGCCTGAGGGCGTACAGACTGCACCGAAAAAGTTAAATCTGTGCGGCGCGGGAGCAGTCTCGGTTTTGTAAATTTAATTGGTGATTATTTACTGATTGAACGCAAAATCTCTTCAAATTCTTCCTTTAACTGCCGCTAACCGCGCGCTTTACACCGGGATTTCCTCCCCAAAGCGGAACGACCAGATTACCGCTCCGGCGACCTCCCGACCGAGGGACACGGAGAGCAGGCGCTTATACATAAGAAGCTGTGCGGCGTACCGCTCCCGCAGTTCTTCGATGTTTTCCACATAGTCGGTTTTGTAGTCCAAAATATACAGCTTGCCGTCGTCCTCAAAAACGCAGTCCGCAACGCCCTGTACGGTGATTTTGTCCTCCGGCGCGGCATTTTCGTAGCCAAGCTCCGCCGCGGGTAGGCTTTGCAGGAACCGCAGCTCCCTTTTTACCCAGGGCGAGCGCTCAATACGCGAATAAAGCCTGCTTTCGAAGAAGGTGCGCACATGGTCGGTGTTTACGGTTTCAGCCTGCTTTTTAGTCAGGAATTTAAGTTCGGTAAGGCGGCGCAGCTCCTCCTCCGGGTGCTGCTTTGCGCTGTCAAAGTCGCAGAACTGCATAAATGTATGCAGCGCGGTTCCGCGGGCTGCTCCGGAGAGTGCGCCGCTTTGCGGCACGGCAGAGAAGAGCAGCTTTTTGCGCATTTCGCCGTGAGTAAGCTCCGAAACGCCCGCCTTCACCGGAATCCGCTCCGCCGCCGCAAAGGGATAGCACCAGCTTGCGCCGGCGGAAACCGCCGCGAAAACTGCCGGGTCGGCTTCGGCGCGGAGCGGTTCCTCCGCAGCTTTTTCGACGGCTTCTTCGGGCTGTTCCTCCGGTTTTACTACGGAAATTTTCCAATGTGTATCGTTATTCAGAATGTCGGATTCGGGAATGTTCGCCTTTGCGCGAAGGTCAACCGCGTCCGGGTGGCGCAGCAGTGAATAAAAAATCCAGTCCGCTTCGCATTTTGCGCCGGAAATATAAAACGGGTCGATTCTGCGCCCGGTTTCGCGCACACCATCCGCCAGGTCCAGCAGGTATTTGTCGGGGTCTTTGCTTGTGGCGGTTATAATAAGATTTTCTTTCGCGCGGGTCAGCGCAACATAGAGTATACGCATTTCCTCCGCAAGGTTCAGACGGCGCTGCTCAAGCTTAACCGCTTCGCAGGGGACGGTGGAAAAACGCAGCCCTGTTTCGGCGCTTCGGCGCTTGCAGGCAAAGCCCAAATCCGGGTGGAGCAGAATCTGCTCCTGAGCGGAGGAATTGAATTGCTTTGACGTTCCGCAGAGGAACACCACCGGGAATTCAAGCCCCTTTGAGCCGTGAACGGTCAGCAGGCTTACGCAATTTCCGCCAAAGCCGGTGTAGCCCGCCGTCTTTGATTTCTCGCTGCTTTGCTCCATGCGGTCAACAGCGCGCAAAAATGCGGAAAGTCCATGTACGCCCACCGATTCAAGGTCGGCGGCCTGCTTTTCAAGCAGGCGCAGGTTTCCCAGGCGGACTTCGCCGTCCGGCAGCGCGCGCATCATTTGCGGATATGAAGTAAGCCGATAAAGCCGTTCAATTACGGAATCCGCGCTCTCCGCCGCGGCAGTTCGCCGAAGGTCGGAAAGCAGAGAAATAAACTCCGCGGCTTTTTCGTCGCCGGAATCCGCTGCCTGTTTCACCGCGGAATAAAGCGGAACCTTGCGGTTCTTTGCACGGATTTCCGCAAGCTCGTCCGGCGTGAAGGCGAACATTTCGGAGAGCATGGCGCCCGCCACGGGAATATCCAGCAGGGGGTTGTCCGCCGCACGGAGTACGTCAAGAACAGCAAGAACCTCCGGCCGGGCAAGCAGCCCGTCGCCCCGGTCGCTGCGGCAGCTTATACCAAGCCGGCGCAGCTCCTCAATGAAAATATCACCGATATCCTTTGTGGAACGCATAAGAATACATATATCGGAATATGTTACCGGGCGCTGCACGCCGCGGTCGGTAATAAGTGTGCCGCCCCGAACCATATCGCGAATTTTTTTTGCGACGAAGGCGGCTTCCGCCTTTTTGGCATTTTCTTCGTCGCCGCAGTTAATTAAAAACGCCTCGTTGCGGATAAGCCCATCCTCGGGGAACGGCGCTTCCGCCACGAGCATTTCCTCTGGACCGTATTCCATCTCCGCTGCTTCGGGGCTCATAATCTGACCGAAGATAAAGTTCACTGCGCCCGCAATGCTTTTGCGGCTGCGATAGTTTTTGCCGAGAATAATTGTGGCGGGGAAGTGCTCGCCGTCAAAGACCCTCCACTCGCGCCGCTTTTCAAGAAAAAGCTCCGGCATCGCCTGACGAAAACGGTAAATGCTCTGCTTTACATCGCCGACGAAGAAAAGATTGTCTCCCCTCGAGATTACGGAAAAAATCGTATCCTGCGCTTTGTTTATATCCTGACATTCGTCCACCAGAATGTAGTCAAAGCGTGCCGCAATATCCTTTGCCGCGGGGGTGGGAATAAAGCTTCCGTTTCCGTCACGCTCCGCAAGCACCGCAAGGGCAAACTGCTCCATATCGGGGAAATCCACAACCTTGCGCTCGCGTTTTTTTTCGGAAAACACACGGTCGTAATCCATCACAAGGTCAAAAAGCCGCCTCACCTTCGGGTAAAGGTCGGCAATGTCCTCACGAAAATCCTCTGCGGAAGCGTCGAACAGCCTGCGAAGCTCCGCGTCGTTGCCGTAAACCGGCTTTTTATAGGCGTCTCTCGCCGCCTTGACCTCCTCAGTTATCATCCGGTCGTTTGCGGGAACACGGTTGCTTCCCGGCAGATTCGGGAATTTGAGCGTAAAAAGAGCGGTGCGCAGGCGGTTCCAGCCTTCCTCTGTGCAAAGGCGCAGAAGCTCCCGCAAAATGAGCACATCCTCGGCAAAAACACTGCGGTAAGCCGCAGCGTCATGCTCAAGGCAGTAATGCTCCATATATTTTGCCTGGGCAATGCAGTGCCTGAGCACGGTTTCCGCCCGTTCAAGAATTATTCTGCCCCAGGGGGTGTCCTCCACCGGAATTTCCGGGTTATACATGGCGGCTTTCTCCGAAAGCCAGTCGTCATAACGCGGTATGCTGCGTATGTACTCATAAAGCTTGAGCACGGCCTCCTCAAGCTTGGAATCGTTTCTGCCCGCGCCGAGAGTTTCCGCAAGCTCGCAAAAATCCGGGTCGTTTTCCGCGTATGCGTTTTCAAAAGTTTCCTCGATTGCGGCGGCGGAAACCGCGGATTTTTCCTGCTCGTCCATGGCGCGAAAATCCGGAGAAAGCCCAAGGGTACTGAAGCTTTCCCGCACAACGTCAAGGCAGAAGGAGGATATGGTCGCAATATGAGCACGCTCCATCAAAAGCTGCTGGCGGCGCAGGCGCCGGTCGTCGGGGCTTTGCTCAATAAGCTCCGTAAGGGCGGCGTTTATGCGGGTTTTCATTTCCGCCGCCGCCAGATTCGTAAAAGTAACAGCCAAAATGCGGTCTGCGTCCACCGGATTTTCCTCCCGGGTGAGCATACGGATGATGCGCTCCACCAAAACCGCGGTTTTTCCGCTGCCTGCGGCGGCGGAAACAAGCAGGTCGCCGCCGAATGCGGTAATCGCTTCAAGCTGCTCTTTGTTCCATTTACGCTCTGCCATTCTCGTCGCCTCCTTCGGTTCTTTTATAAAATTCGTCCGGCTTAAATTCCTCCATTTGGCGGAACGGGCTTTGGCTGCTCCGGCGGCAAACCGCAGCGAAAGAGCAGTATTCGCAGGAGGTCCGGTCCTTTTTTTTATACGGCAGCGCCGGAATTGCTCCGCCGTAAAGGCTTTCCGCCATGCCAAGAAGCAGCCCGTCGACATAAGTCTTTATTTTGCCAAGCTGCTCAAGGCTTGCAAGGGTGGCTTCCTTTGTGGAAGTAATACCGTCCTTGCCCTTTTTAACCGGGATAAACACGCCGTGAAGACCCGGCTCCATGGCATTAAGCACCGATTCATCGTTAAGAAGCAGTCCATTCATGTGCAGCTTTTTATTTTCTTTTTCTGCGGCGGCTTCTTTGGAATCGCCGCGCTCACCGGGAAGGACAGGATTTATTGCCGGCATATAGAGTATGCCTGCGGGCACGCAGCTTTTAAGCCCGCCTTTGCCATCCTTCCATATGGCGAACAGATACATGAGCATCTGCATATTAAGCCCATAATAAACATCACTTAGCGCAAAAACCTTTTCGCCGGATTTATAGTCGATAACCCGCACAAAGCGGCTGCCGTTTTTGTCCATAATGTCCACGCGGTCGATTTTGCCCTCCACAACAACTTCGTGTCCGTCGGGCGCGGTCAGGGTATAGGCGCCCACTTCTCCGCCTTTACCCACCGGAAGCTCAAAGGCATATGGAAGGAACTCCGACGCCTTAAATTCCTCACCAAGCCGGCGAAGAAGCTTAAAAAGCGTGCCTGCAAGTCGTTCGTAAAGATAGAGAAAACGCGCGGGCTTGTTTTCGGCAGTGCCGAAAAAATTATTCAAATATTCCGCAAGCACGGATTCAATCTCAGCACGCAGCTCTTCGTCGGAAAGGGCGGCAATACCAGCGCCGCCGTGGGCGGAAACCACGTGCTGAAGCACATAGTGAATAATGTCACCGTTTGAAAGAGGAGTAAGCTCCGCCTTTTGCCGCTCTTTAAGCGAAAGCCCGGAATTAAGGAAGTACGAAAACGGGCAGTTTTCGTACTTTTCTATGCTCGAGGGCGAAACCCGAAGCCGGCTGCCGAATATATCGGCGGCGCTTTGAGCACGGCTTAGCACGAAGCTTTCGGGCTTCGTTTCCACGCCCAAATTTTGAGCACGCTCCCGCCAAAGGGGGCGCGCCGCGAAATATTCGCGCAGCGCTTCCGCCGCAGGTGTGCTCGCCTTGCCGAAGCGGGAGAGCCGCTCAAATGCAAGCTCTTCGCTGCAAAGCCAGAATGCTTCCGGCAGCTCGGCAGTGCTCATTTTTTCGGCAGTGGTCGCGTGCTCAAGCCGGCTTACCAAAATGGAGGGAGATTGCTCCGCTCCGGCACAGTCAAATTCCGGGTAGCTCAAATAAACCCGCTCGGAAGCGCAGGTCAGCGCCGTATAAGCATACATTCTTTCGGAAAGAAGGGCGTCGTTTTCGTCCTCCGCAAGCTCGATGCCCATGTTCTTCATGTCTCTGCGCTCTTCCTCGGTAAAGAGGCTGCCGCTTTTCGGCGGAGCGGGGAACACGCCGTCAAGTGCGCCAATAACAAACACGGCTTTTATGCCGGAGGGGCGCATTCTGTCCGCCGTTCCGGCGGAAACGCAGTCCAAGGTGCGGGGCAGCACACCGATTTTTGCACTGAGCAGTACAAGCTCAAAAAGCTGCCCCAGCGCCGCGCCCCCAAGGGGCGCTTCTGCCAGTGCGGCGGAAAACTTATCAAGCGCCGCCACAAGAAAGCTCCAGAACGTGTCCAAATCCTCCGCCGCGGCGGTGTTTCCGGCGGCGTTGTATTCATCGTAAAGGCGGCGCAGCCCCTCGGTGACCTTGCACTCGCAAAGGTAGTCATAAAGCGCCGCGGCAAATTCGCTGCCGTTCGCCTTGTCAATGCGGCGGCGCAGCCGCTCAAGAGGCTCGCACACGGCGGCACGAAGGGCATTTATCCGCGGCAGAGGTTCAAAGTCCTGCGGGCGGCCTTCCACCGCGCCCCTAGGGTTCTTCGTGAATTCCGAGAGAAGCTCTTTGCGGCGAACATTCCAGATAAAGCAGTAATTTTCAAATTCCGCGGCGTCCTCATCGGAAACGGGGATGATTCCGGTTTTGATAATGCGCATAATGTCCGCACAGTCCAGATTTCCCCGGCAGGCGGCAAGGGATGCGGAAACGAACGCTGCCAGCGGGTGGGACGCAATCTGCGCGGGCTCGTCGGAATAAAGCGGAATCCTCGCTTTGCGGAATGCCTCCGGCAGCGCATGCCGGTAAGGAGTAAGATCTCGGGCAATTATTGCTATTTCGCGCCAGCGCATGCCCTGATTTACAAGAGCGCGGACTTCGCACGCAACAAATTCCGCTTCGTCATAAACATCGGCGGCGGTGACGATTTTAACTTCGCCGTTTGCCTGCGGCTGTTCGCCGCCGCTTTGCAGAAAGTGTCTTTCTATGGCGGAAATTGCCTTCGGGCGGCAGTCGTGCTTCGGTGCGGCAACCGTCGGCGTCATAACGGCGGCACCCGCCGCCTTTGCCGCCTGTTCAAGCCGTCGGGCGGTGCGCTGCGTTTTGGAAAAAAGCCCGGTTCCGCCGGTGCGGTCGTAAATTTCCGGGCAGCAAAGGCTTGCCGCCACAAGCGGCGACTGCGCCAAAATGATGCGCAGCAGCTTGTATTCGCTGCCGGTAAATCCGGTGAAGTTGTCGATAAAAACCGCCGTTTCGGAAAAGAAATCGTTCTCAAGCAGTATGTCGCACGCCCGGGAAATATCCGTCAGCGGGTCGAGAAAGCTTTTCGCCAGCATTGCGTCGTAAAGCGCAAAAACAGAGGAAAGATCCGCCGCTTTGTCCCGCAGAACGCTGCCCGCCGCATCGTCAGAAACGCGCAGAAGATCCACGCAGTCAAGTCCGGCATTTTTTATTTCGGAATCCGTGCGCACCAGCTTTTCAATAAAAGCTGCATTGTGCGCGTTCTTTTTATAATATTTCAGGTTGTCGGCGCACTCGTGCAGCGCCGCGCCCATAAGCAGAAGCTTTGTGGTGTCGTCTGAATATTCCCCCGCAACGCCGCCGAAGCGGCGAAAAACGCTGTTGCAAAGGCGCGAAAAGCTAAGCACCTCCACCTTTTGCGCCGCTTCCGCGCCAAGCGCTTCCCCAAGGAGCTTTTCGCTCTCGAAGGAGAATTGTTCCGGCACAACAAGATATGCCGCCTTGCCCCAGTCCTTTATCGCGGCGTAAAGCGCGTCGCGCCGCGCCTGTTCGTTTGTTCCGATAATAAAGCGAAGCATAAAATACACCTCCGTTCTCTGCACCGGCGGGCAAAGCCGCGCCGCCGATGATACAAAATAATTATAACATGAGCACCGCGAAAAATAAACTAATTTAAGGTAAAAGATAAAATTTTGAAAAGCAAAAGCGCGGTGCTCATTGAGCACCGCGCTTTCTCGTTTCCGTGCGCCCGTGCTAAAAATGAGCACAGGAACTTTTACATTTACTTGTTTTCTTCGCCCTTGTCCTTCAAATGGTCAAGTGCCTCCTGATAATCGTTGCTCCTAATATCCGGGAAAGCCTTGATTATGCGGCGGTACTTGTGCTTCGCAGCGGAAAGCTTATCCGCAATATCGGAGCGCAGCTTTCCGAGGCGGGCACGCTGTTCCTCGCCCTTTTCCTCGCGTTCTTCGGCGATACGCTCCTTCTCCTTTGCACGTATGGAGGCAAAGAGCGCCTGCTCCTCGGCGCGGTGCTTTTCGGCAAGAGCCTGCTCCTCCGCCTTATGAGCACGGCACATTTCGGTGAAGTCGGCGTAGCGTTCCTTGGTATCATCCGCCTGTCCCTTGATAATGAGCACCTTGTCGGAGATGTTCTCGCCGATTTTGTCGGAGATTTCGTGTATTTCCGCAGCCATAGCGGTAAGAGCGCGCAGGTTCTTCTGCATATTGTGAATTGTAGTGACCGTTGCGATAAGGTCGCAGACTATGCACACGGAGAAAACGCCCAGCAGCGCCCAGCCCAGCACCGTGGGAATAACGCCGACGGCGGTTTCTATAAGGGGCTGAATAATCTTCATAACGGCGGTGGCGGCAAGCCCCCAGATTATCGAAAAGCCAAGGCAGATGTAGCCGCAGAGATTGAATTTGTTGTTGGTATAATCCCACCATCTTGTGTGGAATATCTTTTCAAGCGCCCATCCGGTAACAAATTCAAGGGAGCTTGTTATTACGACCGAGCCGACAAAGAGCAAAAGCAGATTGTCCTTCAGCGGCGTAAGCGCCATTATGATTATCACAAGACCGAAGCCGTATACGGGGCAAACCGGACCGTTCAAAAAGCCGCGGTTTACAAACTTGCCGGTTTTTACGGCAAAGAAAGATACCTCCGTACACCATCCAAGAAAGGCATAAATAAAAAAGTACCACATAATATTATAAATTGTCATGTTTTTCCCTCCTTCTGCAAAGATAATAGCATATTTCGCAGAAATTTTCTACATATTTTTTTCGGCGAACGCCGCTTTTACGGAAAACCTCTTGACAAGCGCCGTGGCGGTCACTAAAATATACTGGTTGATTTTTTGTTTATGGAGGAACTCAAAAAATGGCTGAGAATGACGGCTTTTTCCGGCGGCAGATGTCCGATTCCCTGGTTACTGCGGCGTTCGTGGTGCTATCCGGCGGATTTCAGGACGCATACACCTATTGCTGCCGCGGAAAAGTTTTTGCGAACGCCCAAACGGGCAACATTGTGCTGATGAGCGCGAACCTCCTTTCCGGAGAGGCCGCCCACAGCGTAAAATACATAGTGCCGCTGCTTTCTTTCCTTTTGGGAATCATGGCGGCGGAGTGGGTACACTGCCGCTTTAAGAGCTACGAAAAAATCCACTGGCGCCAGATGATACTTGCCGTGGAAATTGCGTTGCTTTTCGGCGTGGGCTTTCTGCCGCAAAGCGCAAACTCCCTTGCGAACGCGCTTGTTTCCTTCGTCTGTGCGCTTCAGGTGCAGTCCTTTCACAAGGTGCACGGCTGCGTTTACGCAAGCACCATGTGTATCGGCAACATGCGCAGCGGCGCGGAGGCGCTTTTTGCCTTTTTCCACACCCGCGAAAAGGAGGCGCTGCAAAAGGCACTGATGTATTTTTCCGTAATTCTGCTTTTCGCTGTCGGAGCGGGCTTTGGCAGCGTTGCCACGGCTCATTTCGGCGAACGGGCCATCTGGATAAGCTGTGCGCTGTTGATAGCGGGCTTTGTGACCATGTTTGTTAAGGAAAGATGAACCCCGTGCTAATTTTGAGCACCAAAATTTATACAAAATAAATCCCGCGCTCAAAATGAGCACGGGATTTTCTTATATAATGAATAGTTGAGCACGGATTTCAGCGTACAGATGCCGCCGTGCTAAAGCGAGCACGCGCCCGCCGCCGAAAGTTAGAAACTTTAATCTTTTATTAAGCATTGCAAAAGGCTCTTCCATTTTTGCTGCGGCGGCGCTATAATAGTGAAAGCAAAAAGGAGGTGCGCCCATGGAAAGAACGGAAATTTTTGTTCCCGGCAGAACGGAGCTTGGCGGCAACCACACCGACCACCAGGGCGGCTGCGTACTCGCGGCGGGGGTCTCCCTCGGCATGACGGCGCTTGCTGCGCCCAACGGAACGGATACCGTGAATATCCGCTCAAGGGGCTTCGGCGAATTTTCCGTGGACATCGGCGATACCGAGCCGCGCCCGGAGGAAGCAGGCACCTCCGCCGCGCTTATCCGCGGGGTGTGCGGTGCGTTTATCGAAAGCGGGAATGTGTTCGGAGGCTTTGACGCAGAGGTGGAATCCGAGATTCCCGCGGGCAGCGGGCTTTCGTCCTCCGCCGCGTTTGAGGTGCTCGTCGGCAGGATAATCGACCGCCTTTTCTTCGGCAAAACCGTGCCGCCCGCCGCCCTTGCACGGATGGCGCAGCACGCCGAGAATGTCTATTTCGGCAAGCCCTGCGGGCTTATGGATCAGCTTGTCTGCGCGGTGGGCGGCATTGTTTCGGCAAGCTTTGCCGACCCGAAAGCTCCGCAGTACCGCCAAATCGACTACGATTTCGCCGAAAGCGGGCACGCCCTTGCCATAATCGAGTGCGGTGCCGGGCACGAAAGCCTCACCGCCGACTATGCGCAAATCACGAAGGATATGCGCCTTATCGCCGTGGATTTGGGTCACGAACGCCTTTGCGAAGCTACTGCGGCAGAGTTTTACTCCGTGTTCCCGATTCTGCGGCAGCGCTACGGCGACCGTCCGGCGTTTCGCGCGCTGCACTTTTTTGAAGAAACCCGCCGCGCCGCGGAGGAAGCGGACGCCCTTTCCGCCGGGGATTTTGACGAGTTTTTGCGGCTCTACCGCGAGTCGGCGGAAAGCTCCGAGCAATATTTGCAGAACATAGTCAGCAAAAACGAGCCGCAGCACCGCCTGCAAAAGGCGATTGCCGCCGCCCGCAGCATACTTTCCGGCGCGGGAGCGGTGCGGGTGCACGGCGGCGGCTTTGCCGGAACGGCGCAGGCGTTCGTTCCGGTGGATATGAAGCAAAAATTTTCCGAGGAAATGCAAAGCGCAGGCTTCGTCTGCCTTTGGCCGGAGATTATCTGAAAAAAGGAGGCGTTTTGCCTTGCGATTCAGCTTTTGGGCAAACCGCGGCGATGTCGAAGCAGTAGAACCGAACTATTTTGCCTTTCACCACTTTGACGGAACGCACATTGCACTGCTGGCGCTCGCCGGAGTGATAATTTTCTGCGCGGTGCTCGTTTTTAAACGCTTGAGCACGGCGGGCAGAAACAGATTCTTAACCGTGCTCACGGTGCTCCTGCTCCTTGATGAGCTTGCAAAATACGCCATTGCCATCGGCACGAACGACTGGTACTGGGGCTATCTTCCGCTGCATCTTTGCAGTATAAATATCTTCGTCTGCCTTATCTATACGCTGACGAAAAAGGACTTCTTCGCCGAAATTCTCTACTGTTTATGCCTGCCGGGAGCCGCCATAGCCCTGCTTGTGCCCACATGGAACGACCTTCCCGTGCTCAACGGCATGCACCTTCATTCCGCAAGCGTGCATATCATGCTCGTGATGTACCCGGCGCTCATTTTGGCAAACGGCTTTCGCCCAAACTACCGCCGCCTGCCGAAAATCCTCGGACTGCTTACGCTTGTGGCGGCGCCGATTTACTTTGTGAACCGGTGGCTCGGTACGAATTTTTTCTTCCTTGCGCGAACCGACAATAACCCCGTGCTCGAAATGCTCGCGGCGGTGCTCGGCGAAAAGTACTTCTTCCTCGGGCTTCCGGCACTGCTCATAATCGCGTGGGCGCTATTGTATCTCCCGTGGATAATCACGGAGCGGAGAAAAACAAAAACGGACTTCAGATGAAGTCCGTTTTTTATATCAGAATTTTGCTCCGCATTTCGGGCAGCGCTTGCCAAGAAGTCCTCTTTTGAGCCAGCCGTAGCAATAAGGGCATCTGCCCCTTTCAACATATATTTCTATATATCGCTGAACATCGGCTTTTATTGCGGCAAGGTGCGCTTCATCGAGCTGTGGCAGTCTGGGAAAAGTACCAAAACCATTAAATCGAGGATCATGGTAAGATGTGCGAACTTCATCACATGTTTTATATTGTATAGTGCTATCAAGATAAAACACAAACTGAAAATCACTGCTTAAATCTTTCGGTATCCAACGCCTGTCATCAAATTCATAACGCACATTCATCGAATTAAGAATCCGCGCATTTTCAAACCCCGAGCGCACATAATTGTACATGGCCGGAGTAGTGTTTTTGTAGACTTCCGGGTCGGCAGGACCTTTATACTCCAGTTTGCCGCTCATAAGCTTATTCGCAATGGTGTTCCAGAGGTTTTGCCACTCCGTCTCCATGTTCGCGAGGTCTTTACTTGGAGCGGAAAGCAGCTTGCAGTTTTGGTGCCATTCGATAAGCTTTCTAAGCTCGTCGTTTTCCGGCAGGTGAGAGGAGGAATGTTTGAACTGTTTTTTGAGCAGCCCGAGCCAAAAGGCATTCCACTCATTCCTGATTTCGGCGGAGACGTCCTCCGACGGAGTAAATTTCATGCAGACGCTGTAAAAATGGTTGAGCTGCTCCTGAACATAGCAGGCGGGAATTTCTGTGGCGCCATAGATGGCATAGTAGGTACGCATAAGCCCGAGCCACCCGCGGTAGTCGTCCGGGAACTGGTTTGTCACTTGGGAGAATGTAGCTTTCGCATTATTGTATTCGCCAATTTCGTATTGTGTCTGCGCGTTTTTGAGCAGGCGCTCGCGCTCCGCCGTGCCGATGGTGGTTTCCACCGTGCCGAGCAGCGCTTTTGCCTGCTCAAGGGTGTATTTGCACCCGCAGTGTTCGCAGCGGAAAAATCCGTCGTCCGTGCGGACTATGTCAACGCTCCCGCAAAGCTCGCATTGAAGTTTCTGCATAGAAATTCTCCTTCGTTTTGTTAAAATTTCCTGTCACAGCGCGGGCATTTCTTTCCGAATACACCTTGAAGAAACTCGCGGCAATATGGGCATTTGTTATGAGAAAGCATTTCGGCGCTGTATCTTTGAATATCGGATTTGATTTTTGCTATGTATGCGTCATCAATGGGCGGCAGCCATTTTTGAGAATTGCGATACCCTGTTCTGTCATCAAAATCTTTTACTATGTAGGTACTTATCCAGAAATAATATTCAAAATCATTTTTCGAACGCAGCACCCATTGCTTTCTTTCAGTCGAATAAACTACGTTCAACGAGTTAAGGATCTTGGCGTTGTCAAATCCGGCTTTTACATAGTTATACATAGCCGGGCTTGTGCCGGCATACAGCTCCAAAAACTCTGTGCCGCAGTATTCGCACTTTCCGGAAGAACAGTTCTGTGCTACCTCATCCCAAAAGCTTATCCAGTCGTGGGTTATTTCCTTAGCCATGTTTTCATTCGGAGCAAGCTTCAGGCAGATTTTATACCAGTCTATAAGGTGTCCCACAAATACATCCTGAGGAGAAGAACCGGCATAACTGCGGAGGTATATTTGCACAAGCCCAAGCCAACCGCGGTAGTCGTCGGGGAACTGCTTCGTTACCTCGGAATAGGTCTTTTCCGCCGCGATGAATTGCCCGAGGTCGAACTGAGTCTGCGCGTTCGCCAAAAGGCGCTCGCGCTCCGCAGTGCCGATGGTGGTTTCCACTGTGCCGAGCAGCGCCTTTGCCTGCTCAAGGGTGTATTTGCACCCGCAGTGTTCGCAGCGGAAAAATCCGTCGTCCGTGCGGACTATATCAACGCTTCCGCAAAGCTCGCATTGAAGCTTCTGCATAAAAAGTTCCTCCTACTATACATTATTAAAATATAGAATTGTGCTCAGATTTTTTCCACCGCAAAAACGGTAAGCTCGCCGCCGTCAACGGAAAATTTTATATCAAATCCGGCGAACTTCATACCGTAAATTCTGTTCGGGTCGTTTTGGTAGGACGGGCGCGGGTCTTCTGCTAAGCAGTCCACCGCCGCGCGGCGCTTTTCCTCCGGCAAAAGCGCAAGCAGCTCCGGGGGAAAGTTCACCGAAAGACGGTGAGCGGAAAATTCGTCCGCATAGCTGCCGTTTGCCCCCGGGTGGCAGTCGCCGAAGGGAATGTACGGCTTTATGTCGAAAATCGGTGTTCCATCAAGCAGATCCACGCCGGAAACCATGAGCACGACCCCCTCGCGCTCGGTGCTCAAAACCTGCTCAAGCTTAACGCAGGAAAGCCCGATGGGGTTCGGGCGGAAGGGCGAGCGGCTTGCGAAAACGCCGACCCGCTCGTTGCCGCCGAGGCGTGGCGGTCTGACTGTGGGCGACCATTCCTTCCGGTGCGCCGCGGAAAAATCAAACAGCAGCCACAGATGAGAGAACCCCTCAATGCCGCGGAGCGCGTCCGGGTTTCGGTACTTCGGCACAAAAACGATTTTTCCAGTTGCGGCGGCGACCCGCCCCGCCTGCCGCGGAATGCCGAACTTATCGCAAAAATCCGTTCGGATATGCGCAACCGGCTCAATTTTTATGGATTCGTCCTTCATTTTTTCGCCTTTCCGCCGCAAAACGGCATAAAATACAAAACAATTATATCACACTCCGGCGGAATGTTAAACCATGCGGGGTTTTATTTTGCAAAAAAACGACGGATTGCGGCTTGCCGCCGCAAAAATCCAAAATAATGCTTGTAAACGCCGCTCTGTTTTGCTATAATATTTTCGGAACGCCGCTGTGGTGGAATTGGCAGACACAAGGGACTTAAAATCCCTCGCCCTTAAAGCGTACCGGTTCAAGCCCGGTCAGCGGCACCAAAAAACAAAAAAAGCGTTTCCTCTTTGGAAACGCTTTTTTTGAAATGAAGTAAATTAAAAAGAGAGGGAACCGGAATGAAAAGAATATCGGCGTTTATACTTGCGCTTGTAATGTGCCTTGGCCTTGCCGCTTGCAGCGGAGGCTCCGCCCTAAAGAACGAAAATTCCGTTTCGCAGAGCGAAAGCACCTCCGACCGGCAAATGCCCGGTGAAGATGAGTACTACGACCGGCTAGGCGATGCGAAGGAAACCGCCTACGAAGTCGTTTCCACCGATGCCGAGGTTATCTCCTACTTCGGAAAATGGGGGCAGATTCATGTTTTCACCCTGATAAAGAATGTCAGCGACTCTCCGTTTATTATAAACGTTTTCAACAAATATGACCTTTACAGAAAGGTCGACGACGGCGACGATGTGCTCATTGAGGAAATGAGGTACTACCAGTACAATGTCCCGCAGGTTCTTCAGCCCGGCGAGATCGGTTATCTTTACTCCTACGCCGCCGATCCAGACACCACCCCGGACGATACCGTTTACGCCGTTCCGCACATTGACGGCATCAGAAAAGACGGCGAGGGCAACACCATGGTTTTCCATGAAGCCACCGCCGAGGGCGTTTATAACATTCCGGACGACACCACGCGCATTGAGCTCAGAGGAACGCTGACCGCCTCCGACGAAATGAGCAAGAACGGCGAAATTTTCGTTTACGCCGTGGGCTTTGACGCAAGCGGCAAGCCCATTTGTATGTTTGTAGGCAGCGTTGAGGACGCCGCTCCCGGAAACACCTACGAATTCACCCTCACTGCCGAGGTGTATAACCACTTTACCGCCGAGGATGTTGCTTCCACCCAAATCTCAACCGTTTCTTTCGGAAGAAAATAAAATATAATGTGATGAATAAAAATCCCGCCACGCAAGTGGCGGGATTTTGTTAATAAATTTTGAGAAAATACTTGATTTTTCTGTGTATTGTGTTAAAATACAGCTGAAAATTCTTTTTATAGAGGTGTTTGTATGCCCTATAAATTTATAAAATTCGGCGGAGCAATGCTGACTGCGGCGCTTGCGGCGGCGTTTTTGCCGCCGGAGCTTTGCGCGGCTGCCGGCGGAGTGCTGCTGCTTGCAGCGGCGGTGTTCACAGCGGTGCTCAGGGGTTGCAAAACTACAAAGGTTTGCCTTTTCGGCGCGGCGGCAGGCGTAATACTGGTGGCGGCGAACCTGTTCGTGAGCTACTACCCGGCACAGGCGCTTTGCGGAGAAAAAGCCTCCATCGCCGGAACGGTGACGGAGGTTTCCGCCGGGAACGGCAGACCGGTTTACACCGTGGAAACGGAAAGCGTTGCGCTTTCGGGTGCGCCGCAGCGGCTTAAAATTAAGCTTTCCGGGTTTTATGAGGCAAGTATTTCACCCTATGACAAGATAAAGTGCAGCGTAACTTTTGCGGATAACGCCGCGGAGGGGCGGGATGAATTTTTGACCGACCGTTCCGGCGGAATCACACTTTACGGATACATGAGTTCCTCTCCGGAGGTAATAGGCCGCGAGGAAAATTCCCCGCGGTTTTTTGTTTATAAAATAAGAAGCTTCCTTGCCGGAACCATTGAAAAATACTTTTCAGGCTGGCAGGCAGCTTTTACGAAGCAGCTGCTGCTGGGCATTCGCGGCGGACTTGACACCGAAATCCGCGACGCTTTTCGCGCCGCGGGCATGAGCCACATACTTGCCGTTTCGGGAATGCACCTGTCGGTGCTCGTCGGAGCAGTCGGCGGAATTTTATCGGTGCTCAAAAAGGACAGAACGGAAAGTACCGCGCTCACCGTCGTGCTCATGGTGCTCACGGTGGCTTATATGGCGGTTGCGGGTTTCGGAATGTCAATCCGCAGGGCAGGATTTATGCTGCTGATACGGTATTTGGCGCAGCTTCTGAGAACGGAATCCACCGCAATAGACAGTCTCGGCGCGGCGATTATAACGGTGGTGCTCATTGACCCTATGGCGTGCTGTGATGTGGGCTTTCTTATGTCTGCGGCAAGCAGCGCAGCGATAATTTTGCTTGCAAAACCGGTGTATGCAAAGCTTGCAAAGTTCCTTTGCATAAGCAATGAGCATGGCCTTGCTGCCGCCGTGCTCACCGCTTTTTCTGTGAGCATCTGCGCGTGGGCGGCAACTCTTCCGGTGGCGCTTTGCACCTTTGGAGAAGTATCGCTCATCGCTCCTATTTCAAATATCGGAGCAAGCTTTCTTGCGGAATATGCGCTTGTTTTCTCCGCACTGACCGTCGTGCTCGGCGCGGTTCCGCTTTTGAGCACGCCCGCGGAAATAAGCGCAATAGCCGCTTCTGCTGCGGAAAAATCGCTCTGCGCCGTGGCAAAATTCTTTGCCGCGGTTCCGATGTTTCAACTTAAACCGGGCGAAACATGGGTGCTTGTGTGGGTGTTCGGCGCGGCGGTGCTCATAGCGGCTCCACTCGTGCTCAAAAAGAAATTCGCATACGTAAAATACTCGCTTATTATGTCAGCGTTTCTGCTTTTAGCGGGGATTTTGTGCGAGAAGCTGCTCTGCTTTGGCACGGTGAGCACGCAGATTATACCCCTTAATGACGGCATTGCGGTTGCGTGCTCAAACGGCGGAAGCACCGTGCTCATCACCGAGGGATACTCTGCAAAAGACAGCTACAAAGTGTGCGGAAAGACCGCTTCACCGGATGTTTTGGTGTGCCTTGATTCCGACAGTGAAGCCGCGGAGCTTTCTTTGGCGCGGCGGCAGAAGCCGCGGCTTGCGCTGCTCTCAAAGGACGAGGCGGCGAGCAGGTATTATTATGCTAAACGCCTTCGCGGCGGCAAGCTTGAATTTTGGGACGGCGCCGCGGTGGAAGCGGTTTCCCCGGGCGTGTTCACACTTGATACCGGCGGCGGACTGCTGCTCTACATTTCTTCGGATGTGGATGCGGCGAAAATCGCGCCGCGCTTCCGCTTGGCGGATATAATAATTTTTGACGGTGTTTCGCCGGACGACTACCCTGAGCTTCGCTGCAAGTATGCGGTGATTCGCGGCAGGCAGACTGCGGGTATTGCGGACGAAACCGTGAGCCTCTCCGCAGGGAAGGTCTCGTTCCGCCTGCGAAGCGGAAATATAGCGCACTGCTTGGCGTAAGACAGAGGGCTTTGTGCTTTTCTCAAAAATCGGAATTTTATTCGGAATAATATTGCAAATTTCCGTGTTGTCTGATACAATTATTGTGTATCAAAGAAGATTTCGGCGTGGCTTTTACAGGCGAAAGGGGCTTTGCAAAATGAAATTCACCCCAATAATTAAACAACCGAGCAAATCGGCGGATATATCAAGGCGCGTTTTTCCGTAGTTCACTATGGGTAAAACGCGCCTTTTGCTATATAAAAACATATATAAACAGGCGTTCTGCCTAAAAGGAGGCAACCACAATGAGAAAATCAGCCATAATAAAGCTTTTGGCACTGCTGACGGTGCTTTCCTGCCTATGCGGTCTTACCGCCTGCCGGGAAAGGCGCTATGAGGATGAATGCGCGGAAAAGCCCGTTATCTATCTCTATCCGGAGCGTGAAACAGAGGTGACAGTGCGGCTCGACTATGCCGGAAGGCTGACCTGCACATACCCCGCCTATAACGGCGGCTGGAGAGTTCTTGCGCGCCCGGACGGAACCTTGACGGATGAGAGCGGACAGACATACAGCTATCTCTATTGGGAGGGTGTGAACGGCGCGGAATACGATTTTTCCGAGGGGTTCTGCGTTGCCGGAAGCGACACCGCCGCCTTTTTGGAGGACGCTTTGAGCCGGTTGGGACTCAATCGGCGGGAGGCGAACGAGTTCATAGTCTATTGGCTGCCCCGCATGGAGGCAAATCCATATAACCTCATAGCTTTTCAGTCCGACGCCTACACGGATACGGCGAAGCTTTCTATCGAGCCCGCTCCCGACACGTTGCTGCGGGTGTTTATGGCGTGGAAGCCTCTTGAAAATGCCGTGAACGTTCCCCCGCAGAGCCTTGTCTCTCCCGAACGCACAGGCTTTACGACGGTGGAGTGGGGCGGCTGTCAAGTCGAATGACCGTTTGCAAAGCAGCGTTCGAAGAAGCATAAACCCGAAGCTTTCACAAGGAGGCCTGTTATGAACGATAAAGCAACACAAAGCGGATTGGGCATTGTGTCCGTCCTGACGGCCGCACTCGTACTGTTAAAACTGTTCAAGGTGATAAAGTGGCGCTGGGTATGGGTGCTCTCGCCCCTGTGGATTTCCGCCGGGGCAGTGATTTTGCTCTTTTCCGGAATACTTGTTGCCGGAAGAATAAAAAAAGGCAAATGGTAAGCGGCACGGCGGCAAACTGTATAAAAACAAAACCGGAGCAGCTTTTGGCTGCTCCGGTTTTATGCTTATTAAAATGCCCATAAAAGGCTTTCGTTTTTGTTCAAGTTCTTTTTTGCCCAAACTGAGTTTGAGCAAAAAAGAAAGGGGCTTTGCTTTCGCAAAGCCCCTGACTTGGTGCGGCAAACGGGACTTGAACCCGTACGTCAAAGACACACGCCCCTCAAACGTGCCTGTCTGCCGATTCCAGCACTGCCGCATCTCAAATGCGAGATTTATTATAACAACAATTCTTTACAAAGTCAAGGGCTTTTCGGATTTTTTATAACAAAATTTTGTTTATTTCTATGCCGGCGGGGGAAAACTCTTTTCAAAAGCGGCGGAAAGGAGAAAAATTCTCTTGCAAAAACGAATTATCAGCTTTTTCTGCGTATTTTTGTGCGCCCTTGGCGCGGTGTGCCTGCGAGTGGTTTATCTTGAGGACGGCGGCGCTGCCGCAGGTGCGGCGGTGGTGCAAAGCAGCCGCACCCTTTCCGTTGCGCAAAGCCGCGCCGGAATTTTCGACCGGGACGGCTTACCGCTGGTGAATCAAACCGCACAGTGGAAAGCGCTCGTTTTCCCGGAGGAGGCGGATCTGAACATACTCAAGGACTATGTTGAGGATGAAAATTTCGTCGAAACCGCAAAGTCCGGCTTACCGGTGGTGGTAGATACCGGCGGAAAACTCATCGACGGCGCGGGGGTTTATAACTTCAAAACTCCGCGCCGCTACGCACAAAATCAGCTTGCAGCGCATATAATCGGCTATGTGAGCGACGGCAGCGGCGCTTCCGGCATAGAAAAAGCCTATGACGAGCTGCTCAAATCCGCCGGGCCGCAGTCCACTGTAACCTATTACACCGATGGGCGCGGGCGGCTGCTTTCCGGCGAAGAAATCCGTTTCAGCGCGGACGACGCGGATAAGAAAAGCGGAGTTATCCTCACTTTGAATGCACAGATTCAGCAGGCGGCGGAATCAGTGCTAAAGGAAAGCTTGGAGCGCGGCGCGGCGGTGGTGATGGATGCTCAAACAGGGGAGATACTTGCGGCGGCGTCCGTGCCCTGCTTTGACCCAAACAATGTCGCCGCTTCTCTCGGCAAAGCGGGTTCACCCTTTGTGAACCGTGCCTTTTCCGCATATACCGTCGGTTCCACGTGGAAGCTTGTGGTTGCCGCCGCGGCGCTGGAGGGCGGCGAAACCGCCGCACGCTGCTATGACTGCGAGAGCAGCATAACCGTTGACGGAGTGGAGTTCCATTGCCACTGGGAGCTTGGCCACGGCAAAATTGATATGCCCGCAGCGCTGCGCGTTTCCTGCAACCCATATTTCATCGACCTTGGGCTTTCCGTGGGCGCTGCGCGCATAGTGGAAATGGCGCAGAACCTTGGCTTCGGCGCCTCGGCGGAGCTTGCGCCGGGGATGTTTTCCGCCTCGGGCAATTTGCCAAGCGCGGCGGAGCTTTCCGCCGCCGCTGCGCTGGCAAGCTTTTCCTTCGGGCAGGGAAAGCTGCTTGCAACGCCGGTGCAGATGGCGGCGCTTGCCGCCGCCATAGCCAACGGAGGCTACGCTGTTACGCCGAAGCTGGTGCTGGGAACGGCAGACGAAAACGAGGCGTTCACCGCCGCGGCGGACTATGCCCAAAACCGCGCAATGAGCGAAAAAACCGCCGCGAAGCTGCGGGAAATGATGATAAGCGTTGTGGAAGAGGGCAGCGGCCTAAACGCCAAGCCGGAAAAAGGCGGCGCGGGCGGCAAGACCGCTTCCGCGCAGACGGGTCAGCTCGACGGCGACGGAAACGAAATAATCCACGCATGGTTCGTGGGCTTTTATCCGGCGGAAAAGCCGCGCTACGCCATCGCGGTTTTTGCGGAGGGCATGGAATCCGGCAGTGACTTTGCCGCGCCGGTGTTCAAAAAAATCTGCGACGGCATTGCAGAAACAGCGGTGTACGAAACAAAATAAATTGTTATAAATCTGTTAAATTGCAATAACCCACTTGCTCAAAAGAAAAAAATGTGCTATTATTATCCTATGAAAGAATGCGGAAAGGAAGGCGCAAACCAATGAGCATAACAAAATCCATAGAAGCAATGCGCAAAATCGTCTGCATGTATGACAAAATCCAAACCAAAAAGAATAAAATCCGGAACAAGGCGGATAAAGCTTTGTCCGTAGTGAAAGGCGGTAACAATATGAAATTCGGAACTATTATCGGTATCGTAGTGGGCGCCATCACCCTTCTTGCGGCGGGCGCTGCGGCAATGTATCTTTATCTTAACGGCTGTCCCTGCTGCAGAAAGGGCTGCTGTGAGGATGACGGGGATCTCTATGATGAATTCCCGGAGGAAGAAGCAAGCGAAGAACCCAAAGAAACCGAAGAACCTGCCGAAGAAGCTTCCGAGGAAGCGGCAGAATAATTTTCTGTAATGTCAAAGCCGCGTGGATGCGCGCTTTGTCATGCGGTATACGGGTCCTGTGCGACAAAAAGCCGTGAACCATGTCAGGCGGGGAACCGAGCAGCATTAAGCGGTATTTTTGGGTGCCGCAGATCAATCTGTATGCCGTGTGACAAAGTGCATATCCGCGCTGTTTTTATATCATAGTATAGGAGGAGCTTTATGTATCAGGCGCTTTATCGCAAATATCGCCCGCGATTTTTTAAGGACGTTGCCGGGCAGGAGCACATAACCTCCGTCCTTGCAAAAGAGGTGGCGGAGCACACCTTCGGTCATGCATACATCTTCACCGGCAGCCGCGGCATAGGCAAAACCACCTGCGCGAAAATCCTTGCAAAGGCGGTGAACTGCCCAAACGAGCACGACGGCGAGCCCTGCGGCGAATGTGAAATCTGCCGGGGAATTGACGACGGTTCGCTGTTGGATGTTACCGAAATGGATGCCGCCAGCAACAGAAACATTGACGATATTCGGAATCTGCGCGCCGAAGCGAACTTTACTCCGGCTATTGCAAAGTACCGTGTTTATATCATAGACGAAGCGCACATGCTCACCAAAGAGGCGGCTAACGCTCTGCTCAAGATTATGGAGGAACCGCCGGAGCATGTTATATTCATTCTCGCCACCACGGAGGTTTACAAGCTTCCCGCAACCATACTTTCCCGCTGTATGCGCTTTGACTTCAAGCGAATGCAGCCGCAGGTCATTGCGGAACGAGTCAAGTTCGTGTGCAAAATGGAGCATATCGAAATTGACGACGACGCGGCGCAGCTTATCGGCGAGCTTGCCGATGGCGGAATGCGCGATGCGCTTTCGCTGCTTGACATATGCCGCGCGGACGAGCGCATCACCGTGGACACGGTCAGCCGCTGTGCCGGACTTGCCGGGCGGGAATATCTCTTTGACCTTGCGGACTGCGTTGCGAAGAAGGATACCGCCGCTGTGCTCGAAATGGTGGATAAACTCTACCAAAGCTCCGCGGACGTAGGCCGTCTTTGCGACGAGATGATAAGCCACTTCCGCAGCCTTATGGTGGTTTCGTGCTCAAACGAAGCCGCCTCCATTCTGAAGGTGCTGCCGAAGGAAGAGGAGCGCCTGAAAGCACAGGCGAAAACCATTTCACAGACGGACATATTTTACTGCATATCCGTTTTGCAGGAAGCTACCGCCAAAATGGCGAAAAGCGCCTCAAAACGGCTGGAATTTGAGCTTGCTATGGTGAAGCTGTGCTCGCCGGAGCTTTTGCAGTCGCCGGAAGCGCTTCTCGCCAGAATAGAAAAGCTTGAAAGCGAAATTGCGCTGCTCAAAGCCCGCGGAGTCGCTTCGGCGGCGGTGCCCGCTCAGACAGCGGCAGTGCCTGCGGCGGAAAGTATTCCTGCGCGGACGGAAGCAGCAGCGCAAGCGCCCGCACCCTCGGCGCAGCAGTCCGCTCGGCAGCAAAAAGCGGTTGCGCCCGTGAGCAAAGCCCCTGAAGAACCCGCCGAAAGCGACAGCGCAAGGCTTTTTGCGGAGTGGGATATGGTTGTTGACTTGCTTGCGCACCGCAGTCCCATGCTGTGCGCGCTGCTTACAGGCTCCAAAGCGTATGAAAGCGGTAATCGCCTGCTTATCGATGCGCCGAACGACACGTTCATACCCTATATGCAGAAAAGTCCGGACGCCAACGAAAGCATAAAAACCGCCATTACCGAGGTATGCGGCAGGCGCTACGGCATAGGTCCGTATAAAAAGTCGGCGCAAAGCGCCGCAAACGACCCCCTTGAGGAGCTTGCAAAGCGCGCGCAGGCTTCCGGCATAGAACTTTTGTAATACTCTTGCCAAAAGCGGGCATAGCGGTTATAATATTATATTATACTTATAAATAATCGGAGGAATTATCATATGAAAGCACATCTTCCCCAGGGCTTCGGCGGCGGTCCGTCCAATATGCAGGGCGTTATCAAGCAGGCACAGAAAATGCAGGAGCGCATGGCTGAGCTTCAAACCGAGCTTGACGAAAGAGAATACGATTTTACCGTCGGCGGCGGAATGATAACCATTAAGATGAACGGCAAAAAGGAAATGCTGAGCATTGACATCAAGCCGGAGGTTGTTGACCCGGACGATATCGAAATGCTTCAGGACCTTATCGTTGCCGGCGTAAACGAGGCTGTTTCCTCTGTCGAAAAGACCAACAGCGATGAAATGTCCAAGGTTACCGGAAACCTCAATATTCCCGGAATGTTCTGACGAAGGCCGGATAGGAATATGAATTACAGCGTACTTCCGCTGACGAAGCTTACCGAATGCTTCGCGCGTCTTCCCGGTATAGGACGCAAAAGCGCCCAGCGGCTTGCGTTCCACATACTGCGCATGCCGGAGGAGGAGGCAAAAAGCTTTGCCAAAGCAATTCTTGAGGCAAGGGAAAAAATCGGATACTGCGAAATATGCAAAAACATAACCGATACTCCCCGCTGCGCCGTTTGCAGCGACGAAACAAGGGACAAATCCACCATTTGCGTGGTGGAAGACCCTCGCGATGTTATTGCCATCGAGCGTACAAAGGAATATCACGGACTGTACCATGTTCTCGGCGGGCTTATTTCCCCCATGGACGGCGTGGGTCCGGAAAACCTGTTTATAAAAGAGCTGCTTGCCCGAATGACAGACGGCAGCGTGAAAGAGGTCATTATGGCGACAAACCCCACAGTGGAGGGCGAAGCCACCGCAATGTATCTTTCCCGCCTGCTCAAGCCCATGGGCGTCAGGGTTTCCCGCCTTGCCTACGGAATTCCCGTTGGGGGCAACCTTGAATATGCGGACGAGGTGACTCTTTACCGCGCCATCGAGGGCAGGAGCCCCATGTAATGCGAACGTTCGCAAAAAACAAAGCCGAAAGGAGGCGGAAAAATGGAGCAGAAAAGCATAAAATCCATAGCGAAGAACAAAAAGGCCGGACACGACTATTTTATTGACGACAGCTACGAAGCGGGAATAGAGCTTTTCGGCACGGAGGTGAAAAGCATCCGGGCCGGGCAGGTCAACCTTAAAGACAGCTGGTGCGACATCAAAAACGGCGAAATCTTCGTGAACGGAATGCACATAAGCCCATACGAAAAGGGGAACATATTCAACCGCGACCCGGATCGCAGCCGCCGCCTTTTGATGCACCGCCGGGAGATAAACAAGCTCTACGGTTTGGTTCAGCAACAGGGAATTGCGCTTATCCCGCTTGAAATGTATTTCAGCGGTTCCCGGGTAAAGGTCAAAATCGGGCTTTGCCGGGGCAAAAAGCTGTACGACAAGAGGGATGATATGGCTAAAAGAGCCGCTCAAAGGGATATTGAAAGGAGTCTTAAGGAGAGGAACAGATAAATTTCTCCCAAAGAAGCCTTCTCATATATAAATATGGGGGCGTAAAGGTTTCGACGGGGGCTTAGAAGTATGTATAGCGGGTAGAAGCGCCCAGCCTTCTATAAAATGGGCAAAAACAATAAACGCTAACAAAAATTTAGCTTACGCGGCCTAATTAGGCCTGCCGTCTTGCCGGTGAGTACCGTGGCACCGGGTCAAGGCGTCGACTAACGGTGAACGATGGCGGAAGCTTCTTCCGTACCGCCATTGTATAAGGAAGATACCGCACGCGGCGGCTTGGCTGCCGTCTGCCGCCTGCGGGAAGCTTAAACAACAGCCTGCACCCGGAGAAGTATATATGGAAGAGCTTTCGGACGCGGGTTCGACTCCCGCCGCCTCCACCACGCAAAATCGGCAAGCGAATTATGGCGCTTGCCGATCTTATTTAATGAGCGAGTGCTTCCTCTTGCCCCGCGCCGTGCTAAAATAGCTTTGGTAAACTGAAATCAGGAGGAAAAGTTATGTATATTTTCAGCGGAATACTTAACATCATTGCCGGATTGATATTTGCGTGGCGCGCGTTCGACGGAGACATACTTCTCGCCATTCCGGCGCTGATATTTATTGCCGGCGGAATTATGTGCATAGCGAAAGAAGCGAAGAAAAAATAAATAATCCCCGCTGCGAAGTGATTCTCAGCGGGGATTATATTATTGCTAGGCTGCTTATTTATTCAAATCAAAATACGTATTGTAATTTTACAATTCTCTGTACAGTAACCGGCAAAAAGCTATTGACCTCAAGGCTTCGCTGCGCTATAATGGGGAAAAATTAAGGAAAGGGATAGCCTGCTTATGAAAGAACGAAAGCTTACCGAAAAGGAGCGGCGCCGCAAGGAAAAGTTTGATGTGCTCTGCGAAGAAATGGCGGAAAGCGGCTACGCCAAAACCGATTTAACCGTGGGCATTGTTGCGGCGAACCTGCTTGCTTTTGTGATAATGGCGCCGTTCATGGCGTTGGCTTTGATTTTGTTTTTTTATATTGCCGACATCGGCAATATTACCCTCAGCCTGTGGGAGCCGCTTGCGGTTCTTCCGGCGTTTATTGCCTTTGCGGCGGTGCATGAGTTTATTCACGGCATAACCTGGGGCTTCTTCGCCGGGCGCAGCGCCATTGAATACGGCATAATTTGGTCAATGCTCACACCTTACTGCACCTGTTCAAAGCCGCTTACCCGCGGACAGTACATACTCGGCGGGCTTATGCCCACCCTTGTTTTGGGAACGGTGCTCACCGCCGCAGCCTGCCTTTCCGGCAGCTTATTTTGGCTTTTTACGGCGGTTATTATGATTTTGGGCGGCGGCGGAGACTTTTTAATTGCTCTGAAAATACTGCTGCACAAATCAAAGGGAAAAGCCACGCTTTATTACGACCACCCATACGAATGCGGCGTGGTTGTGTTTGAAAAATAATTTCACGAAAGGGCTGACTTCCTATGAAAGAGAACAGAAAGCTTTTAACCGAAATTGTAGAAGACATAGAACGCGATATGACCGATGAAGAAGTGCTGAAGCTCCTTGCCGGAAGCAAAATTTCCGTAAATCCGTCAAAGGACAGGGAAAAATACACCTTTGGGCAGAAGGCGGCGGACGCCATAGCAAAGTTCGCCGGAAGCTGGGCGTTTATTTTTTCCTTTGTGGGCGTGCTCGCGGCGTGGATGGTGATAAATATTATCCTTGCGGCAAAAGCGTTCGACCCGTATCCGTTTATTCTGCTGAACCTTGTGCTCTCCTGCGTGGCTGCCATTCAGGCTCCCCTTATTATGATGAGTCAGAACCGCCAGGAGGAAAAGGATCGCCGCCGTGCAGAAAACGACTACAAGGTGAACCTCAAAACCGAGATTATGATAGAGGATATTTACGACAAAGTCACCGCAATTCTTGTAAAGCAAAAAGCAATTGAAAAAGAGCTGCACAGAGGGGAAGTCGCCGCCGCGCCGGATAAAAGCGCCGCTGCGCCGGGGGACGGAGCTGACGAAAAATAAGCAAAAAGAGCCGGTGCCCATTTTGAGCACCGGATTTTTTGCGAACAAAGCCCCGTGCTCATTTTGAGCACGGGGCTTGTTTGACTTTAAGCACGGAGCCTTAATTGGTGCTCAAAGCCGTGCTCAAAAGTTCAGCTTATATTTTTTTAGCGTTTTCGCCAGTATAACGCCCAGAATGCCGGCGCATACAAGCTCGCCCGCGCCGACGGTAAGTGCAAAAAACGGCAGCGTACCCTCAGCGCCGTAGGCATAGCGCAGCACCGGCGGAATAATAACCATGTTCGCCACAATGGTGGGCAGCGGCGCAAGGTAAACGCTTTTATTGCGCAGGGCGTATGCGCCCCATGCGCCAAGAAGGGTTGCAAGGCTTCCGAAAACAACATCCCAAACGGCGTTGCCTGCAATCAGATTGTAAATTGCACAGCCCACAAACAGTCCCGGAATTGCCGCGGGGGTAAACAGCGGCAGCACGCACAGCATTTCGGAAATGCGGAACTGTATAACTCCGCTGTCAAGCCCGAAAATCTTCGAGAGCCATGTAAGCACAACATAAAGCGCAGCAACCGCCGCCGCTCTGGTGATAAATACGGTACCTTTGTTTTTGATAGACATAATTAACATTTCCCCTCTGGTTTTGTTTTACGTGAGGAAGGCTTCAAACTCACAAAAAGCTATTATAGCACCTGTCACAGCCATTGGCAAGTGTTTGTTTACACAAAAGCTCCGTGCTCAAAACGAGCACGGAGCTTTTGTCTATGTTTTAGTGCAGAAAGAACGGTGCTCAAATGAGCACGAGAGGTTTTACTGTGCGCTGTAACCGCCGTCGATAACAAGCTTGGTGCCGGTGACGAAGCGGCCTTCGTCGGATGCAAGGAACAGAACGCCGTAGGCAACGTCGTTCGGCTCGCCGAAGTAGCCGATAGGATAACGCTTGATGTCGTTGTCGAGGTAGTGGGGGTCGTCCTCAAGCAGACCTTTGACAAGGGGAGTCATAACGGTGCCGGGGCATACGCAGTTTACGCGGATGTGGTCGGGAGCATACTGGATGGCGTCCTTCTGGGTCATGATAACAATGGTGCCCTTGGTTGCGTGATAGGGAGTAAGCTCGGTGTCGCCGACGATGCCGGAAAGGGAGGAGGTGTTGACGATAGCGCCTTTGCCGCTTTCACGAAGGTATTTGATTGCGTGCTTGGTCATAAAGAGAACGCTCTTTACATTGATGGCGAACATTCTGTCCCAGTCGGCTTCTTCAACTTCTTCGGTGGGAACGTCCGGACCGGTGATGCCCGCGTTGTTTACAAGGATGTCGAGCTTGCCGAATTTTTCAACGACCTGTGCAAGAACGTCTGCACATTCTTTTTCTTTGGAAGCGTCGAGGTGCCAGTATTCGGCTTCGCCGCCTTCGGCTCTTATCATTTCAACGGTTTCCATGCCGTTTGCGTCGTTGATGTCGGTAACGGCGACTTTAGCGCCCTCTTTTGCGAAAAGAACGGCTTCCGCTCTGCCAAGTCCGCTGCCGGAACCGGTGACTATTGCTACTTTTCCTTTAACTCTATCCATTTTAATATCCTCCGTTTAATAAAATTTGTTTATACAGAACCGACAAGGCCGACCATAATGCAGCCCGCGGTAATGAACGCTGCGCCGAGAATGGAATGAACCAGTTCGGAGCGGGTCTTTTGCTTGTGCTCTTTAAGAATTGCAAAGCCAAGCAGGGTTTCGATTACAAGGCAGAGCTGCGCCATGGTATAGCCGACAGCAACGCCGTTGAGCTGGTTCGAGAAAATGAGGGAGAAGTTCGCCGCGGCATAGATAATGCCGGGAATCATCTGCTTTGCGGTGTCGCTGCCGAATTTCTTCACGTCTTTTCCAACAAAAAGGCTGAGAATGAGGGAACCGAGCACCATGCCAACCGCCTGGGGGAACACCGCGGTAAGGCCGTCGGCGTTTACTACGCGAAGCGCGTAGTTCCATATGCAGAAGCCGCACGCGCCGATGGTCAGGGTGATAAGGCCTTTTTTAAGGGTCGCCTTGCTTGCGCCGGATTTGTTGGAGGTGTAGGCGGTAAGGTTGCCGCCGATGATTACGCAGGCGATGGCGGAAAGGCCAAGTATGATTTGGTTTGTGGTGGTCCACTCGTGGAAAACCAGAACGCCGACTATGGCGTTGAGCACCATTTCAATACTTATGGATAGGGCAAATGCCTTTGAAGTACCTAGAATGGAGTAGGAAGTGAACTGGCAAAGCTGGCCGACGGACCACGCAAGTCCCGAGATAAGGCAGCCGATGGCAAGTCCGACGGTTACGGCGGGCTTAAAGATGATAAGTACGATGATTGCAAGTATGCCGCAGCCGAAGGAAGTGCCAAGCTGCTGGTTAATAGGCTTGCCGCCAAGCTTGCTTACAAGAACGGGGGTGAATCCCCAGAAAAACGCAGGAAGAAGTCCAACAAAGAATTCCATACGCATCCTCCTCTAAAAATCAAAGTGCGAAAACAAAATGTCATGACAACCGTTAACGCTGTTAAGTATAGTCCTGCGTTTAGTTTTTAACAATAGACATAGTCACAATATTTTTATGATAAAATCACTGTTAGCTTTGCAAAACTGTGATGGTTTCAAGGATATTGTATTATAAAATCACACGGTTCTTTATATATAAAAAATGAGCAGCCCGGTGGGCTGCCCATTTCGGTATGCCGAGAAAGTCACGATATACAGGATTTTTTCATTTTTTGTGAATTAAATTATATGTTAGCGAAAAGGAAGATAGTAACGAAAGAAACCCATCAGGGGTGTCTTTCGTTTTTGTTCAAGTCCTCTTGGCGGAAAACAAAGTTTTCTGCCAAGAGGAGCAGCCCGGTGGGCTGCTCCATAGCATGAGAATTTTTATTTGTTTTTGCGCACTTCAAGGGGCGCTTTTCCAAATTTTTCACGAAAAGATTTCGTAAAATAGCTTTTGTCCTGAAAGCCGCAAAGCTCCGAAATTTTGCCGACCTTCTTATTCGTGACCCGCAAAAGCTCCTCCGCCTTTTCAAGGCGGTAGTTTTTAAGATACTGTATCGGCGAGGTGCCCACGGTTTTGTTAAAGCAGAGCATACACTCGTTTTTGCTTAGGGCGCCCGCCTTCGCGATGTCCGAAAGGGTGATTTGCCTTTGATAGTTTTGCCAAATGTAAAGCAGCATGGTCTTTACTTTTGAGATATAGTTGTTCTCGGCGTGTTCTTCGGCGAAGGAATGGGCGGAATTTTCCGCGGCGAGGGCGACGATTTTTGTCACAAGCTCCCTGGCTTCAAGCTCGTACATATCCGCTTCGCTTTTGAAAAGGGCGAATATTTCCTCGATGCAGCGGCGGATTTTTGCCTGCCATTCGTTTTCCGCACTCAGAACGCAGCCGGAAAAATCCCGCCGCTCCACCAGTGGCAAAAGGTATTTTCGCCAAAAAACGCTGTCGGCGAAGCCGCCCACAAACTCCTTGGTGAAAACAACGCAGCGCACGCGGCAGCTTTTGCCGCTGATGTTTGAAAGGGAATGCAGCGCGCCGGAATTTATAAAGTACCCTTCGCCGGGGCGGAGGGAATACTCGCAGCCCTCGATGCAGAGGAAGGCTTCGCCGCCCTCCACAAGCGCCGCTTCAAACTGGTCGTGCCAGTGCCACGGCTCAATGCGTTCGCAAAGGTCGTATTCATAGCAGGTGACCGGAAATTCGCGGTCGCATTCCGGAATGAATTCCATTTTGCTGAAATCTATTGTTGAACTGCTGCCGGATAAAATCATGGCGCCGCCTCCTTCGCAAACTTATAAAAATATTATACCAAACCCGCCGGAATTGCGCAAGCACCGCCTTTCGTAAACTCCTTAACACCGATAAATAAGCCAAAAAACGCGGTTTTCTTAAATTTTTTATGAACAAACCCTGAAAAAAGCTTTACAAAAGCGGATTTTTGCCCTAAACTCTATATATAGATTAGAGTTTTTGAGGTGATTTTATGAAAGAACAGCTTCTTTCCATAGGAAAAATGGCGGAAATCAACGGAGTCAGCATTCCCACCCTGCGGCTCTATGACAAAAACGGGCTGCTTAAACCCGCCTACATTGACCCGGAGAGCGGCTACCGCTACTACACCCTTCAGCAGACGGCGCGGCTTGACATTATAGCGTATATGAAGGAGCTGGGCATGAGCCTTGGCGAAATTGCAAGCGTCCTTTGCAAGGAGGACATTGCCCTCATCGAGGGCATTCTGGCGCAGAAGAACGAGCAGCTTCACGAGCAGATGCGGCGCCTCAAGGAGCGCCATGACGCGGTGGAGCGCGCCATTTTGCAGATAGAACGCTACCGCAAGTCCCCCGCCACCGGAACCATAGCCCTTGAGTACATAGACAGGCGCTATATATGGTCAATCAAATGCCCGGTAAATTTTTACGAAAAGGACCGCAACAGCTACGAAGAAACGGTTATGGCGCTGCGAAAAGGGCTGCTGAAAGCGGGAATTCCGCAGGTTCACAGCTACAATCTCGGCACGTCGATCCTGCAAAAGAACTTCGAGCGGGGCAAGTTTATTGCGGATAAAGTGTTTATTTTCTCCGACAGAAAAATCCTTGAGCACCCGGGGAATATTTCCACGGTGGACAGCGGAATGTTCGCCTGCATTTATCTTGACGACTATGACGATGAAATTGACTACGGCACGCGGCTTTTGAACTTTTGCCGGGAAAACGGCTACATAATCGGCGGAGATTACATCTGCGAGGAGCTTACGGAGTTCAACGTTTTTGACGACAGCAGGCGAAATATGTTCCTCCGGCTGCAAGTCCCGATAAAATTTTCACAAAAAGCTTGACTCTAACCTAAGATTAGGGCTTATACTGTACTCACAAACAAAAAATCATTGTTTATGGGAGGAAATAATCATGGATAGAAAAGTTAGAGTTGTTCAGTACGGCTGCGGCAAAATGGCTAAATACATTGTAAGATACCTTTACAACCACGGCGCAGAGGTTGTCGGCGCTATCGACGTCAACCCCGCAGTAGTCGGCATGGATGTGGGCGATTTTGCAGAGCTTGGCTTTAAGACCGGCGTTATCATTTCCGGCGACGCAGACAAAGTTCTTGACGAAAGCAAAGCGGATGTTGCAATCGTAACTCTGTTCAGCTTTATCAGCGACATTTATTCTCATGTTGAAAAATGCGTATCCCGCGGAATCAATGTAATCACCACCTGTGAAGAAGCTATTTATCCCTGCACCACCGCAAAAGAGCAGGTCGAGAAGCTTGACGCCATTGCAAAAGAGCACAACTGCACCGTCACCGGCTCCGGTATGCAGGATATATTCTGGATCAACATGGTTGCTCTTGCAGCAGCGGGCTGCGACAGCCTTAAAAAAATCAAAGGTGCATACAGCTACAACGTAGACGAATACGGACTTGCACTTGCAAACGCCCACGGTTGTGACCTTTCCGCAGAAGAGTTCGAAGCAAAAATTGCTCACCCCGAAGAGTTTGAGCCTTCCTATGCATGGAACGCCAGCGAAGCTATCTGCAACAAGCTCGGTCTGACCATCAAATCCATCGACCAGAAGCATGTTCCTTATATCGTTGACCACGACGTTTACAGCGAAACCCTCGGTTCCACCATCAAAGCAGGCCGCTGCATAGGTATGTCCGCTGTTGTTACCATCGAAACCGAACAGGGCATCACCGTTGAAGAAGAGACTATCGGCAAGGTCTACGGACCGGAAGACGGCGATATGTGCGACTGGTGGCTCACCGGCGAACCCAATGTGGAATATCATGTTGTAAAGCCCGCCACCGTTGAACACACCTGTGCCACCGTTGTTAACCGCCTGCCTTCCCTCCTCAAAGCTCCGGCAGGCTATGTAACCTGCGACCAGCTTGAAGAGGTTCACTTTCTCACCGAGTCCATGGAGAAATACTGCTGATTATTTGTTTCCTACTTGTTTCTAAAATATATTTGAAGAAGGCACCGTGCTCGAATGAGCACGGTGCTTTTTTGCTTTACTGAATCGGTGCTCAAATGAGCACTGATTTTTATATCCGCAAAAAAAGCCGATGCTCATGCGGGGGTACGAAGATTTTACACGCAGCATTGCAAAATTTTTCACAAATTATACGTAAAGTATGTTGACAACTGCGCCTTTCTGTGGTATATTAAAACTCCTGTTTTGAAACAACTGTTTCAAAACAGAGCTTACCGAGTAACGGAGAGTGATTATATGCCGCCAAAACCCAAATTCACAAAAGAAGAAATAGTCGGCGCCGCAAAAGAGCTTGTGCGCGAAAAAGGGCTTTCGGCTCTTACCGCGCGAGAGCTTGCTAAGCGGCTTGGCAGCTCGCCGCGGCCTATATTCACAGCTTTTCGCAGCATGAAGGAGGTTGCGGATGCGGTAAATGACTCCGTAATGGAGGAATTTAACCGCCGCCTGCGCGAAGCGGCAAAGTTCACCCCCGCTTTTAAAGAGGTGGGTATGCAGATGATCCGCTTTGCAAGCGATGAGCCCAACCTTTTTAATATGTTATATACCAAGGACGGCAGGCAGGAAAGCTTCAGCGGTGTTTTTGGCCACCTTGGCGAAATGGAGGAGCTTTGCATAAAGCTTGTTATGCGGGATTACGGTCTGAACGAGAATGAAGCGGCGCTGCTTTTTAAGAACAGCTGGCTGCACTGCTACGGAATTTCCGCACTTTGCGCCGCGGGCATTGCTACTTTCAGCGAGGAGGACATTCTCAAGCTGATGACCGAGGAATTTATGGGGCTGATGATGCTCATAAAGTCCGGCAAAATCGAAGTTACGGTAGTAAAACCCGTGCCCGATGCGAAGAAAAAGGACTTTAAGGTGGAGGAAATCTGGAAGCAGCTTTGATTTTTTGCCGCCGCAACCGCCGGGTGACAAATTTCCGCGCCGGATTTGTTGTGTGCAACCGCCGGAAAATGTAATATAGGTACGAAAATTTTGATTGGGGGAAAACAGATGGAAAGAATTATTGAAGTAGAAAATCTGAACAAGTCCTTCGGCGAAGTTCACGCCGTGAATAGCCTTTCCTTTCATGTAAAGCAGGGCGAGCTTTTCGCCTTCCTCGGCGTGAACGGAGCAGGCAAATCTACTACTATTTCGATTATCTGCGGGCAGCTCAAAAAGGACAGCGGCAGTGTTAAGGTCTGCGGCGAAAGTGTTGATTCCGGCATGGAGCACATTGCCGGAAAGCTTGGCGTTGTGTTCCAAAACTGTGTGCTCGATAAGGAGCTGACTGTAAAGGAGAATCTGCGCAGTCGCGCCGCGCTTTACGGAATCACGGGCGAAGCCTTCAAAAAACGCCTTGAGGAGCTTGCGATACTGCTTGACTTCGGGAATATAATAAATCGCCCGCTGGGCAAGCTTTCCGGCGGTCAGCGCCGCAGAATCGACATTGCCCGTGCGCTGCTGCACAAACCCGAGATTCTTATCCTCGACGAGCCGACAACCGGACTCGACCCACAGACCCGCCGCCTTTTGTGGAACGTGGTGCAGTCTTTGCGGAAGAACGAGAATATGACCGTGTTCCTCACCACCCACTATATGGAGGAGGCGGCGGACGCCGACTATGTGGTTGTGCTTGACAGCGGCAAAATCGCTGCAAAGGGAACTCCGCTGGAGCTGAAAAACAGATATACCGGCGACTTTATCACCATCTACGGCGCGGAAAAATCTGCGGCGGAAGCTCTTGGCCTGCCCTGTGAGCAGCTTCGCGACGCTGTTCGCCTTTCCGTTCCGAACACCGCTGCCGCAGCGGAGCTTATAGTAAAGCACCCGGAGCTTTTTAACGATTTTGAGATTACCAAAGGAAAAATGGACGACGTGTTCCTTGCCATTACGGGCAAGAATCTTTCCGCAGAGGGGGAGGAGAAGCAATGACCGGACTCGGAAATTTAATCATAAGAAACTGCAAGCTTTTCTTTAAGGATAAGGGAATGTTTTTCACCTCGCTTATAACTCCGCTTATCCTGCTGGTGCTTTACGCCACTTTTTTGGCGAAGATATACCGCAACAGCTTTGTTTCCGCGCTGCCCGCAGGCTTTACCGTTGACGACGCGCTGATTAACGCCACCGTCGGCGGGCAGCTTGCCTCATCCATCCTTGCGGTAAGCTGCGTTACCGTGGCGTTTTGCTCAAACCTGCTTATGGTTCAGGATAAAGTAAGCGGCGCAATAAACGACCTTACCGTTTCTCCGGTAAAGCGTTCGACCCTTGCCGTCGGTTATTTTTGCGCTTCCTCCGCAGTTACGATGATAATCAACTTTGCGGCGCTGGGCGCGTGCCTTGTCTACCTCTACTGCACCGGGTGGTATATGTCCGCGGCGGATGTGGCGCTCACCGTGCTTGATGTGGTGCTGCTTACGCTGTTTGGAATTTCGCTTTCCTCCTGCATCAACTTTTTTCTTACCACAAACGGGCAGTGTTCCGCTGTGGGAACCATAGTCAGCGCAGGCTACGGCTTTTTCTGCGGAGCGTATATGCCCATATCAAGCTTTTCCGAGGGCTTGCAAAAGGTGCTTTCGTTCCTGCCGGGAACTTACGGCACAAGCCTTATCCGCAACCACTGTATGCGCGGCGCTTTTGCCGAAATGGCAAACGCAGGCTTCCCGGAGCAGGCCATAGAGGCGATTCGCGATTCTATTGACTGCAATATGTACTTTTTCGGAAGCAAAGTGGAAATCGGCGGGATGTACGCCATCCTCTGCGGCGCAACAGCGCTGTTTGTGGCGCTTTATGTGGCGTTTAATATGTTTGTACGCAAACGGAGTTAAAAGCGAAAAGGCTTGATTTTATGAGTATAACAAAAGAAAAAATCACAGTCGGGGGAATCCCGGCGATAATCTGGGGCAAATCCGCGGATAAAGCGTATATCCACGTTCACGGCAAGTGTTCCCGCAAGGAATACGCCCGGGGATTTGCCGAAATTGCCGAAGCAAAGGGCTTTCAGACCATAAGCTTCGACCTGCCGCAGCACGGCGAACGTGCGGACGAGGATTACCCATGCGACATTTGGAACGGCATGGCCGACCTTTGCAAAATTTACGATTTCGCGGCAGGGAAGTGGCAGAGCATAAGCCTTTTTGCGTGCAGCATCGGCGCATTTTTCTCGCTTAACGCCTACGCGGAGCTGCCGCTCCAAAAGGCGCTGTTCCGGTCGCCCATTGTTGATATGAACCGGCTTATCCGCAATATGTTTGAGTGGTTCGGCGTTACGGAGGAGGAACTGCACGAAAAAGGCGAAATCCCCACCCCGGTGGAAACTCTTTCGTGGAAGTATTACACCTATGTGCGGGAGCACCCCATAGAAAAGTGGAGCATTCCCACCGCGGTGCTTTACGGCGGGCTTGATAATCTTCAGCCGCGGGAAGCAATAGAGGCGTTCTGCGAAAGGTTCGGTGCGGCGCTCACCGTTTCCGAGCAAAGCGAGCACCCGTTCATGGCGGAAAGCGACACGCCCATCGTGGCGGGCTGGCTTGAAGCCAACATATAAAGTATGCACAATGTAAAATCACAATAAATCTAAACAAAAGGTAAAGGAGAGAACACTATGCTGAACATCAGTCACCTGACCAAAACCTACGGAGAGAAAAAGGCCGTGGATGATCTTTCGCTCCACATCGCACCCGGCGAAATCTACGGCTTTATCGGTCACAACGGAGCGGGCAAAACCACAACCATAAAAGCTGTTGTGGGCATTTTGCAGTTCGACGAGGGTGAAATCACCATTGACGGCGTTTCCGTAAAGGACGACCCCATCGCCTGCAAAAAGAAAATCGCCTACATTCCGGATAACCCCGACCTTTACGATTTTATGAGCGGCATAAAATACCTTAATTTTGTTGCGGATATTTTCGGCGTTTCCGCCGAAGACCGCCGGGAGCGTATTAAAAAGTACGCGGATATGTTCGAGCTGACGGATGACCTTGCACAGCCCATTTCCGCCTATTCCCACGGCATGAAGCAGAAGCTTGCCATAATCTCCGCATGGCTTCACGAACCTAAGCTTATTATTATGGACGAACCCTTCGTGGGACTTGACCCGAAGGCCTCGTTCCTGCTCAAGGAAATGATGCACGAGGTCTGCGAAAAAGGCGGCGCGATTTTCTTTTCCACCCACGTTCTTGAGGTTGCGGAAAAGCTCTGCGACAAGGTCGCCATCATCAAAGGCGGCAAGCTTATCCGCTCCGGTACCATGGAGGAGGTTAAGGGTGACGACAGCCTGGAGGAAGTATTCCTTGAACTGGAGGGAGATAAATAATGCTTAAAACCCTGCTTAAAAAACAGCTTTATGAGCTGAATTACACCTTTTTCTATGACCAGAAAAAAGGCAAAATGCGCTCCAAAGGCTCAAGCATAACGCTGATTGCACTTTATGTGCTGCTTATGGTGGGCGTTGTGGGCGGAATGTTTGCGATATTTGCCGCAATGGCTTGCCCACCGCTTGTGGAAGCGGGCATGGGCTGGCTCTATTTCAGCATTTTCAGCATGGTAGCAGTGGCAATGGGCGTTTTCGGAAGCGTGTTCAACACCTATTCCGGGCTTTACCTTGCAAAAGACAACGATTTGCTGCTTTCCATGCCGATTCCGGTGCGGTATCTGCTTATCGTCCGCCTTGCGGGCGTTTACCTGATGGGGCTTATGTTCTCCGCAATGGTGCTGCTGCCCGCAGTTATAGTTTATCTTGTAAACGTATTCAGTGTTCCGGCGCTTCTCGGCGGATTGCTGCTGCTCATATCGGTTTCCGCACTGGTTTTGGTTCTCTCCTGCCTTCTTGGCTGGGTCGTGGCGAAAATCAGCCTCAAGCTTAAAAATAAAAGCTTCATCACCGTTATTGTGTCCCTTGCGTTCTTTGCGGCGTATTATTTCTTCTATTTCAAAGCAAGCGAGCTGCTCCAAAGCCTTATTGAAAATGCGGTGGCCATCGGCGGCAGCATAAAATCCGCGGCGTACCCGCTCTACATCCTTGGCAAAATGGGCGAGGGCGACTTCGTCGCGGCGGCGATTATCGTGATTGTGTCCGTGGTGCTTGTGGCGCTGACCATGTGGATACTCTCCCGCGGATTTATCAAAATCGCCACCTCTACCGGCGCGACGGAGAAAGTCAAGTACAAAGAAACCGTCGCGAAGCAGGCAAGCATCTCTGCGGCGCTGCTGCGCAAGGAGTTTATGCGCTTTACCTCAAGCCCGAACTATATGCTCAACTGCGGCTTTGGCATAATCATGCTGCCCATTGCGGCGGTGCTGTTGCTTATAAAAGGGCGTGTGTTCGCCGCCATGCTCGCCGTCACCTTCGGCGGAGAAAGCGGAATAATGGCTGTGCTCGCCGCGGGAGCTATGTGTATGCTTGCTTCCATGAACGATATGACCGCACCCTCCGTTTCGCTTGAAGGCAAATCCATCTGGATTGCGCAGTCCATGCCCATCGAACCGTGGCAGGCGCTTCGTGCAAAGCTCGAAATGCACCTGCTCCTTACCGAAATCCCCATACTCCTTTGCGGAATCTGCGCGGTGATTGTTTTGCAGCCCACCGCGGCAGAAAGCGTTTTTGTAATCGTTCTGCCGCTGCTTTACGGTGTGCTTTTTGCCTGTATCGGGCTTTTTGCCGACCTTAAAAGACCCAATCTTAAATGGACGAACGAAATCGTTCCGGTAAAGCAAAGCATAAGCGCTATGTTTGTGATTTTCGGCGGCTGGGTTTATACCTTCGCGGTTGTGGGTCTGTATTTTGCGGTGGGAAATGTTATCTCCGCATGGCTTTATCTGCTTATCGCGTCCGTGCTCACCGCGGGTGCAAGCGCATTGCTGCTTCATTGGATTCGCACCAAAGGTGCAAAAACATTTGCTGCTCTGTAAACAAAAAAGTCCCTTCGTGCTCGTTTGAGCACGAAGGGACTTCACATAATGGTAATTTGAGCACGGCGTGCTCAAATTAAAAAGTCCGTGCTCATTTTGAGCACGGACTTTGAAGCTCGCATTATCTGCACACAAGCTCGCCGTTTTCTGCGTCAACGGTGATGGTGTAATCCTCGGCAATGTCGCCGGAGATAATCTTCTTCGCCACAAGGGTTTCAAGACTGCTTTGCAGGTAGCGGCGCAGGGGTCTTGCACCGTACACAGGGTCAAAGCCGCGGTCGATGATAAGCTCTTTGGCGGCGTCGGTGACGGAAAGGTTAATGCTCTTGTCCGCAAGGCGTTTTTTAAGGGAATCGAGCATAATGTCGATAATTCCTTTAAGATTATCCTTGGTGAGCGGGCGGAAGAATATTGTTTCGTCAAGGCGGTTGAGGAACTCCGGACGGAAGCTGCGGCGCAGCTCCGCCATAACGCCCTCCTTCGCCTGTTCGGAAATATTGCCGTTTTCGTCAATGCCGTCAAGCAGGTACTGGCTGCCCAGGTTCGAGGTGAGAATAATTATGGTGTTCTTAAAGTCCACGGTGCGGCCTTGGCTGTCGGTAATTCTGCCGTCGTCAAGCACCTGGAGCAGGATATTGAACACATCCGGGTGGGCTTTTTCCACCTCGTCGAACAGCACCACGGAATAGGGCTTTCTGCGAACGGCCTCGGTAAGCTGACCGCCCTCGTCATAGCCCACATAGCCGGGAGGCGCTCCGATAAGGCGGGATACGGAGTATTTCTCCATGTATTCCGTCATATCTATACGAACCATATTGTGTTCGTCGTCGAACAGACACTCCGCAAGGGATTTTGCAAGCTCGGTTTTGCCCACACCGGTGGGTCCCAAGAACAGGAAGCTGCCGATAGGCCTGTTCGGGTCGGAAATGCCGGCTCTGGAGCGCAGAATAGCCTCCGTTACCTTTTCAACCGCTTCGTCCTGCCCCACAACTCTCTTGTGAATTATCTCCGAAAGGTGAAGCAGCTTTTCGCGCTCGCCCTCCATGAGCTTGGAAACGGGAATACCCGTCCATTTTGCCACAATGGCGGCGATTTCCTCCTCGGTCACGGTGTCGTGAACAAGGGTGTTCTCCCGGCGCTGCTCGCTCTGCTTTTCCGCTTCGGCAAGGCGCTTTTCAAGGGCGGGCAGGTCGGAATATTTGAGCTTTGCGGCTCTTTCGTATTCGTAACGGAGCTGTGCCTGCTCAATATCCGCGTGCATTTGCTCAATCTCTGATTTAAGGCGCTTTACCTCGTCCACGCTTTGCTTTTCGGTTTCCCAGCGGGACTTCATCTCGTTGAATTTATCTTTATATTCCGCAAGCTCCGCGCCCAGCTTCTCAAGGCGTTCCTTGGAGAGCTTGTCGGTCTCCTTTTTAAGCGCCATTTCTTCGATTTCAAGCTGCATTATCTTACGGCGAACGTCGTCAAGCTCCGCAGGCATGGAGTCAATGTCCGTGCGAATGGAGGCGCAGGCCTCGTCAACAAGGTCAATGGCCTTATCCGGAAGAAAACGGTCGGTGATATAGCGGTCGGAAAGGGTTGCCGCCGCCACAAGGGCGCTGTCGTGAATACGAACGCCGTGATAGACCTCATAGCGCTCTTTAAGACCTCTAAGAATGGAAATGGTGTCCTCCACGGTGGGTTCGTCCACCATTACGGGCTGGAAACGGCGTTCCAGGGCGGCGTCCTTTTCAATATACTTTCTGTATTCGTCAAGGGTGGTGGCGCCTATGCAGTGCAGCTCGCCTCTGGCAAGCATGGGCTTCAGGAGGTTGCCTGCGTCCATGCTGCCCTCGGTTTTGCCCGCGCCCACTATGGTGTGCAGCTCATCGATGAACAGCAGAATTTTGCCCTCGGACTTCTTGATTTCCTCAAGCACCGCCTTGAGTCTTTCCTCAAATTCGCCGCGGTACTTTGCGCCGGCGATAAGGGAGCCCATATCAAGGCTGAATATGGTTTTGTCCTTCAGCCCTTCCGGAACGTCCCCCCGGACTATACGCTGAGCAAGCCCCTCGGCGATGGCGGTTTTACCTACGCCGGGTTCGCCGATGAGCACGGGATTGTTCTTCGTCTTTCTTGAAAGAATACGGATTACGTTTCTGATTTCGGTATCACGGCCGATAACCGGGTCAAGCTCGTTGCCGCGGGCGCGCTTTACAAGGTCGGTGCCGAATTTCGACAGTGCGTCGTAGGTATCCTCCGGGTTATCGTTCGTAACCGGGCGGGTTTTTACTTTTGCAAGCTCCTCCGCAAACGCACCCTTGGTAATTCCGTGGGTATTGAAAATTTTGCGGATTTGCGGGGTCATATTCGCAAAAATGCCGAGCATAAGGTGCTCCACGGAAACATATTCGTCCCCCATGCTCTTTGCGGCCTTTTCCGCCGAACGGATTATGAGATCCGTCTCCGAGGCGAGATACATTTCTCCGCCGGAGACCTTCGGCAGGGTGGAGATGTAGGAATCAAGCTCCGCCAAAAGATTGTTGCAGTCCGCTCCCATTTTGCCGAGGATGGAGGGGATAAGTCCGCCGTCCTGGTCAATCAGGGAGTAGAGAAGATGCTCCGGAACAAGGGCTTGGTTTTCGTTTTCCCTTGCTATGTTCTGAGCGTTCTGAATGGCTTCGATGGTTTTTTGTGTGAAATTTTGAGTATTCATAGAATCACCTGCTTTGTGAAGGTATATGTGAATTTATATGATTATGCTTTGTCTTGCTATATGCTCGGCGTAGAGATGCTCCACATCCTGCCCGGAGTACCTGCCGGAGAGAAAGCCCTTCATCAGCTTATCGAAAAGCTCGATATAGCCGGAAAGCACCTCCGCCAGCTCCTGCGCGGTAAAATTGCGCTGCGGAATCGGGATGCTGCGGCAGAATTTGTTGTAATAAAGGGCATAGCTTACATCACAAACGCCGTACCTCGGCAGATATTTCTGCTCGATATTGTGCCACAGACGGAAGAACTCCGTCATATCGGAGATAAGCGCCGCACTTTGAGTGCGGAATATCACCGAAAGCTCGCCTATGGACTCCTTTCCGTTTTCGTAAAGCTCCACCTCGTACTTCACGGTGGGGCGGTATTTATATTCAAGGCTGCTTTTAAGCGACATTGTAAGGTCGTTGGGCGTAAAGAACGGCACAAGCTGCCCGTAGGGCGCAACCGCCTCCTCAATCGCCTGAAAAACATCGTTTATCCGGCGCTGGGGCGTGGTCATGCCGAGATATTCCGCCAAAATCTGATTTATCAGATTTGAACGGTTCGTCCCGCGCTTGTGAGCCAAAAGATCCGCTTCCCGAACCACGTCGTCGCTGAGCATAAGGCTGTATAATGTCTTTTTCAAGAGTATCAACTCCTTTTGTTTTCTGAATACCATAATATCACAGTCTGAAACTTTGTCAAGGGATTTATATAAATCTTAACACAAAGTTAATATTTTTTAGAGCGAGTTTATGACAGAAAAAAGCCGTACTTGCCAAATTTCTGTAAGCGTATATAATTATAATATACCTTAAATAAACCTTAATATTTTAACGGCTTTATTCTTAAAGCTTTTCCTGATAAACTTTTTACGGAGGCGAAAATATGTACACAATTCTTATCTGTGATGACGACAAAGACATACGCACCGCACTCAAAATCTATCTCACCGGGGAGGGTTACCGGGTGCTCGAAGCCGAAAACGGCAGGGACGCCGTTTCCGTAACGGAGCATAACGAGGTTCATTTGGTGCTTATGGATATAATGATGCCGCAGATGGACGGCGTTTCCGCCACGGCGAAGCTTCGGGAGGAATACAATCTGCCCATAATCCTGCTTACCGCAAAAAGCGAGGACAACGACAAAATTCTCGGCCTTACCGCCGGAGCGGACGACTATATCACAAAGCCGTTTAATCCGCTGGAGGTAATAGCCAGAGTGAAGGCACAGCTCCGGCGCTACGCCTATTTGGGCGGCATGGAGCAAAAGCCGCAAAAGGCTTTTGCCATCGGCGGAATCGAGCTGGACGACGAGGGGAAAACCGTCACCCTTAACGGCGAAGAGGTTGCCCTTACGCCCACGGAATATGACATTCTGAGGCTCTTTCTTGCAAATCCGGGCAAGGTCTTTTCGTCAAAGGAGATATATTCCTCCGTGTGGGACAGCGACCCCATGGGCGCGGAGGGAACCATTGCGGTGCATATTCGCCATCTTCGCGAAAAGCTGGAGATCGACCCCGCAAACCCTCGTTACCTGAAGGTCGTTTGGGGAAAGGGCTATAAAATGGAGGATAAAAAATGAAACGCTTACTTGGAAGCACTGCGGCGAAGATTGCGGTTTTTCTTTGCCTTTGTGTGCTTATCCCGCTTACCGCGGCGGGGGCTTTCGGCACAATATACTGCTATGAATCCGGAATTTACGCCGAAAAGGCGGAATTTCAGAAAAGCAGGATCTGCCAGGACTTTGTGCGTTCGCGCCTTTCGGACTTAAAACAGTTCGTTTACTGGAACGATGTTTCCGCAATTCCGCAGACGGAATTTTATTATGACGACACAAGCTTCGCCTACAAAATCAAGGACGAAAAAGGCAATGTGGTCATAGACACCACCAAGGACCGCTCAGTGCTTTCATACGAAGGGTATGTGATTTACGAAGTGGATTCCTACGGCGAGCACACCAAGGAATACACAGCCGACGGCTATGTAAACCTGCCCGTTGCACCGACGGATTCGCTGTATCTGTATAAGGTTGTTTACGACATGCAGTCAAAGCTGCTTGAAATGACGGTGGCTGTGGGCATAGCGTCGATAATTCTGCTTGTGTGGCTGCTCTGCTCCGCCGGGTACGGAAAGGACGGCACGGTTGCCCTGCGCGGGCTTAACCGCTGCTGGCTGGACGTTTTTGCGGTAATCTGCGGGACGGTTTTCTTCGGCGGAGCCGAAATTGCCGTTGACCAAATAAATTATGCAAGCAACACCGCTGCAAAGGTCGCGGTAATCGGCATTGAACTTGTCATTATGACCGCGGTACTGCTTTTCTTCCTGATGAGTGCGGCGGCGCACTTCAAAACAAAGGGCTGGTGGAGGCATACTGCGATTTATAATATCGTTATGGCGGTCTGGCGCTTCATAAAATGGGTGGTCTGTTCCCTGCCAAGAGTGTGGAAGCTGCTTTTGGTTTACGGCATTTTTGTGCTTGTGAATTTAATAGGCATATCGCTGTTTTGGCTTGACGGAAATGCTTTGGCACTTTTGACCGTGATAATTACCGACATCTGCGGAATAGTTTTCATGATATTTTTCTCCGACCAAATCGGAAAGCTTCGTATTGCCAGCGAAGCCCTTGCCGCAGGGAATTACGAATACAAAACCGATGCTTCAAGCATGTGGTTCGGGCTTAAAAAGCAGGCGAACAACCTAAACAGCGCCGCCACCGGTATGTCAAAGGCGGTTGACGCCCGCATGAAAAGCGAACGCTTCAAAACAGAGCTTATCACCAACGTGAGCCACGACCTTAAAACCCCGCTGACCTCCATTGTTTCCTATGTGGATTTGCTCAAAAAGGAGAATATCGAGAGCGAAAAGGCACAGGAATATATCGAGGTTATTGACCGCCAAAGCAATAAGCTCAAAAAGCTCACGGAGGATTTGGTGGAAGCGTCGAAGGCTTCCTCCGGCGCGGTTACGGTGAACAGGGAAAATCTCAATATCGGGGAGCTTATAAACCAGTCCGTGGGCGAATTTTCCGAACGGCTTGACGCCGCCACAATAACTCCGGTGATAAACCTGCCGGAGAAGGAAGTGTATGTTTACACCGACGGACGGCTGCTGTGGCGTGTATTCGACAACCTCATTCAGAACATAATCAAATATGCTCAGCCCGGAACGAGAGCCTACTTCGACCTGACCCCGTACAACGGCAAAGCGGTGCTTTGTATAAAAAATATTTCCCGCGACCCGCTGAACATGAGCTCCGAAGCGCTGATGGAGCGCTTTGTCCGCGGGGACAGCTCCCGCGGAAGCGACGGCAACGGACTGGGGCTCTCCATTTCCAAGTCTCTGACGGAGCTTTGCGGCGGAACCTTCGAAATCTTCCTTGACGGCGACCTTTACAAGGCGGTTATTACCTTCCCGCTGTCAAAGGCTCCCGCAGAGCCGGAAAAGCAGCCCGAAGCCGCTGCCGAAAGCTCCGAAGCGCACTTGAGCACGGAGCTTGACTGAATAAAGCATTTTGAGCACGGCAGTGAAAAGCTCCGTGCTCAAACCGAAGAAAGGAGCGGAACATGATGAAGAAACTTATCGCCGCGGCGCTTGCCATGCTCATGGCGGCGCTGCTTTGTTCCTGCGGCAAAACCGCCGGAACAAAAATCAACCTCGGCAGCTCGGAAATCTACTCCGATGCAGAAATAAAGGCAGCAGCCGCTGCCGTCAAGGCAAAATTTGCGACCTTTGACGGCTGCACGCTGCACAGTCTTACCTACGCCGGCGACGAAGAATCCGCCGACTGCCTTGATTATGTGCGGGACTCCAATGAAAATTACAGCAAGTGCATTGTTTTTGAATCCTCGTTCCGTTCACCTAAAAACGGCGGCGGCACATGGGAGAAAAACTCCGAGTACACATGGAACTGGTACGTCGCGAAAAGTCCCGTCGGCATATGGGAAGTCGTGGACTACGGTTACGGCTGACGCTTGAGCACGAAAAAAAGAGCTTTGAGCACGAAAAAATGCGCAAAATTAAAAATGAGCACGGCGGTTTTACCGCCGTGCTCATTTTTTAAGGCATGCTTTCAAACCGAGCACGCCTTTTGCATAAATCCCCTTGCCGGGGAATATCATTTGTACTGCGAAAGCTTGACCAGTCCGTCGTAATCCAGCACCGTTACCGACCCACGGGAGCAGGATATAAGCCCCCGCTTTTTGAAGTCGGAGCAGATACGTGCAATCTGTACCCGAGAAGCGTTCACGGCGGAGGCAAGCTTGTCTTGGGTAAGGCGGATTACGCCGTTTTCCTTGATGTTCTTTTCGTAAAGGCAGAGGAAAGTGGCAAGCCGGGCGGAAGCATCGCATATGCTTTTGGTTTCTGCATCAAAGCACATAAGGCGGAACACTGTTCCGTAGTAGCGGAGCAGCGCACCGGGAAAGCTGTGGTCGCGGTTGCCCATTTCGACAATGTCATCCCAGTTTACAAGCAGAACCTTCACCGGAGTGATGCTTTCGACGGTGACAACGGCGGGTTCCCGCTCGCCGCAGATTCCGTCCATGGCAAACAGAGTGTTGGCTTTGTGGTAGCCGAGAATCCGCACATAGCCGCTGGGGTTCATAGTGTAGATCTTGACCATGCCCTCAAGCATAAAGTACATATACGGAATGGGGTCGCCGCTGCGGCTTAAAATCGCACCCTTCGGGAATTCGGCGGTGTGGTGACAGCACTCCATAAAAAGGCCGTGATACTGTGCAAGATTATTATTTATTATATAGCTTATAGACGGATCAATTATGGTCGCCATGATACACAAATCCTCTCTGCTATTGTTATTTGTTTCATATCTTTGTATCGTATGATACAAAGATGTTGTACCATTTGATACAAAAATAATTTTTAATTCACAAAACTTTTTATAGTAAATATATCGTACGATATAATTTTTTTCAACAGCTTTTGATAAAATATTAACGGAAATTGAAGAAAAACTTCAAGTTTCGGTATCATTGCAGAAAGTCAACAATAAAACAGGAGGTAATATCCATGGAAAAAATGTTCCCCAACCTTTTCAAACCCGGCAAAATAGGAACTCTTGAACTCAAAAACCGCATTGCGAAGGCTCCGCAGTCTTCCGGCATGAATAACAAAGACGGCACGGTTTCCGAGCGTGCAATCCGTTATTACCGTGACCAGGCAGCAGGCGGCACCGGCATGATCATTGTTGAGTATGCCTATGTTGACGAAATCGGTTCCAAATCCGCACATTGCCACCTCGGTATCTCAAACGACGAGCATATTCCGGGACTTGCATGGCTTGCCGAAAACATCAGAGAAATGGGCGCTGTTCCCGCAATCCAGATTGAACACTGCGGTCGTCAGAAATTCCTCGGCACTCAGCCCATCAAAGCTCCGTCCGCTATTCCGTGGCCGAACCTCTATGCTCAGCACGGCGACGAAGCAATTCCTCAGGTACTTACCATTCCGGAAATCCACGAGATCGTAAAATGCTTCGGCGACGCCGCTCTTCGTGCAAAGAAAGCCGGATTTGAACTTGTTGAGATACACGGAGCACACGGCTACCTTCTCACCAACTTCTTCAGCCCCACCACTAACCACAGAACCGATATGTACGGCGGCACTCTTGAAAATCGCGGTCGTATCTATCTTGAAATTCTTGACGATATCCGCAAAAAAGTCGGCCCCGACTTCCCTGTAACCATCCGCCTCAGCGGCACCGATTACGAACCGGACGGCTTCCCCATCGAGGATACCATCTGGCTTGCAAAACAGCTCGAAGCTCACGGACTTGACGGCATCAACGTTTCCGGCGGCGACCACCACACCATGATCCATCAGGTAAGCCCCATGGCCATTCCTGTTTGCCACAACGTATGGGCTGCGGAAGCAATCAAAAAAGCAGTTTCCATTCCTGTTATGGCATCCGGCTCCATCACTCTTCCTGAATACGCAGAGGACATCATCGCATCCGGCAAGGGCGACTTTGTAGTTCTCGGCCGTCCGCTGTGGGCGGACCCCGATTGGAGCAAAAAAGCCGAGGCCGGCCATCCCGAGGACATCCGTCCCTGCATCCGCTGCAACGAAGGCTGCCTTCAGAGAACATTCTTCGATTACAAAGCAGTTACCTGCGCCGTTAACCCCGTTATCAGCCGCGAAGGCGAGCTTAAAATCAAACCTGCAGAGACCAAGAAGAAAATCGCCGTTGTGGGCGGCGGCCCTGCCGGTATGGAAGCTGCAAGAGTTGCTAAGCTCCGCGGTCACGACGTAACCCTCTTTGAGGCTAACAAGCTCGGCGGCCTGCTTATCGAAGCGGAAGCTCCGGAATTCAAATCCGACATCCGTCCTTTCCATAAATATCAGGAAACCCAGCTCCAGAAGCTTAACATCCCGGTAGTTTACAAGAAAGCCACCATGGATGACCTCAAGGATTTCGACGCCGTTATCTGCGCCACCGGTTCCGCCCCTGTTAAACCGAACATCCCCGGCGTTGACAAAAAGATCGCTCTCAGCTCCCTTGAAGCAATTGATAGCCCCGAAAAAGTCGGCAAGAAGGTTGTCGTTATCGGCGGCGGTCTTGTCGGTACCGAAACAGCTCTTGACCTTGCAGAGCATGATCACGATGTCACCATCGTTGAAATGCTTCCGCGCATTATGAACGACGTTGCAGCCACCGACTTCATCGCATACAGCGAAAGAATCGCTGCAAGAGACAATATGCACGTTGTTACCGCAACCAAGCTTGACGAAGTTCTTGACGACGGCGTTCTTGTTTCCAACTGCAAGAAGGGTCAGTACAAGATCGACGCAGATACCGTTATCCTCGCTCTCGGCTTCAAGAGCCGCCGCAGCCTCTATGATGAGCTCAAAGAAGCAGGCAAGGAAGCTGTTCTCGTCGGCGACGCACAGCACCATGCCGGCGTTGACGCCGGTGTATGACAGGGTGAACAGCGGGTCGGCCGCGACGTTCAGGCCGACGTGCTTCATGCAGCAGACCGCGCGTTTGCCGCCGAGCGAGGCGCCGAATGCGACTTCCGTTGCGACTTTCTCGTTTGGTGCCCATTCACTGTAAATATCGCTGTATTTTGCAAGAAATTCCGTAATTTCTGTGGACGGCGTGCCGGGATAACTGGACACGACGCCGATGCCGCCCTCGTAGAATCCGCGGGCGAGCGCTTCGTTTCCGATGAGGAGTTGTTTCA
>OIWT01000433.1_pt1 | contig 58588 bp, 79 predicted proteins | sample 1587701 | NCBI WGS metagenome assembly OIWT01 (sample SAMEA3888904, study PRJEB22519) | human gut metagenome | biome: human gut; feature: human-associated habitat; material: faeces | place: Denmark | collected 2009
GCATCTGCCCTCCGTCCGCCGCCCTGCCGTACTGTCTTCCATCGCTGAAGCCCCAGTCCATCTCCACACGAATGGGTCTTCCGTCGATCTTCAGACCACTCAGGAAATCGACGGCATACTGCGCGACAGTGTGCGATTCAAAACTACAGATCACCCCGCCTCACGACGCCCACATCACGAAGCAGAATCCGCAGGGCTTATGTGTGTATTTGTTAACGCCCATAATCACCTGCTTCACGGGGCCGCAACGACTGAAGAAGCTGTAGATCCGCTCTTCGGGAGTGTCGAAGGAAATGTTGCCGACGTACACGGTGCTCGACTCCTTGATCGCTTCCAGCTGGTCATTCAGCGTTGAGAAGTAGGAGCGATAGTGCTTCGGCACGGTCCGCTCTGGAACGTTGTACAGAGTTGCCATCCTGAGTCTTGCGCTGTTTTGAGCCTTCTTGACACTCCTTCCAATTCCCGCGATTCTATACTTCTTCTGTTTTTAGCTCAATTAAGGATCAATAGTGTATGGGGTACATGTCATTCTCTGCAATAGTAACTCACCTCCTTATAGGATCGATCGGAACGTGTAGCAAGTTATGGCTGCTAAGATTGTCGCTAAGAAAGTGGTGCAAGTATCCGATTTATAATTATTAAAGCTCACGCGTAGCTTGCTGAGATTCCTGCTTTTGGTGCCTCAAAGGTGGCCAGCAAGATTAGTGTCTTCGATGGGGGCATCGAAACGCTGGGCGTGCAGTGCGTCGTGAACGATGTTGATTCCGATTTTTCAAAGCCCAGTATGTGCGCTCCACGTGGTGTTCACGCCTAGAGGGTGTCACCACCATTCTGAACAAGGCGGGTGGTCACGGTCTTATAAATGATTACTCACGGCTGCGGAAATGTCCCGTGGGCTCGGTCGTGATTGGTCGCGGCTTCGACCTTCCCTGCGAGTGGGTCATCCACACCTGCTCTCCGACGTACGTTGTACTGTGGCGATATGAGCTGCAGGGTCTCCTACCAGCGCATTCACGCGAACGACGAGGAGGAGGCGCAGCTGCGTTCCTGCTACGCGTCCGCGCTCTCCCTGTGTACCGAGAAGAACATCCGTTCGGTGGCGTTCCCCTCGCTGGGTACGCGCGGTCATCGCTACCCTCTGAGCGAGGCGGCGAAGGTGGGCGTGAAGGCGGTCGTGGACATGCTGAAGGAGAAGGGCGACTCCTTCGACCGCGTGGTGCTCTGCACGCACAACGGCAAGGACACGGAGGTGATCAAGAAGACGCTGGAGGAGTGCTTGAAGGATATGGAGTAGGTTCTTTTATCGATCTGTTTGTCGTCATTACCTAAGACATGCTTGACTGTCCAAAACACGCTTGTCTTTGCCTCAAGTACCCAAACATACACATCTCCTTCTCTCAAACACCAAACACTCTATTCTGTTTGTCTCAAACAAGCAAAAACCACGATTAAACCAAAGCCGCCTGCATGTGCTCCGCCGGCTGGCAGCCCACAATCTTCAGGCATGTCGCCGCCACGTTCTCCAGCGAGTACTCGTCCACTACACCTCACGCCACTCCCGCTCCCCCACGCGCCTGTCGCTCGTACTTCACGCCCTCCGGCGGCACGATCACGCACGGCACGTTGTTGCACACCACGGGCTCCTCCTCGTTCTCACGCACGTGCGTCGCCTCCGCATGCGTGCCCACCGCCACCACCGTGTACCCGCTCTCCTTGGCAGCCTCGCAGATCGTCTTCAGCACGCGGTCCACCTCCTTGCACATGTCCACCACCAGCTCGTAGCTGAACGTGCTGCACGCCGTGCCTGCGCCCGCCAGGATCGTCGTCACCTGGTCGTAGTACCCGCTCTTCATCGCGTTCACCATCATCTTCGCCGTCGCCTACGCCTTACGCCCCACGCCCGCCGCCACGTCCATGCCCACCACCAGCGTCGTGCGGGACTTCATGCCCTGCTTGTCGTTGATCATCACGAAGTCGTCGTTCTTCGTCTCCGCATCGCCCGCGCCGTTCAGCAAAAACTTCACGTGCGTGAACCGCGACTCCTCCGCCACGCGCAGCTGCCTTCACCTCACCGCCCCCCATCACCCCCACTTTTTCCCACTCTCGCTCAGCACCTTCACGAAAGTGGACTCGATGGCCGCGGGCGGCACCACCACGGGCAGCGACGACGCCTCGTCATACTGCACCAGCGACGCCAGGTGAATGCTGGGCTTGGCGATCTGCTTCTATGCTTCACCGCTTGCGCGGGGTCCCACCATGAAGCCCAGCTGCGCGTTGATCTTCTTCAGCTCCTCCGTCTCCTCCACGGCGGCATCGCACATCATCAGACAGTGCATCAACAGCGCCGAGGTGCCCGTGCGCACGTTGAAGATGAACACGTGCTAGCTCTCACACATCCATACCATACTCACATCATTGTCCTGGATCTGCGCGTCCGCGTTCACCAGCGCCGGCGTCAGCGTCAGGTCCTCCTCCAGCTGGTGGCGGTTAAGACACCTCACCGCGGGAAATTGGATATGTCGTAGCGAAGCTGGATGTAGTCGGAGGCCGTCACGTTGGTCAGGTTGTCGCCCGCCAGCAGCACCTTCATGTACTTCTCCATCGTCACCAGCGTGTCCGTGCTGTCCAGAATGCCCTTCTTGCCGGCCACGGAGCCCACCACCGCGAAATCGTTCTCCACCGTCCACTCCTCCAGGTCCTTCGTGAGCTCCAGACCCCTACACGTGAGCGCCATGCGTATGACCCACTTTCCGTTGGGAGCGTCTTCTCCATCCAGAATGCAGTGGATGTAGGCCTCCCGCACGCCTGCGGCCTTGGCACACTCGAGGAGTTTGTACAGATGCTTGATGTCCCTACGTGTGATAAGCAACAGGAGCGAGGACGCTTCTTCTTGGGAATCGGTGATGCAACCGACGAAATGGATGCGGTTATTGCTGCCCGTCACCTCGGAGAAGATCTTGGAGAGGACCTCGTTCTTCTCGAAGAAGCCATTGTCGATTTGCTGGCTGATACGCACCACATTGCGGTATTGTCTCTTTCCCGTGCCGATCACCAGCGTGCCGATTCCGGCGTTTCCGGGCTTTCCCTCGGGCAGTCCGACCTACGCTTCATGCCAGCAGAACAGCGCTGCCTTCATTCCGTTGGCCTCCAGCTCGTAGTAGAGGCAGTTCTCGTCGGACTTCAGCGAGTTCAAGAAGGGCATCTCGGCTTCCTTCACGGCGTTCTTCTCATCGTCCCCACCAACGCCAATTGCTTCCAGCAGCACCAAACACGTCTTTCCAGTCTTTTGCTCTTCCGCCATTTCACTTTTGCCGTTCTTTTGGAGGTGAGGGGCCCCCAAATTCGACTGCCCGTTAAGGACAGAAGACATGGAATGAGTGAAGTGAATGTGAATTTGGGTTGTGTGAACGCAAAAGAGAAGAGTGGGAGGATTCAGAAAACAGTTGGCATCATGCTAGAAGTGACCTTTACGACGATTCTTCACTTTGCTGTGTACCTATAATCAACACTCAATGAGTTGCATAGGTTTGCGGTGGAATACATGATTCCCGTTTTTGAGAGCTTCGCGAAGCTGAGCAGCAATCAGCAAGAGGGTATCAAGGAGTGTCTTCAGTACTGGTTGCACCATTCTCTCTTTCCTGACATGCAGGGTATGTGTCTATCTTGTTGACGTTTTTCTCTTTTTCGTGGAGCCCCTATACACGCAGCTGTGCGCATTTTCCTGTTGGGTTCACTGGTAGGGTGGGAAACATGGATCTGATCAAGCTGCCCTTCTTCGTGTGGTTCAGCAGTCCCAATCTGCAGGGATACAAGAAGCTGTACGAAAAGCTCATCACCAATTACCTGATTCGCTACACGAACGCGATTAACGAGTATATCCAGAAGGGGATCGATTTTGTAAACAAATGGCTGTCGAAGGAGAAGAAGGAGGCGTGATGGCAAGAAACAGGAACATGATACAATCTGTTTGTTTCACAGCTAGAACAGGACCTTCACCTTCGTTTCCAGCGATTTGGTGTAGGTGTCGATCTTGTTCATCATCTTCAAAAGAGCCTCCGAGTTGTCGTGCAGCGTCTCAATGTCCGTAAAGAAGGGGTTCAGACTGTCCACTACGCGTAAGAAACCGGAAGAAACACAACGAGTCTCCGAACGCTTGTCGAACCATTCGTTTCCCTCCTTCACAATTTGCTGGTGGATGTCCTTCAGCTTCAGTACCATCAGCTTCATCAGCTCGTCCAGATGCTTGTACTCTCCACTTAGCGCTACACTGTTAGCATACCCATACTATGAACTACCCGACATACTCGTTCCCACCATCGACATGGAGGAATCCACAACGGACGTCAATGACTGTTTCAGGGCTTCGCTATCCACTTGCTATTCCGTGACTTGGAACTACAACGCACGTACTTCCAGATGAACTCTCTCTTCTACACTCATGAGGGTGTTTCTGGAGAGTGTTTCCAACAAAGAGTCCAATAGATGTCGCGTATAAGGGCGAGCGTGTGGTCCAGTTTCAGAATCGACATGTCCATGCAGCGCAGGCCATTCTCCATGCGATTCATCTGCTCCTTCTGCTGCTCGCTCAAGTTGCCTCTTCGCTGCGCTTCAAAGAGACTCTACAGCTCACTCCTGCAACTCGCCATTACGGCATGCTTCATCACGACCACCTTCTGTCGGGACCGCAGGTTCAAAATGATCACGTAGATGAAGTCGATCAACGCGTCGACGGAATAGCGAAGATCGTGTGTGAACAGGTAAAATGTCGTCTGCGTGCCACGATCCGGCTTCCGCGGAACCTCCTGCGTGCGGATGAAACGGTCGTTCACCAGCGCGAAGATCGACTAGGAGTCACTCCCATGCGCATCGACATACAGTGCGACACACCTTCTCCGGCAGCATGCAGATCATGGCCACCTGCTGCTCCTCCAGCTTCTTGTGCTTGCGCAGCGCTCTGAAGATGGACGAGCAGATGTAATTGTAGCGCTTCTATCCATCACATCATCGACGCGCACCCACGTCGATGAACGCCGCTACGGTCTCCTCCACGAGTGTCTCGATGACGCCCGCGTAGTTCACCTTGTACATGCCGCCCGTGACGTCGAACTCGTTCTCGTAGGGCGTCACCACCTGCAGGCAGTTCACACGCTCCGAGGCGAGCGCGTCGAGGTGCTTCAGAAACAGGTTCCAAGGCATAGACTCGTGGTCGCTGATGTGCGAGTACACTTGCTGCCCCGTGAACACCGACGACATCGTCGCATGCGGCGTGCGCGCCACGCCCACCACGCCGAACACGGCCTGCAGGATGTCCACCGACGCCTTGCTCAGCTACGCCTCACACACCGCCTCCTCGCCCACGCGCTCTTCCACATACAGCATGATGGTCTGCTGGCGCAGCACGCACGTGTACTGCTCCAGGTTCAGGCGGAACAGCATGCGCTGCCGCTCGTCCTCCACCGCGCCCTTGCTCGCCTCCTTCTGCAGCTTCATCGTCTCGCTGCGCCTCACACCCCACTCCTGCGCCTACTCCGCCTTCAGCTTCTTCGCCTGCATCTCCAGGATCTGGTCGCCGATCGACAGTCCCTTGCGCTTCACACTCCCGTCCTTCCACTCCGCCTCGCCCTCGTTCGTCACACTGCGTGACATGCCGCCACGACCCCGTCCACGACCGCGACCGCGGCCTCGACCGCGCGAGGTGGTGGCGCGACGCGCCGAGTCGTCCTCGTTCATCTGAGCACTCTGCTCGCGCGCGTAGGTGGCGATGTCCGTCTTCTGGCAAATCAGGTTGTGGGAGATCAGGGCGTCGGCGGCTCGCGAGAGCGCCAGCTTGGTGAACTCGTCGGGGTAGTTCTCCATCACGCTGTCGAGAATGTCCGCGATCGAGCAGGCGCCACGGATGCTCAGTTCTGTCGCGATGCACGCATGCTACTCGTTATGTACAGCAACAGGCACCACTTCTCTCCCGTACTCCTCCTGAATGTACTGAATGAAGGAACCCAGGCGCAGTCGCAGCAAGGCCGCTTTTGTATCAAACTAGTCGTCATGCACTCAGTGCGGCACCACGGTATATCGTGTGGAAATGATCTTCTTGCAGTCCGGAGAGGGAATCACGGGAACAAGGATGGAGTGGAGACTCAGGGACAGCATGCACTCCATGATCTGCGTATTCAACACAACAGAGGACGCCACATACCTTTGAATCGTTCACTTTCGAGCCGAACTCGGCTTTCATGTCCCTCATGATTTCTGGATAGCTGGGGTGTCCCTTTCTCGCCACCAGCTGGCAAATCGCCTACACCATCACCGACTGCCAGTTAAAACAACCTCGGCCAACACACCGAATTGGTCTTTCACGATACGGAGTGCCAATTCCTTCGTAGACATTGACGTCAGCAAGAATAGCCTCTCTTTCCATCCTCGGCGTTCCAAAAGTTCAGTCGAAAAGGGGAGAATGGAATGGTCAAAATCGCTCTGTTTTATGGAATGGAGGCAAAAGAGTGGATTCGTTGTTGATTGGATAGTGTAGATTGTGTTTTTACAGTTGTGAGCGTATTGTGAGGATTGAGAGTCATGATGATAATGACATAGAAATGAATGCAATCGCTTGTCAGAAAGAACTACATTCATATACACAGCTCCCTTCCAACATTGTGGAAGAAAGGGACAACCCACACCCCTTCCCGCGGTTATTCCACAATAGGCAAACTCCCTTACTATTCAAGAGCCATGGAAGAAGAACTTTACGATGAGTTCGGTAACTACATCGGACCTGAAGTGAAGGATTCGGAGGAGGAGAGTGTGAGTGTAGGCCGATTTCGTCGAGTTTGGCGCCTCATCGCATAGGAAGTGGAAGAGGAGGAGAACTGGAACATGGACGAGGAGAATCAGGGTAGTGATTTGGATTTGTCGCTGATTTCTCTCGTAGAAGCGGAGGAGGAGCAGGAAGATTCAAATATCCGGACGTACGAGAATGCCGTAACCCTTTATGAAGACAAACAGTACTATCCCGATGCGGAGGATGTCCGTGTTGTCTTTTCTCGCTGAGAACTAGGTATTCAAGGGTGCGGAAGTCCTCGTCCAGGAGGAAGATACACAGAACATCGAGGAGCCGCTAGTGAAGCCGCTCCGCAAGCAGACCTTCTCCGTGCTCGAGAAGGAGACGCCTGAGACGATCGTCCGTCCCCTCTGTTTGGAGTCATGCATAGTACTCCACTGAGTTCCTGGCAGGACTGATGGACAATCCGAGCCTCATTCGTAACGTAGCTGTGGTCGGCAACATTCACCACGGTGAGTATACTTCTTAAGGCTGACGGTTAGGAAAGACAGCGCTGATGGACATGTTCATCGAGACGACGCAGAAGAAGGAGTGGGACCTGAAGAAGGAGGTGCGCTACACGGACACGACCATCGCCGAGCAGGAGCGCGGCATCAGCATCATCTCGACGCCCGTCTCGCTGGTTCTACCGGATTCCCGCGACAAGTCGTACCTGATCAACATCATCGACACGCCGGGCCACATGTCGCTGTCGGGCGAGGTGACGGCGAGTCTGCGCGTGGCGGACGGGTGCGTGGTGTGCGTGGACGCGGTGGAGGGCGTGATGATGAACACGGAGCGATGCATCCGCCAGGCGGTGAGCCAGGGCGTGCCGATCGTGGTGGCCTTCACCAAGATGGACCGGCTGATCACCGAGCTGAAGATGCCGCCGCAGGACGCCTACTACAAGTTCGTGGCGATGCTGGAGGAGGTGAAGACTCACAAGCAGTCTGAGACATAGCTGAACACGGTGATGGACGCGTGCGCGCAGGGCGAGGCACTGCCGCGACTCAACCCGGTGAACAACAACGTGGTGTTCTGCAGCGCGCGGCACAAGTGGTCCTTCACGCTGGAGAGCTACGCGCGCCACTACGCCGCCTTCTTCGGCGCGGGGCTGGACGCGCGGCAGTTCGCGCGGCGCCTCTGGGGCAACTGCTACTTCAACTACCAGACGCGCCGCTTCGAGGGCAAGCCGGCCGACGCGCGCGCGCCGCGCAGCTTCGTGCAGTTCTGCCTGGAGCCGATGTGCGCGTGAGAGGACGGCGTGAGGCGTAGCTACAAGGTGTACGCCCAGGTGCTGGGCACGGAGGTGAAGGACCTGACGCGACTGCTGGGCGAGCTGCGCATCTCGCTGAGCAAGAAGCAGCTGCGCCTGGACGCCGAGCCGCTGCTGAAGCTGGTGATGCGCCAGTTCTTCCGCGGCCACGGCGGTTTCATCGACGCGCTGACGCAGACGGTGCCCTCGCCCGTGGCGGGCGCGGAGGCGAAGGTGCGGCGGACGTGGCGCGGCGACGCGACGAGCGCGCTGGGCCGGAGCATGTGCGCGTGCGACGCGAAGGGCGCGCTGATGGTGAACGTGGTGAAGATGTTCCGTACGCCGGACGCGGAGGACTTCTTGGCGTTCGGGCGCGTGCTGAGCGGCGTGGTGAAGAGCGGCATGGAGGTGGACGTGCTGGGCGAGAGGTGAGTGAGAGTGGGTGTGATGAGGCGTAGCTACAGCAGCGAGGACACGGAGGACATCCAGCACTGCACGGTGGCGGGCGTGGCGGTGGGCGAGGGCCGCTACAACCTGGAGGTGACGCAGGCGCGCGCGGGCAACTGGGTGCTGCTGCGAGGGCTGGGGAACGTGGTGCAGGGCACGGCGACGGTGGTGGCGCGCAACGTGGCGGAGGCGGCGATCTTCAAGCCGTTGGAGTTCGGGACGCAGGCGCTGCTGAAGCTGGCGATCGAGCCGCGCAAGCCGAGCGAGCTGCCGGTGATGGTGGAGGCGCTGCGCAAGGTGACGCGCACGTACCCGCTGGTGCGCACGAAGGTGGAGGAGAGCGGCGAGTACACGGTGTTCGGCACGGGCGAGCTGCAGCTGGACTGCGCGCTGTACGACCTGCGGCACGTGTACAGCAGCATCGACATCAAGGTGTCCAACCCGATGGTGCGCTTCACGGAGACGGTGCAGGAGAAGTCCTCGCTGCTCTGCTTCGCCGAGACGCCCAACCGCATGAACCGCCTCGCCATGACCGCCGAGCCGCTGGAGAAGGGGCTCGCCGACGACGTCGAGAACGAGATCGTCTCCGCCGCCTGGCCGCCGCAGCGCTTCCAGGCGTTCCTGCAGCAGAAGTACGGGTGGGACAAGCTGGCGGCGCGCAGCGTGTGGGCGTTCGGCCCCGAGGCGACGGGCGCGAACGTGCTGCTGAACGACACGCTACCGTCGGAGGTGGACGCGGCGCTGCTGGGCGACGTGCGCGGCAGCGTGGTGCAGGGCTTCCGCTGGGCGTGTCGCGAGGGCCCGCTGTGCGAGGAGCCGATCCGCAACGTGAAGTTCAAGGTGCTGGACGCGACGCTGTCCGACACGGCGATCTATCGCGGGGCTGGGCAGATCATCCCCACGGCGCGGCGCGTGGCGTACTCGGCCTTCCTGCTGGCGAGTCCGCGGCTGATGGAGCCCTTCTTCCAGCTGGAGATCCAGGCGCCGCCGGACCTGGTGGGCACCTGCGAGGAGATTTTGTCACGACGTCGCGGGTTCATCCGGCAGGTGGGGAAGAGTGTGGGGCGTGAGGGATAGAGCGTGCCGAAGGCGGGCACGCCATTCATCACCATGAAGGGATATATCCCCATCATGGACAGCTTCGGCTTCGAGACGGATCTGCGCGTGGGTACCAGCGGACTGGCCTTCCCGCAGGCGGTGGGGCACGGGGGCGGCGCTGAGCGGTAGATGTTCAGCCATTGGGAGATCGTGCCGGGCGACCCGCTGGACAAGAGCGTGAAGATCCTGCCGCTGGAACCGTCGTCGGGCTACAGTCTGGCGCGGGACTTCATGCTGAAGACGCGGCGCCGCAAGGGATTGAGCGAGGACGTGAGTCTGAAGAAGTTCTTCGACGAGGCGATGCTGCTGGAGCTGGCGAAGCAGGAGAACGAGCTGGGGTTGTGGGGTGTTTGTTCACAGACTTTCATTGCCGGTGAAGAAATCCACATGGAAAAGGACGCGCGAGATCCGGAGCAGCTGTACAGACTGAAGGACAAGATTGGCGAGGGGTAGGCGCGGCGTGGGATGCTGAGATGCAGTTCCTTCGGAGAGGTGTACATCGCGGAACGGATCGCTGACAACTGGACGGTAGTGGTGAAGATTTGCAAGGGCACGGCCTCCTCGGTTCAAACCTCCCAGGAGGGCTCTCTGATCCAGACTCTCAATTCGGACTTTATTGTGCGTTACGAAGACGTTTTTACAAAGGGAAACAGCCTCTGGGTCGCTTTCGGTGGTTTTGCCTCATTCGCAGCTGGTCATGGAGTACTGTCGATGTGGGTCGCTCAGCAGCTATATTCAGAGTGGAAACAAGCTGAGCGAGCCGCTGATTCGCGACATTTGCGCGTGCAGCCTATTTGGCATTGCGTATCTGCACAGCAAGAATGTTTTTCACCGCGTACCCCATTACTTCTGCATAGACCGTAGGATATCAAGCCAGACAACATGTTGATTTCAGAGAAGGGAGTGATCAAGATCGGGGACTTCGGCCTCTCCGACAAGCTCAATTCCTCCCTGTCCGTCCGTTCCGGAATGTGCGGGACGCTCCTCTACATGGCTCCGGAGGTTTTTGACGACCAGGCGTGTCTCAAGTCCGACATCTGGTCGCTCGGCATCTCGCTGATCGAGCTGGGGGAGTGCAAGAACCCCTTCAGCGGAAACAGCACGATCAGCGTGATTCCCTTTATCTCGCCTCACACCTAGTTGGTGAAGAGCATCGTCATGGCGGACCCTCCCACGCTCCACTCCTCCCACTGGTCCTCGGACTTCGTCCACTTCGTCTCTCTCTGTCTCACCAAGGACCCCAAAGCCCGTCCCTCTGCTGTCGATCTGATGAAGGTAATGCTGGGCTGTGCGTGCGAGCGTAGCACCCCTTCGTCAGCGATGCCATCCACCAGATCTCCTCCGAGGGCCGCTCCGACCTGCTGATCGAACTGTCTCGCGGGATTCGGAGGAGTCAGAGCTCCGCCGGCAGCAACTCCTGCAATCTGACCACCGAAACCATCTTGAACGGAGTGGTGAGTGGGGCGGAGTTGCCGAACGAGCCCGACGACCTGCTGTTTGTGCAGGGCCAGGAACCCAACCTCCCCGCGGAAGCGACGCCGAACTTCCTTCAGGAGGACTTCCCGTCGGACTCTGACTCCTTGCCCGAGGAGTCAACAACCGATCTGCTCCACCTGGACGAGGACTCTGACGTGCTGCCCGAGGAGGCGACACGCAGCACGGGCCGGGCAGTGGTGGACGGCGTGCTGCGCGTGCAGACGAAGCACGAGCTGACGCTGTACTGCGAGGGCATCACGACCATCACGGTGGGGTCGGGCGTGTGCAACGACCCGGCGATCTGCACCTGGCGGCTGGAGCCGTTTCAAGAACTCCAAGTGCTGCAGATCGGCGACAAATCCTTCCGGTATTTGGAGGAGCTGAAGATGGAGGGAATGAAGTGCTTGGAGCAGGTCACCGTTGGGAGTTTCGTCGGCACGGGCGACGGTGAAACGGCGGCGGAGCGACGGCGGCGCGGGTTCTATTTGCTGCGCTGCCCGGCGCTGGTGGGCGTGAAGATCGAGTGCGACTCGTTCTCCTACTGGAGCGAGTTCCAGCTGCAAGGTGAGTGTGGGGCCGTGGCGTGAGAGACAGAGCTGCCAGTGCTGGAGTGTGTGACGGTGGAGGACGACTGCTTCACGGCAGCCAGCACGGTGAAGCTGGAGGGTGCGTGGTGGTGGGGTGTGTGAGGAATAGACCTGCCGAGACTGAAGACGCTGATCCTGGGCGAGAAGGTGTTCGCGGGCAGTACGAAGGCGCAGAACACGCTGAGTATGAAAAGTGGGGACTGGAGGGAGACTGAATGGAAGACCTGCCGGTTCTGCAGAGCTGGATCGCTGGGAAGAAGGCGCTGAAGAACGTGAAGAAGGCGGTGCTGAAGAGTGGGAAAGAATCGCGGGAATGAGGCGCAGACATCCCGGAGCTGGAGTGCGTGCAGCTGGAGAACGCCTTCGAGAACATGAAGGAGATCTCCATATCCGGTGCGCACGGGTTTTCGTACTGAGCGATAGACGTGCAGGGTCTGGCGGAGCTGCCGGGCATCCAGGCGGCACTAGCGGAGAAGGAGCGGAGCAAGATCGGCGCGGACTCGCCGAACGTGGTGCTGGGCAGCGGCGTGGCGCTGGAGAACGTGGCGCTGACGGTGCAGTCGGTGACGCTGGACCAGGGCAGTTTCAACGAGGAGGGCTGCAAGACGCTGGACTTCTCGGTGTTCGAGTCGCTTCGTGATGTGGTGATTTGCAATGACGTGGGGTACCACGTGAAGAAGGTGGTGTTCGCGGGGCTGAAGCACCTGAAGCGCATTCTGGTGAAGGAGAACTGCTTCACGCAGTTCAAGAGCCACCACGAGGGCAGCGTGAAACAGAGACAGGCGCGGCTGCGGATCGCCGACTGCGACGTGCTCAAATCGATCGAAATCGGGGCCTTTTCATTTGCGGATTTTGGCTTCTTTTCCTTCACGGGTGGGGGTGTGGAGGCGTTTCAACAACAGAGCTGTCGTCACTGCGGAATCTGGAGATTGGCAAGGTGGGCGCGGATTCGTACTGTTTCTATTACGCGGAGTTCGACGCGTTCAGTTCGTCTTGTTCTGGGTCTGAAGGGTAGGTCTGCCGTCGCTGAAGGAGGTGGTGGTGGGCGATTACTGCTTCGAGGAGGCGCTGCACTTCCGGTTTGAGCGTGGGTGGCGGAGGAGGCGTGTAAGGTAGAATTGCCGTCATTGCAGTCGGTGGAACTGGGAAAGAAGGCGATGCGCGGGAAGAAGAACCACGACCAGTGCTCGCTGATTCTCAGAGGTGGGTGCTCCAACACCAATTCACCGGCAGATCTCCCATCCGTGAAATCGTTTGTGAGTGAGGGCGATAGCTTCCGCTATCCGTACATCGTGGCTGTGGAGCGTGTGAAGTGGAAGGGCGTGAAGCTCCCCGGGTCGTTCAAGAACTCGAACAATCCGTTCATCAAGAGTGGCATCTTGAAGCGGACATAACGCGTAGTGATGGGCCGGGCGCATTCCCTGTTCTTCTCGGTTGTTTGTTCCACAAACAGAGCAACTAAACGGAATGGGAGTAAAAGCGTTGCAAAAACGCCTCGAAGGACCCGTCCTGAATGCTGGAGCGCGTGCTCTGGATCAGGTCCATGAGATGATGGAGGTTGTGCTGAGCGCTACGCATCACACCCATCCACTTCCCTCACAGCAGAATAATGCCGAGCAGCTCGTGGCAATTGAAGAGGTGGTGAAGATACCCCTTCGTGAACTTCTGGCAGGCGTAGCACGAGCATCCCGGCACGAGAGGCGACTTGTCGTGCTCGTACACCACATCCATCACGTTCATCTTCGTTTTGTTCTCCACACAGCCGTCCTTCCCGTTCCAGTAGCTAATCGTCAATCCCAAGAGAAGAGAATACGTCGAGCAGTAGGCCTTCTCCGCAAGACGAATGGGGTACGAAGATACGGTGACGTCCACGCCCAGACGAACGGACTCCAAGATCTCGGAGGGAGAGTCGGGACCCGTCACAAACCGCACCAGATCCTCGGGAATGGAGGAGAAGATGGCTGTAAGCATCGCTTCCCGCTGCTTCGGCGATTCGCCGAGATGCAGGCCAGACACGTGCACGCCCAGCAGCTTGCTGGCGTTCTGATTGACCAAGTCGATCTGCTCCTTGAGCAGCTGCTCGTTCTCCGTCGCTTGGATGTTGGCGATGATGCCGCTCGACCCCGTCGCCTCGTTGAGATGCTGCTGCAGCCAGTTCTTGTTGCGAATCACGCTCTGCTTGCCCCGTCTCTTGCCTACGCTCAACGGCACTTCGTCATTCAGCGTCACGAACGAGTCCGCCCCGAAGTCGTTTGTGTACCCGATGTACTCCTGTGCCGAAATGTCGCGGTTCCCCTCCGTCGTCATCACGCCCACCGACTTGTCCGTTCCCTTCGGAACCTAGAGGAAAGGATTGAGTCTAAAGCGTACGGGGAACTGCTCAATGTCGCGCGTCTGGATATGCATGTAATAGTCGTTTAGCGCGGTGAAGGCCTTCAGACCGCCCTTCATCCCCTTCACCGTCTTGGCGACATGAAACCTACTCAATAAGATAAAGTGGGTAGTCATACAGTTCGCCGGCGGTGATCGAGAAGAGAGGCTTTTCGGGAAGCTTCTTAAGCATATCTATGCGATAAAAAAGACGAAGAAGAATGAACCGAGAGTCAAGTAGGGCTGGAAGCACGTCCTGGTTTGGATCATCACCACGGGAGTCTGCACATTGCCGAAAGACAGGCAGCGAGCCTTTCCGCAGCGCGAGACGATGGTGGCTTTCGTTGGGAGGGACATCACGAGTGAGAAAAAAACAGTGGAACCGAGCATCAAGCGTTCACCACTTTGATGGTGGGAAGGGTGTCAAGCGAAGACTGGTACTGCACCTTCACAGCGGGAGTCGTCACGGATTTCGCCGATGCGGCGACTAACCGCTTTGCCGCAAGCAGGTTCATGAGCGTCGCGCGCTGGTACATCGTACAGGCCTGTTTGGTCAGCAACTCGCTCGACACCGCCGATTTCTTCTTCATCTCCCCAATAGTCTCCTGCGCCCGCTCCAAGTACGTCGTCGCATGCGCCAGCATCTCGTTCAGGTCCCGCTTCTCCGGGTCGAACATGCGCTGGAAATCGCCATAGCTCACGGGAGAGAAGAGCGAAGACTGCATGGGCGGTATGGTGCGCTGCTGGAACAGAATCTCCATCGTGGAGAAGGTCAGCTGCGGCACGGAGGTGATGCCCGATCGGATGCAGTACATCAGCAACTACACGTAAGCGAGGCCACATACAGCAACGAAGAGAAGGCCACGCTCATAGTTCACGAAAAACGCCCAGTAGTCGGAGAGCACGTGCGTTCCCTCCAACACGTGTTCCGCGGTTTTCCCCTTGGATTTGCCCTTCTTCGCCTTGTTCTTGTTCTCCACCACCGGCACTTCGCATCACCCACACCCCCCACTTTTACCCCTCACGTACCGCTTCTCCATCTCGTCGAACTGCATCAGCAGTACGTCCACGAACCACAGCGTCATCGGCAGCTCCGTCGGCGACACGATGCCCAGCCGCAACTCGTAGTGGGTATAGGCGATCGACAGGAACATCGACAGCAGGCACGGGCAGAAGTTCAGCTTGTGCACCACCGCTGCCGTGACCGTTTCGTCCGACCGTTTCATCTTCTCCAGCGCCTCGTTGATCTGTCGTTGAACCTCAGTGAAACGCCCACCAGTCCGGACAGCGACGCGAGTCCCGTGATGAGGCCCTCCAGCCGGCGGTGCACGCCGCCCAGCGCGTTGAGCAGGCACCGCACCACGTCCGTCACCGTCTAGTCCTGAGTCCTCGTCGCTACGCCTACAGTGGCGATCATGTTGGTCAGTGGAGCCAGCGGCGGCTGGCGGAAGAGGGCCTGGTCCACGCGCGCGGTGCGACAGAAGAGTTCCATGACTTCACGCGAGGTGGGGTAGGTGGTGGAGAAGCAACCCTGGGGGTGAAGGAGGGTGGGGGTGGAAACGAAGAGGAGGCAGCGGTAGAAGGGGAAGAGGCGCGCGAAGGAGAGCGCGGTGCACTCGCGGACGAGGGCGAAGAGGTCGATCTTGGAGGAAACGACGGAGACGAAATCGAGAGTGATTTGGGAATGCTCCTGCCATTCCTTGAACATCTGCGGAGTGAAGTGAGAGGAGTTGTAGGAACCTGGGAGAAGGGGAAACGAGGCGGAATGCGCGAGGGGAAGCTCGTCGGCGTGAAATGGCAGAATTGTTCGTCGAAGAAGGCGGTGGTGGGAAGCGAGGGCTCCTGTGTGTAGTAGGCAGACTAGGAATGAAGACAGACGAAAAGGCGAACCAGAGTGGAGAGAGAGGTGAGGAATGCCGACAGCGCCTGCTTCGTGAGCAAAACCTTGTCCTTGGCACTGCTGCTCCAGACCGAAAAGACGGCAGTGAAGCTCTCCAGGAAAAGCAGCTGGTGGAGAAGGAGGGATTGATTGTTGCGCTGCAGGTATGTCTTGGCGACCTTCTGCACGGCAGCGAACTGGGCGTCCTCCATGTTGATGGTGAGCGAGAAGCCGTAGTTCCAGTCGAACTCATCCACCTCGTACACGTTGTAGTGGTTCATCAAGCGGCGCATGTGCTGCAGCAGATGGAGGACTGCAGCGAAGAGGGCAAACAGGACGCATTTGCGAGAATCATCGCTGGAAACCGAGTCCACATCGAGATGCACCAACTGGCTCGTCAGCTCTCCGAAAACGCATTTGTGAATGAACAGGTTGTGCATTAGGCAGTGGTTGATGGAATCGCCCTTCATCCAGGAAAACAGCGTCGAAAGCAGCGAATTTGCGATTTGGACCAATTCCTCGTCCGTGGGAGAAAAGCAGATGAGACCTACGCATCAGGCGCGGAAATCGGCCGTACCGTGTTTGGCCAAATAGGACGGGGGATCAATCTCCATTACACCGAGGCCTGTGTCGATTTTGGGGTCCATGATGTCGATTGCCCTCATGGACTCCTCAAAGCTGAAAGAGGGTCCGGCGATGAACTGGCCGGGGCGAATTTCCTTCGCGGCGGCCCTGATAACGTCGGTGATGTCAACCCAGCACTCCTTCTCTTCCATCTACAAGATTGTGATAGCGGAAGCGATTCCAAGAAACAGAGATAGAATCAGATTTGTCTCCAACAGATGATGGACACCGCCCTCTCTCTCCATATCTCCGTCGGAATGGCCTTCACATGCTTCAGATCCACCACGTACAGCAGCTGGCTCCTCGTGTCGTTCAGATAAATCGGCACCTGGATCGTCGTCGCCGCCTCCTCCTTCTCGCAGCTCCATTCAAACAACACCTCGTCCAGCGGGCACCGGATGGCGTCCGAGGGCACCAGGCCCTCCTCGCTCCAGTCCGCTCCCTCCAGCACCAGACTGTGCACCAGGAAGGCCGATTCCTTCTCCGCTAGAATGGCGCCCACATGCTCGAAGCGTTCTGGCGACAGAGGTGTGAGGCGCAGCTGCACGTCGTTGAGCGGCCAGCCGCGCTCCTGCGCGACGAGCTGGCGCATGGCGATGATGAAGGCCTCGGGGTGGAGCAGTCCGCCCAGCCACACGCCGGACGTGCGCACGGCCTCCACCGAGAGCGTGGACAGCGCGGCGAAGTGCTGGCAGCGCAGGATGAAGTGCTGCACCCACACGGAACAGACTACGGGTGATCCCTCTCTCGTTCGCTCACTCTCCTCTCCGGCATCCGGACCGCCGCGGCACCACGCGCGCGGCACGCGATCGCGCGCCAGCTCCTCCAGCAGCAGGCGCGTTGCATGGGTGCTCTTCAGCTTGCCTTGGCACACGCCCACCACGTCCTGTAGCTGGCGCACCACCGTCGCCTGCAGCGCCTTCATCTCCTCGATCTCGCGCGCCAGGAAGCGGAACAGCGGGTTGCGCAGCAGCGCGGGCGTGCTCGCCGGCGCCTTGATCTCCACCATCACCAGACCCAGCCACTTCTCCGCCGAGCCCGCCAGCCCGCTCGCCCACGCGCCCTCGCGCTCCTTCGCGCCCTCCTCCGCGCGTCGCGCCTCCTGTCCCGCGGCATCCTGCAGCAACAGCGCTGCGCGCAGAATGGCGCTGCCTTGTTGCGACAGGTACCGTTTCTCGGCCGTGGCGGGCAGCCCCAGCCACTCGGGACTGTTGTATACGGGTAGCGCGTCCACCCATCGCTCGAAGTCCGCCTTGCACGTGCCCTCCGGCACCGTCAGCAGCACCTCGCGCGAGCCACCATTCACACCACTCACACCACTCACACCATCAAGTCGACAGATCTCCACCAGCGGGAAGTCGGAGTTGAAGCTGGCGGGCACGAAGATGCGGTCGATCAGTGCGCGCAGCAGCAGGTCGTCGAACGCGTTGTCCACGCGCCCCCCGTAGAAGCACTGGCTCAGCAGCGCCCGCAGCGCCTTCCAGTTGAGTCGCGCGGGGTCCATGTGCGGCAGCCCGCGCGCGGCAGCACTGACCCAATGGTCGATAGCCTCCAGCGCGCACTTGAGGTCGCTCTCGTTGAACTCGTAGGGCTTGGTCCAGCCGACGGGCACATAGCGCAGACGCTCCTCCACCACGGCGTGAAGCCACAGCAGCAGGAAGCACACGCGACAACGCTCCACCGGCTTGGCGTTCATGCACTCCTCCGGCACGGCGCTCAGCGAGTGCAGCAGCGAGGCGCGCACGCCCGTTGGGGTCTCGAACACCAGCGTGTAGCACAGGCGCAGCAGCGACGGCGGCAGCTTCGGCGAGATCTCGCTCGTCAGCAGCAGGCGGAAGTCCGGCTGCGCGTTCAGCGTGAAGAACAGCTTCTCCAGCGCGCACAGCCACTCGGGACACAGGTGCACGTTGCGCAGCAGCACCGCCGTGCCGCGCGCAGCCGCCGCGCGGATGGCGCGCTCCGCCTGCTCGAAGCTCTCGGCGTTGCCCATGGCGATGGACTCCAGCGGCGTCTGCAGCTCCGCGTACAGCTGCTCCACGCGCTTGCTAGCGTCGTAGCCGGGTGCAGAGCACAACAACACGGGCATCTTGGCACTCGCCTCGCCCACCACCACGTCGCGCAGAGCGAACACCTCGCCCTTGAAGAAGTCCGCGTCGCACAAGCTCGTCACCACGTGCTCGATGGCCGCGACCAGCAGCTCCGGCCGCAGCTCCTTCACCAGCAGCAGCCAGCGCCACAGCGCACGCCCGCGCGACCAGCCCTCCTCGCCGATCTCGTCCACGCAGGGCAGCAGCGCCTCCAGCGGCGCGGCGCGGAAGTCGGCGGCCCAGAAGGCAGACTTCTGCAGCAGTGCGCGCTTCAGCGCCTTGGTGCGCTCGATGGAGAGGTGAAGAATCATCTGCGCCTCCTGCTCCTCCGAGAGCGCGCTGCCGAACACCGCCGTGACGAACTTCTCGGCGGTGGGGTCGACGGACACGCTGACGCCCTTGAGCAGCAGCTGCAGCTCCTCGGGGTCCGGCTGCTCCGGCGTGCCCTGTACGTACAGCTGGCACAGGCGCAGCGCCAGCACGCGCGAGTCGAGGTGGGTCAGGCCGCGGCTGACGCGCGCGTAGACCTCGCGGTAGAGCGCGTGCAGCAGCAGGGTCATGCGCTGCGAGGGCGGGAGCGAGGCGTCGAGCGGCGTGGCGAGCACCGCCTGCAGGATGGAGGTGAAGAAGTGAAGGCTGTAGCGGTACAGCGGGCGCACGCGGTGCAGGCTGTCCAGGATGAAGTAGATCTGCGAGCAGGCCTGCGAGAGCGGTTGGTAGATGCGACTCGACTCGCGAATCGACCGCATGATCTCCTCCGATTGACTCATCTCCTTGGAGATGGAGGCGGCCTCCGTCTTCAGCTGCTCCAGCGTGTTCATCACCGTGTCGTTGTCCAGGATGTTGCCGCGCAGCGCGTTCAGCGAGCTCAGCAGCTGCTCCTCCAGATCGCGCAGCCGCACCTGGTACTCGCCCTGCAGTTGAAGCACGTTGTTGCGCTGCTGGTACAGCGACGGCGCCTCCTTCTGCAGGACGAGCGATAGGCACTGGTCCTGCAGCGAGGACACGGTCATGGTGAAGTTCACGAAGGTGACGCGCGAGCAGAGGTCGGGTGGGAACTGGTGCGAGGAGTCGCGCGTGCTGAGGAAGAGTTTGAAGGAGGGCGAGAAGTCGATGTCCTGCCCGCCGATGCGGATCAGCGTGCGGCCGCCCTCCTTGTGGAATTCCTTGTTCAGCAGCGGGTTCAGAATCGGGTCGGCGTTCTCCACGTCCTGCACGATGAGGACGCTGCCGAAGCGCAGCGCGCTCTCCAGCTGGCGCATGAAGTTCTTGTCGAGGAAGGAAGTCTTCACGACGAGGCTGCTGCTGAACAGGTTCATCAGGAACGTCACGCCCTGCTCGCTCGGGTCCACCAGCAGCGGGTAGCGGTTGAACCGGTTCAGGATGATCGCGTTCTGCACGCACAGGTCGTCCGACGGCAGTCCGCAGCTCTGCCACGCCAGCCGGTCCTTCGAGGAGGACAGGTACGCCGCGGCGTCGAAGTTGGGGTTGAACGGGATGCACAGCGCCGACAGCAGCGACGCCCATTGGCTTAGCAGCACCGCGCGGTGGTGCTGGTCGAAGACCCCGCCGTAGGTGACGAACGACGCGCCCAGCAGGCAGTCGCCCGTCATCGACGTCTCCTCCTTCGCGAACTCTTCGCTGCTCTGGCGCCAGCGGCGCTGCTCGGACTCCAGACTGGTCAGCAGCCGGCTGCTGCGCTCCAGCTTCTCTGTCACCTCGCGGATCTCCGCCGTGATCTGCTGCACCTTCTGCGCCTGCGCGCCGTAGTCGCTGCTGCACCGCTCGATCTCCTCGTTCAGCGCGCCCAGCCGCTCCATGCACGCGCCGTGCTCCTGCCGCAGCGCCTCGCTCTTCTCCGTGAGGCCCTCCATCGCGTCGTTCAGCGGCTTCACGCGCTGGATGTGGTACGCGTACTCCAGCTGCGACTTGCCCCACATGTACAGCGGGCCGCATGCGCGCGAGGACCGGTTCACCGCCTCGAACGTGAAGTTCGGGTCATACAGAATCTTCTTCGCCTCCTCCGCGCCCCTCTTGGTGATGCGTTGCGTCTGGAAGTTCACGATGCGGCTGATGAAGTCCTCCTTGCGCAGCACCTTCTGGATCTCCTTCCAGGAGCCCGACTCCTCGCCCAGCAGGCAGCACACCGCCTTGATCGTCAGCTGCACGTTGTCCGGCGGCTTGATCATCGCGCGGATCTCGTTCAGCTGCGCCTTGTTGATCTGCGACACGCTGTTCTTCGCCTCCTCCAGCGCCGGCTCCACCTTGTCCAGCTCCGCGCGCACCTCCGCCTGCTTCGCCTTGATCTCGCCGTACTGCTGCGTCAGCTCCTTCGCCAGCCGCGACGACGTCTCCTGGTCCTTCGTCGCCAGCTCCTTCTTCTCCACGATCTGACGCAGCGTGTTCTGCGCCTCCAGATTCGCCCGATCCAGCTCCGCGCTCTTCCGCGACACCTGCTCGCGCAGCGCGATCACCTGGCTCTCTGTCTCCTGAAGCTTCGTCAGACCCACCTGCAGGTGCCGCCGCTGCTCCTCCAGCTCCTCGTGCTTGCGCTGGAACAGCGCCAGGTACTGGTTGATGAAGTCCAGATAGTCGCGCGGCGAGCAGTAGCACCGCGTGTCGCTGCTCTTCTCCTCGTCCAGCACTACCACGCTCTGGTGGATGGACAGGATCGCCGCCATCAGCGCGTCGTGCAGCGTCACGCGCTCGCCCGCGCTCACGCCCTCCACGCCGCGCGACGCCGCCACCAGGCGCAGCGCGTCCTCGGAGGGGTAATACTCCACGCGGTCCAGCTCCAGCGAGCGCGTGAAGTACTGCGACACCTGTAGCAGCGCGTCGCGCTCCCAGCGCCCGAACCAGTCCACCACGCAGCGGTTGAACAGCGCGGGCGAGGTGGCGGCACGGTCGCGGAAGTCGCCGTTGGCGGGGTTCATCGTGAACACCACGTGCAGGTTGCGCTGCACGCGCGCCGTGAACCACCGGAACAGCTCCTCGCTGGTGTCGATCAGCAGCCCCTCGTGCGCCGCGGCGTCGCGACAGCCCGCCATCAGCGACAACATGTCGTCGCCCTCGTACAGTCCCGGCACCTCGCCGCTGGCCAGCAGCGCGTTCATGCGCTCCAAGAAGCCCGTGCTGAGGATGTTGGACTCGTCGAAGATGAAGCAAGTCGGCTCGCCGTTCACGCCTGCGGCGCGCATCACCTGCCGCAGGTCCTCGTCGAAGCTCTCCAGGTTGTACCGCCGACTCAGCTTGATCTGGAACACGTTCATGCCGTTCAGCCACGCCACGAAGCGCGTCAGCACCGTCTTGCCCGCGCCGCTCTCGCCCACCAGCAGCAGGTGGCCCAGCGACTGGCGCAGCACGCGGTCGATGCGCACCACGTGCTCCAGCACGTCGTCGAACAGCACCAGCGGCACGTTCAGCTCCTCCTCGTTGAACACGCGCAGCTGGCTCTCCAGGTACGCGCGCAGCGACGCGCGGTCCACGCTGCTGTAGCGGCCCGTCAGCCACCGCGAGTACAGGATGGGCCGCCGCAGCGCCTCCGGCCGCACGCCCGGGAACACGCTGGCGAACACGGCCTCCAGCTGCTCCTGGCACCACTCCTTCTCCTTTTGCGTCACCAGCCGGTCGCAGAACAGCCGCAGCGCCTCGTGCGCCGCCAGCCGCACCAGCTCCTCCGGCGTCACGTCCTCCTCCGCCAACCGCGAAGTTGCCACCCCACTCGTTGCACCGCCTCCATTCACTGGAATGGTAGTGTCGGAGAGAGCGGCATGGAGGGCGCGCGTCCAGCGGCTGAGCTCGCGCGGCGAGTAGACGTACTGCGGCTGCTGCTCCAGCGAGAAGTGCTGCTTGTTCAGCGAGTAGAAGCGCACCATCGCCTCCGTCAGCTGCCCGTACAGCGCCGCGACGCCCGGCTTGCCCTGCAGCAGCACGCGGTTGAACACGGAGTAGATCTGCAGCAGCGACGCCTCCTCGGGGTAGTCCACGAACAGCACCGGCGCGTGCGACAGGAAGCGTGTGGACAGCGGCACGCGGCCCGGGTCCGTGGGCGGGTTGCAGGCCGCCACGAACTGGATGTTCTCCACGTGCACCCAGAGATGTTCCTTGGTGTTCCAGAAGCCCTTGTGCTCCACCAGCTGCCTCAGGAAGCTGATCACGCGCTGCGTGCCGTAGGCGTCCTGCTCCGGCAGGTTCACCTCGTCGCAGAATATGATCAGCCACTTGTCGGGCACCGCCGGCCGCAGCACCAGCCCGCCCGGCGTCTTGTGGTACACGCCGTACTGGTCGAAGATCTTCATGATCAGCGAGGGCAACGTCTTGCTGCTGAAGTTCACCGACACCACGTCGAACCCCGACAGTGACCGCAGCGCGTTCGTCAGCGTCATCGTCTTGCCCGAGCCCGGCGGGCCGCACAGGATCACCGGCTGCCGCGCGTTCAGGTACGCGCGCATCACGTGCTCGTTGCGCGCCGTGTCCACCGTCGGCACCACCACCGACGTGTCCAGCACGCTCTCCTCCTGCAACTGCACCGCCGGCACGTGCTCGCGCCACAGCGTCCACTGGCCCGTCTGCGTGCTCACGAAGCAGTCCAGCAGCGAGTGCTCGCCCGGCGGCAACGTCACGCCCGCCGCCGCGCGCAGCATCTCCGAGAACTCCAGCCGGTCGTCGCCCACCAGCGAGCCGCCGAAGCCCCACAGCGCCGCCTCCACCAGCCGGTTGGCGACGAAGGCCAAGAAGTGCTCGCCGGCCATGGGCGCCTCCATGTGCTCCATGTTGTAGTCCACCACGTCCAGCACGAGCTGGCGCAGCAGGCCCGCGAAGGCGCCCACCAGCTGCGTGGCGGTGGTCTCCATGATGTGCGTGCGCGCCAGTGACCAGGCGATGCTCTGCTCCAGCAGGCAGTGCTCGTCGCAGTACGGCACCATCACGTCCGCCACGCGATTCTGCAGCGCCAGCAGCGGCGCCTTGTCCAGGTCGCCCACCACCGGGTCCGCGCGCAGGCACAGCAGCGTGTGCTGCAGCAGGTCCGCCGTGGCGACGGTGTCCTGCGACAGCCACACGGTACCGCAGCGCGACACGGAGGCGGGCGTGGCGAACTTCAGGTTCTCCACCTCGAACAGGATGCGCACGTTGCCCGGCAGCGACAGGCGGTCGCCCGTGGGCAGCGTCAGCAGCCGGTTGTCGTCCAGCACGCTGTTCAGGTTCTCCGCCCACTCGGGGTCCACGTCGCCGTCGAACACGATCCAGTGGCGGCGCGCCGACTCGCCGCGCACGTCGTTGTAGATCTGCCGGATGATGTGCGTGAAGATGCCGTCCGTCCACTCGTTCGTCGTCGTGTCCAGCGACCCGAACAGCTGGTCCTTCGTGATCGCCTTCGGATCGATCGTGTAGATCACGCCCTGCTGCCCGTCCACGCGCTCCAGCGCCTCCAGCAGGCAGTGGATCACGGAGGACTTGCCGCTTCCCGAGGGCCCCACCATCATGATGCCGTGACGGATCTGCTGCACCAGGAACAGCTGCAGCACCTTCTCCACGAAGGCCTCCGTCGGCACCAGCTTGCGCTCGCGACACACCTCGCGGATCATCGCGCGCAGCTGCATCGCCTCGATCTCCTTGATGGCCGCGCCCGTGAACACGCTGCCCAGCAGCGACTGCAGCAGGGGAATGTCCTCCGCCACCAGCTTCGGCACCACCGTGTCGCACACGCTGCTGAGCAGCACGTCGCGCTCGAACGCCTCCTGCTGCGCCGCGTCCATCGCCAGCAGCTCCTTCCCGCCCTCCTCCAGCTTGTGCCGCTTCAGGTTGCCCGCGCTCGTCACCACGGACTTCAGCGCGCGCAGCCCGAAGTCGTAGTGCAGCTGCGCCGACAGCTGGTCGTGGCACAGCGAGAAGAGCAGCACCAGCTTGCCCGCCAGCGTCTCCGACGAGCGGAAGCCCTGCGAGAAGAGCATCACCTGCGCGATGCGCTCCCAGTCCGGCTGGATCATCGCGATGCTGCGGAACAGTTGCTTCAGGTTGTCCGGCAGGTTCGAGCGGCCCGCGTAGCCCGGGTTCATCGTCACGAAGATGCCCACGTTCGGGTGCAGCGCTACGGGCGTGTCCAGCAGGCGGATCTCCTTCTGCTGGTGGCGCAGGCCCGTCTGGATGGTCCAGATCTGCTGCGACACCGCCGACAGGATGCGCTCCTCCAGCCGGTTGAACTCGTCGAAGCAGCCCCACGCGCCCACCTGGCACAGTCCGCGGAAGATGCGCCCCATGGCCTGGAAGTCGAAGGACTCGTCGCAGTTGAATACCAGGCAGAAGCGGCCTAGCAGCGACGCCAGCATCTTCACCGACTCCGTCTTGCCCGTGCCCGCGGGGCCGAACGGGTTGCCGCCCAGGCCCATCGCCAGCGCCTGCGTCAGCGTCAGGTAGCAGCGGTCCGTCAGTGGCGTCTGCACCAGCCGCTCGCACACGCCCAGGTACTCGTAGCCGTAGTTGAAGCAGCTGTCCGCCACGCGGATCGTCAGGCGGCGCAGCAGCGCCGGCTCGCTCTCGTCGTAGTAGGCACGCAGGCGGTACTGCCAGTTGAAGTCCGCGGCGCTGGCGGTGCCCTCGCGCAGCAGGCTCTGCGTGGTGCCCTTCTCGTACACGAACTCCGTGATCAGCTGCTCGTGCTTCTTGCGCTGGTCCACCGGCAGCGGGTGCAGCACGCTCTCCGCCAGCAGCCCCAGCAGCGCGTCGATCTGCTCCACCGTCGCCTCCAGCTGTCGTGCCGTCTCCGCCGACTGTCCATCCCCACTCACGGGTTGAGAAGACTGCCCACCCTGACTCGCAGACTGAGAAGACTGGAAGGCGGCCTCGATGCGGCGGCACCAGACGACCTGTGTGGCGAGGAGGACGATCTGCGACGGGTAGCGCGCGATCCAGTCGACGAACGAGGCACCCTCCAGCGTGGCGAAGGCCGCCAGCGCCTGCTCCAGCGCCACGGCCAGCGTCTCCTGCATGGCCTGCTCCACGCGCTGCAGCTGCGTCACCACCGAGCACGCCTGCTCCAGGCGCACGGGCTGCGCGAAGGGCACCACCTCGCCCTCCTTGCTGACCATCGCGCGCAGCTCCACGGCGCCCTCCTCCGCCACGTACTCCAGCGCGTTGATGCCCGCGAACATCTTGTTGAGGTGCCGCTGCAGCTTCTTCGGGTCGTTGCTGTTGCCGATGATCTCCAGCAGGTCCTCGTCGCCCACGAAGTAGAAGCGCGAGAAGAGCTGCCGCTGACGCTCCAGGAACGCGCCCAGCGCCTTCTGCACCTTCGCCAGCTGCTGCGACAGCCGCTCCAGCGTACGTTGGATGTTGGCCGTGCCGAACACGTCCAGCACGCGCGGCTGCACCGACACCTTGCGCATGGTGCTCACGAACTCCGTGTCGATCGTCTTGAAGCGCGCATAGTCCTGCGGCAGCTGCTGCACGATGTCCGCACCGCCCATGAAGATGCCCTCCAGGTACACCCAGCGCCGCTGCACGTCGATCCACATGTCGAACAGCACGCGCATGCGCGTCAGCTTGTCGCACCAGCCCTCCGCCTCCTCCGCGAACACGCGGTAGTACGGCGACTGCTTCATGCTCTCCAGCGCCGAGATGTGCTCGTCCAGCTGCTGAAACAGCTCCTCCCACCCGCGAATCAGCTTGCACCGCTGCCCGTACGCCACCAGCTCCAGCGCGTACCCGCTCCAGAACTCGCGCACCTGTCGCAAGTACTCCTCCAGCGCCTTCTCGCCCTGCGCCGTCGCCAGCACCTCCGCGATCTTCTCCTCCTTCTCGTGGAACGTCGGCGTCCAGAAGTCGCGCACGCGCAGAAACTCCACGGAGGTGTGCACGCCCAGCGCGCCCAGCACCACGCTCCAGTGCCGCTCCTTCAGCGCCGAGCCCTTCAGCTCCGACAGCAGCTTGAAGTCCTTCTTGTGGCTGCGGATCGCGCCCTGCAGCGTCGTGAAGCACGCGTACTGCTTCACGCGCGACGGCACGGTCTCCAGCTCGCACTCCACCGCCGTCAGCTCCTGGCTCGCTGTCTTCGGCACGAACACCGACCACATCGTGTCGCCCAGCGCCGCCACGCGCGCCCAGAACGGCTGGACGCTCTCCCACGCCTCCTGCAGCCCCGCCAGCTCCGTCAGCACCAGCTCTAGCGGGTTCTCCAGGTGTACGTCCAGCCCCAGCGCGTCGCGGCCCTTGTTCACGCGCGTCCACTTCTCGCTCAGCGCGTCCGCCCGCTCGCGGAAGCGCCGCAGCACCTCCAGCGCCGCTTCCACCGACACGTCGCCCTCCAGCGGCTTCTGCTCCTCCCACTCCGCCTGCACCTCCTGGATCGTCGCCTTCAGCTTCGCGTCCTCCGCCACCACGCTCTGCTTCAGCTGCTCCTGCGCCGCCTTGATCGCCTCCTGCCGCCGCGCCACGATCTGCTCCAGGCACGACCAGTCGTTCTCCACCTGCTGGCTGTACACCCACTCTGCGGGGAACGCGAAGCCCTGCTGCTCCAGCAGGCGCTGGCACGTCAGCAGCTGGTCGCGCTGTGCCTTCCACAGCGGCAGGCAGTGCGTCACCTCGCGCGTCGCCAGGATCAGGTTGATCGCCTCGGCGGTGGAGGCGTTGATGGACAGCTGCTCCAGCGTGCCGCGCGACTGGCCCACCTGCTTCACGAACGCCTGCGTCTGCGTGAAGACGAGCGCCGCGAAGGCCGCCAGCAGGTCCTTGTGCAGCGAGTCGTAGCGCAGCGACATCGACGACTGGATCTGCTCCAGGTTGATGTGGATGCAGCCTACCACCTTCTCCGTGCTCGCCGTGTCCAGCTCGCTCTTCGCGCGCGCCAGGCCCGTCAGCAGCTCCTGCCACAGCCCCACGTTGCTGCCCAGCTTCTCGCTCACCTCCTTCGGGTTCAGCCGCCACACCGCCTGGTTGCGCAGCCACGTCCCCACGAAGCGGCCCACCTCCGCCATCAGCGCCTCCACCGCGTCCAGCGCCTCCAGCAGCAGGCGCGGCGGGATCAGGTCCGTCACGCCGCTGAACCGCTGCTCGCCCGCCTCCTCCCGCGCCGCCAGCAGGTCCGTCAGCGGGTGCAGGCGCGGCAGCGCCGTGACGGTGCTCACCACCGCCAGGAGGCTGTCCAGCCACCTCTTCTTGCTCTCCGCCACCGGCGGGTTCACCACCAGCGTGCGGCTCACCACGCGGATCAGGTGCACGCTGTTCAGCCGCAGCACCGCGCGGTACACCTCCGGCTCCTCCGCCGCCTCCAGCTCCTCGCGGATCGCCTCCTCCTCCTGCAGCATGTCCGCCGACTCTTCGCGCAGCCTTCGCCGGAACGCCACCAGCCAGGTGCCCAGCGCGCGGCTGGCGCGCTCCACCAGCGCCGCCTGCACCTCCTCGTTCAGCGTCTGGATGAAGGCGGGCAGCCCCACGCATCGCAGACTGCCCAGTGCGTCCAGCGCGTCCTGCATCCTCTGCAGCAGCGCCGCGAAGGCCTCGGGCGCGTAGGGGCAGCGCGCCACCTCCAGCTTCAGCTTGCGCACCAGCAGCACCTGTACGGCGATCTGGTCCACCTTCTCCTGCAGCGTGTAGGCGGCCTGCGTGAACTGCGAGATGAAGTCGCGCAGCTTCGGGTTCTGCCAGGTGAGCTTCTCCTTCACGCCCTTGCGCAGCAGCTCGCGCACCGCCGCGTGGTACGCCGCCGCCAGACCCAGCACCTCGCCGTCCGCCTCGCGCATCACGCGCTCGTACATCAGCAGCGCGCTGCGCACCGCCGTCATGTTGCTGTAGCAGCCCTTGGCGGAGTCGCACTCCACGCGCAGGCGGATGGGCGGGTGCACGTCCAGGCACTGCAACGTCCGCACCTCCTTGAACAGCGACAAATAGTCCTCGTTGTAGTTCACCTATGCCTCACGCCGCCGCGCCGCGCCCACCGTGATGGTGTACCCCGACGCGGGGTTGTGGTGGATGGAGAAGACGATGTCCGCCAGCGGGTGCTTCTCGATCACGCCCTTCATCTCCTCCTCCCACTGCTTCACCCTCTCCGTCGTGTCCACGCGGCTGCACAGCGCGCTCGCCTTCTCCTATACCTCACCACTTGCTTCCGCTCCCACCTTCAGCGCCTTGCCCTCCATGCCCTGTTCCCAGTCCTCGCCCAGCAGCAGCTTCACGCGGCCCAGGCACTCCTCCACGCGCCGCTCGATCTGTCTCGCCCACATCACCATGCCGCCCAGCCGCGGCACGTCGCGCAGCGCCAGGAACCGTGCCGTCTCCGACTCCGCGTACGGCGCCTCCTTCACCGCCTCGCCCAGTGCCGTCAGGTCCTTGTCCACCTGCTCCAGCAGGCTGGTCTGGTACTGCTGGATGGACGCTACGCCTCACGCCGCCCACAGTCGCCTGCCCTGGATGCACGGCCGGAAGAAGAGCCGGTTGTACTGCCCGAACAGCGTGAACGTCTGCTGCGTCGACCGCGAGCCCTCCAGCTGCGCGCGCAGCGATGTCACCAGGTTCTGGTCCACCACCTCGACGTCCGCGTCGTACGCCTTCGTCAGCGCCGCCCACTCCTCCTGCGCGCCCTTGCTCAGGTCGCTCACGTTGAACTCGCGGAAGCGGTCGTAGGCGCCCGCCAGCTCGCGCAGCAGCTCGCGCTCCTGCTCGTGCGCCGCCGCGATGCCCTGCAGCCCCTCCCAGTAGCGCTCGTGCGCCTTGCGGAAGCCCTCCACGGCAAGCAGTCGCTTCTTCAGCGGGTCCAGCGCGTCCAGGAAGCGCAGCGTGTACTTCTCGTTGCGGCGCGTGCCCAGGTCGCGCAGAAAGTGCCACATGGAGGTCTTCTCCTCGTCCCACGCCTTGCACACCTCATATGCCTCGCTCACCGTCTGCGTGAACTGCGCGAAGGAAAAGTCCATCAGCCGCTGCCCGGAGAGGATCGACAGACACTGGTTCAGCACGTCCTTGTTGATCAGGTTCACCAGGTCCACCATGCGCACGATCGGGTACGCGGGGCAGTTGCGCAGCTTCTTCAGCTGCGTGAAGATCGGCGCGATGGTCGCCCGCGTCGCTGCCAGGTCCGTGCTCGTCAGCAGCGCGTTGATCGGCACGCCGCCCAGCAGCTCCGCGTTGCCCGCCACGCTCTCCAGCCGCGCCTCCATGCTCTTCTCCATCTCCAGCGAGTTGCCCGACACCAGCTTGTTCTGCCGCACCACCGCGAACAGCACCTGCACCTCGTACGCCTGCAGCGTCGCCGCTACCTGCTCCAGCGACCCGCGCAGCACGCTCCAGTAGTTGATCTCCTGCAGCGTCGTCCCGCCGTTCGGGTCGCGCTGGTGCTCCATCAGCTTGCGCAGCTCGCGCATCCACTGCCCCTTCAAGTGCAGCAGGCTGTTCAGCAGCTCCGACGACGGCTTCTCGCCCCACCCCAGCTCCGCAGAGCTCAGCAGCCGGCCCGCCGCGCGGCACTTCTCGCCCGCCTCCACCAGGAAGGGAGGGAAGGTCAGGTGCACCTCCGGGATGTCCAGGTTCTGCTCGTAATGCACCAGCGCCATGTCCAAGTCCGCCACGCGCTTGAAGAGCGATGATTCGCTGCTGTCCGACTTCTCGCTGCGCCGGAACGTGCTGAGCAGCGGGTTCAATGTGCTGTGCAGGCAGGAGCGCACAATCGCCACCGGGTTCACTCCCTGATTGTCGTATTCCTCTCCCGCCGGCAGTTCACTATGGAGTGATTCTGTATCGCTGTCGCCACCTTTCGCTCACGTAATCGGCAATATCGCGATCCGTCAGCGTGACTACCGTGATCTGGGAGGCCAATCGGGATTCGGTGCTCATGCATCCACCGAAGCGATTGAGGTATAGTGTGCACTGGAGGATTGGGAGCGACAGCTCCGACAGGTCCAGAATACTCAGGGGACTCATCCCCTCCTGGACTACGCATCATCGTTTGCCTCCGCCACCGACTCTCCTTATCGGAGTGCAGCTGAATCACCACCTCCCTCGTTTCTCCTGTAACGAATGAGAACAGTCTGTCCTGCGTCGTTTCCTCGTTCAGAAAGGACTGGATCACTTCGGAATCGAGAGACTCGAAGGAAGCCAGGCACGATCCTAATCCTCACTCGCTTCCGCAAACCAAACGCAGGAAGAAGTTCGATATGATGCTTCGATGCTGATTCCAATCCATGAAACGAAGAACGATTTCACAAATTGAATAGTGGCAAACCAGTCATTTCCAACAAACCAACAAATCCCATCCGCATCGGTTGTCGCGGAATGCAGGATTATACCGATCGGTACTCAAATCGATACGCACGGATCGGGAATCCCCCGCCCGCCGCCATCCCCGGCTACTCGTTGGATTTGAATTGTGATTTCACTTGTAGGAAGGATGAGTTCATGCGCCAGCAAAATAATGCGCAAAGCCAGCAGGAATCAGGCAAGTTCCCCTACGGCGATTCAAATGCACATTCCGATATCACTTCCAAACGTTTTGTGTTATGAAATCGTTCAAAAATAGATAAAGACCCTTCTCCTCCCAGCTATCTGGGAACTCCGTCCAACGGAGTTTGTGTGAAGAACTTGGCACTGGAAGTGACTGAAGCAATGGTAAGTGTCTCTATACCGTGTTGACTGTAGTTGTGGGAGGAGATGATGAATGACCGCTTGAAGGGGGTACGAATCATCACCGACAAAGTGATTCCGTTGCTGTTGCTTCACTGTAGGACACAAAGCGGCCGCGCGGATTCGCCTTCCTCACATTCCCCTCCATTGTGGACGCAACGAACGTACTAACGAAATATCGTTCACCCGTGCGCGTGTTGCGTTATCCCTAGCGGCGAGTTCGGGATTGGGTCACGATCATCCGCTTGTCCTCTGCGGGCAGCGCTGTCTGCTTGAGTACACCACCACCGCTGGAGAGGTGCGTTACGACAAGAAATCCGACTGGGTGTGCGAGCAAGTGGCCATTTCCCTAAATCCTCACGCCTAGTGCCACACGCTCAACTCCGGGAAGCGCATCAAGTGTATCCAGTGTCATGCGCCACGCACGGAGAATTGCATCGACCCGGACCGCGCTCTCTTTGAATTCTCCCAAACTCCCTCGCCGGCCGTGCTAATCCGTGGATTGTGCATGTCCGCTTCCGAAGCCGATGTAGCGTTGAGTTACCTCTCATGAGGGTAGATCATCGCCGCCTTCTCCATGTACGCTCCGGCCAAGCGTGCCTACATCTTCCACGACAGCTACAGTTTCCTTTCCCGCGGCTACGGTGTCGTCGAGTTCGACCGCGTGGAATCGGCCATTCACACGCTCTCCTTCGCGAACAACATTGTCGTGCGCGGCATCCAGGTGCGCATCGGCTACGCCAACCCCCAGTGCGTGCGAGAGGCGCACAACTCCGTCTCCACCTCCACGCCGTTTTTCCCGCCAACTCTTCCCGCCACTCTTCCGCCCTCGGCGCTCTACGGCAGCAACTACCCCGCCGTCATGAACTATCCTTCGATGGCAACGCCAATGGCAACGCCAATGGCAACACCAATGGTGCCACCTATGGTGCCACCTATGGTGTTGCCGACGGTGACGGACGGGTTCACGATGAGCGACGGTCGTCCTTTTCCCTCCAACTACAAGACGCACGTGACCAAGTGGCGACACTCGCGCGGGCTGACGCGTAGCTATGTGTTCGATGCCCGCTCCGGCCTCTTTTTCGAGTCGGCTTCACGCTTCTATTACTGCCAATCCCGCGACATGGTGGGCGTAGGTGTGTGGTGTGATTCGCAGTATCTGGACAGCGTGACCTTCAAGTACTACTTCCTCAGCAACCATCAGCTCATTCCCTACACGCCCCAACCGCCCCCACTTGTTGAGGAGAGCGAGGTCGCGAAAGATGGGGGTAGCCCCTCGCAGCCGTTAATCCCCACGCCCGTCTCCAATCCGCTGATCGCCACGCCGGTGTGTCCGTCTCTGCCGCTGCCGCCCAAGCCTGTCAAGTCGCTGTTCGCCATCAAGCTGGATCCGGGGCTCGCCGCGCGTGTCAACAACAACCCGCCGCCTCCTGCTCCTCCTCCGCCTTCGGAGCCTGTGCCACGGTCTGAGAAGACACAATCTGAGAAGACACAGTCCGAGAAGATACAGTCCGAGAAGATACATTCTGAGAAGTCACACATACACCCTGCAAGCACCAGGCAACCCGCTGAAACAAAGACGAAGGCCCGAGCCGTTCACGTTCCCACGCTGGCGGAGGCAGGGTCTCGGAAGGCCGCTGACCCCTAGATCGAGTGCATCACGGGCGTGAGCCGCCACCACAACTGCCCCGCCTGCTACGTGTGACCTCCTCCTCCTCTTCACTCTAGATCTGCCGCCGCCGCTTCCGCGACGAGGCGCAGCTGCAGCGCCACCTGCAGGAGTCCAAGTACCACCAGGTGAGTACGCCCGCACCGCTTCACCGTAGATGATGCTGCGACAGTGGCGCAAGTACCACGGCGATCTGGAGGGCTACCGCAACCGCGCCGAGGAACGACGCCGCGCCTTCGGGTCCACCGCCTTCGTCTCGCCGCATCGCCCCGCGCCCTCCAACGCGCAGTCCTGGCCCGTGCCCGGCTTCTCCCTTCCCTCCATCACCATTCCCGGACACCCTGGCGCTCCGCCCATGCCGCCCGCACCGCCTATGCCTCCTGCGGCACCTGCGGCACCTATGCCACCTGCTGCACCCATGCCTCCAGCAATGCCACCTATGCCTGCGACAACTCCATCGATTGGCGAGATGCTGCTGAAGAAGGAGGGCTGGCTGCGGAAGGAGGACGCCAGTGTGGTGGAGGTGGCGAGCTCCAACCGCGGTGGACTGGGCTTTCAGGAGCGAACGAGACACTGACTTGTTGGTTGGAACAAAGAAGGCGCACGGCACACAGAATAGATGCAATGCTCCTCATGAGTGGAGAGAGCACTGAGACAAGATTACGTCGGGATGCGGAAAGCAGTTGGCGCGTAGCCAAGGCTCTGCTCCCCAATCCCGTTGGTGGACACAAATGTCGGCTTGCGCTCGTTCTAGACCTCACAGCCGCGCCCCGCACCCACAGAGAGCATCACAAGCGGCTCGTAGATGTGGAATACATCAACGACGGAAACAATCTTCATGAAGTAGTCACAGGACTCGAGGATCTGCAGCAACGACTCCGCTCGAGTCAGGCACGGCTCCGGCACGGACCCGCCCGACTCCTCGCTCGCCTCCTCCGCACTCGACGCATCCACCACCGGCGCGACGGCGAGCGAATGACTCGGCCTTGGTCGCAGGGGCATCGAGGCGCGGTGAGCGCCCACGGCGGAGCGCTGGAGGCAGGTGGCGAGGGCCTGGAGGAAGATCATTAGCTGCGCCTTCAGCGGCGAAAGCGCGGGCTACGCGTGACGGAGGGGAACAGAGCCGACGGTGGTGACGGCCTGATAGATGATCTCCAGGAGCCAGGTCTGCTTGAAGAGGGCTAGAGGTGAGCGGAGGAGGATGCGGACACCTCGCCAGACGCGCGTGGAGCGGGAGTAGAGAAGAGTGATGAGGATGTCCACGACGTTGACATGGATGAGCGTCACGGAGGGGAATGTCTCCATGATCCAGAGAACTGAATCGATGTAATGCTGCGAGTGAAGTAGGCGGCGCACACGCACGTGTTTGAGCAGGTGCAGTAGCGACTCCGGACTGTTCTCGTAGTGAGTGAAGTGGTAGAAAAACTCGCAGAAGCCGATCACGGGCTTTGGCGCCATCCGTAGCACGCTGCTCGGAATGCGACGCTCCCACGCCTCGGAGTTGCCAGTCTTGCCAGCACTACTGACTATAGTAGTCGAATAGGCGGTAGCCGCCTTACCAAACGGATTGGCGGCAATAGTTGTACTGGATGGATTGGTGGCAACACCCGCCTTACCAGACGGATTGGCGGCAACAGGTTTACTGGACGGATTGGCGGTAACACCCGCCTTGCCAGACGGATTGGCGGCAGTCTTCTGCCGCTGCGTGGTCTGCACGTGGAGCTACGCGTAACAAGGCGAGGCGACGGCGACGATCACGACACGCTGCACGGTGTTGAAGACAGCACAGAGGTGCGCGCGGCACTGGCGAACCACCCGCTGCATCCACTCGGCGCTGCGCACGCCGCCCATGCGCGCCAAGTCGTTGAACGCGACGGGCGTGGCGTTGAAGCAGGCATTGTAGCCGCCGCGACCGGTGGTGTCTGCGCGTTACAGAAAAAGACGGAAGCAACAGCCCTGGTTGTGACGCTGGAAGAGCCGCGACAGGACGAGGAAGATGTTGTTGGCGATCTCCGCGCTGCTCTGCACCTGCCTCGCAAGATAGCCCACATCTGCGCATGAAATGAAGAGTGTGGATGCACAGTCTGTGGATTGCGAGGCGTCGAGCTGCGCCTGGTACTCCGCCACCAGCAGGTTCAGCTGGGTCTGCAGCATGGCAAACAAATGTGCGATGCTTGCGTCGGTCGTCAGCTCCTTGAGCAGCCAGTAGGAGGACGGCAAGGAGTCCTTCTCGCTAGACGTGAGGCGGGGAGTGCGAGGGCACTTGAAGACGGTCGCCCGCTGGATGATGGAGAGAAGCAGCTCCTTGATGTTGAAAGAAGACTCTGCGTCTTCCAGTCGGCAGAGAATACTCTCTGTAAAGGACTTCGAGTCTCCCCACCAGCACACATCACCTATCACGTCAGAGCGCGCGGACGACCGTACTATAAACAGGAATATCGAGAAGATAACGTAATGAACTTAAATAACTAGACAGCGCAATCCTACTAAGCAGCAATCTGATAACAAGAGCTGCGTGAGTCTGTAGGTATATAAAGAGAAAATCGGGAGTGGATGAAACAAGGCGCTCAATAATTTGGCAAAAGCAACTCGCTACCCTACGCGTCCAGACATCGCGCCACAGCCCACTTGGAATCCATACCGTTGGTCGGTATCGAGAAAAAAGAATCCATCAGATAGTCGTTCGAGCAAATATCCTCGATAAAACGATCCGGAAGGCAAGAAAAGACATCAGCACATAGTTGGGGAAAGAACATCCGCTTCCCCTTATGCTCGCTCACGTTCAGTTTGATTATTCTACGTGTCAGGGCGAGTACGCGTCCGCACTCAAACAGGGCGGCTATTGTGTGAATGTTATCAAATAGCTCGACGACGAGAGTATCCTCAGATTGGATTTCGTCCACTACGTCGATTTGGCAGAAAACATCGAGTAGTGAGAGCCTGTGAGATAGGCAGGCCTCCTTGGGCCCTCTAATGCGTAAAACAAGCCCCCGCATCGGTACATCTCAGGATGCTGCATCTACCTTCGTCTATGACGACTGTTTGGAAAGGGGCTAACAAGACTCCAAAAATCGAGTCTTTTGCAGGACCCAAAGAAGTGCCTTCTTTTGGAATCCATTCTCATCCTGAATTGACGCAATCTGCTTCTTCGCTGAGTCTCCTGCCGCACGAAATATGAAGTACAGCAACTGGGTCGAGTTCAAGGTGAACGCCATGGAGTTATTCCTGCACAATCCCGAACTAGTTGGGCCGTGACGGGGAGCTGTCACTCCTAGTTCCGCTACAATGTACAATACGCAGAGCACAAGAAGGGCATTAGCGTGAGCTGCACTGACAACGACATTGTTTCCTTTCGCCGTTTTCCTGATCCATAGCACATCGAGTACTTCACGACACAGCACAGCGATCTCCGGAAAGTGGATCAGCTCGTCCAGTGGTACATCTCCAAGATGGCGAGCGACTTGCCCACGGATCAGCGTTTTCCCCTCCGTTCCCCCTCAGTCGTAGTGGTGAAGTCCATTCGGGAAGATATCGAGGAGGAGAAATTGAAGCGCTCTTCAGCAAACTAGTGGTGTAGGTCGCGCTTGTTGAACACACACTTCAACTAGCATATATAAACAATGAACTCTTTATTCCACATCCATCTTCTCCTTCTCCTCGGACTTCTCCTCCTTCTTTTCCTCAGGCTTCTCCTCCTCCATCTTCTCCTCATTGTCCGAGGCGCTGTCCTTCTTCTCTTCCTTCTTCTCCTCGGGCTTCTTCTCCTCCTTCTTCGGCGCGGGCTTGGGCTTGCTGATCACCTTCTTGTACAGCGCGTCCACGTTCTTCATGCGGTCCAGAATGTCCGCGCAGCGCAGCACGGGGTCCTGGGTCAGCGCCAGGTTGCTCTGCTCCACCAGCTTCTTCTGTAGCCAGCTCTGCGACTCCGCGATCAGGTCGCGCACGGGCTTCTTCTCCTCCTCCGTGATGTGGTCGTACTTCTCGTTCGGCGTGCTCAGGATGCGCTCGATCGTCTCCAGGCGCTGCGTCAGCTGCGACACCGCTTCGGGGCGCTCCTGGCTGTCCTTGTAGCGCAGCACGATGGGGTTGCCGATGGTCTGCAGCTCCGTCAGGCGGCTCTCGAAGGCCTCGCGCTTGGCGTAGTAGCCCTCGTCGTCGTACAGCCAGCTCTCCGTCTTCTCCAGCTTCTCCAAGAAGGCGTCGCGCACGTTGTCCAGCACGTACGCCTTGTACACGTCCGTCACCTTGTCGCGCATGTTGTAGATGTAGCTCTCCAGCTCGTTCTTCGCGTGGTTGCGCGCGCGGATCTCCATGTCCTTCTTCAGCATCTCCTTCTCCTGCTGGTCCGCCACCTTCACCTGCTCGCTCGTCAGCCCGTTGAACGAGCTCGCGCACTGCAGCGCCTCCGTCTGGAACTTGGGCTTGGGCTCTTCCTTCTTCTCCTCCTTCTTCTCTTCCGGCTTCGCCTCAGGCTTGGGTTCCTCCTTCTTCTCCTCGCCCTCCACCTCCATCTCCTCCTTCTTCTCCTCCGCCTTCGGCTCCTCCGCCTTCGGCTCCTCCTTCTTCTCCTCGGGCGGCAGCTGGATCTTCGACATGGCGTTGTACAGGTAGCACAGGCCGTGCGCGTCGTAGCAGAAGTTGATCAGGATGGCGGGGTTCTCCGCCTTCTTCACGGCGTCCGTCACGTCCACCACCGTCGTCGCCACCACGGGGTGCGTGCCGGGCATCAGCTGCTGCAGCGCCTCCTCCGTGTACTCCAGCCGCAGGTGAATGGGCTCCTTGGTGTGGAAGGTGATGCGGCGGTAAGACGGGAACTCGTCACCCTTCTTGAACAGGTCGTACGACTCTTCCTTGCCGTTGTCGCTGCGCACGCAGCGGATCGCGTAGGGCACCACGTCCACGATGTCGTACGCCTTCACGCGCATGCGCGGCGACAGGATGGCGCACTGCAGCGCGCAGCCGCGAGCCACCGTCTCGTCCATGTTCAGCGTGGTCGACAGACCGTGCTACGCGTCACCCGCCCGCACTGCACCTACGTTCAGCGCGCTCAGGTCGAGGCCCAGCACCGTCGCCAGTGCCTTCTTCATCTGCGGCACGCGCATGCCTCCGCCGATGATCTCGCACGCGTTCAGGTCCTTCGCCGTCAGACCCGCCTGCTGCAGCGCCGCCAAGGCCACTGCCTGCAGACGCTCCGGCAGCTGCTGCTGCGCGCAGAGCTCCTGGAAGTCCTTCAGCTTCAGCTCCGTCTGGAAGTCGCGGTCCTCGTGCAGGCACTCGACGTAGATTGGCGTCTTGTCCACGCCCGCCGGCGACAGCGTCTTCTTCGTCTTCTCCGCCGCCGCCAGCAGCTTCGCCATGGAGCGCGGGTTGCTGCGCGGGTCCATCTTGTACTTCGCGATGAATCCCTTCGCGATGTAGTCCGCGATCACCTCGTCGCAGCAGCGCGAGCCCAGGTGGCGGTCGTAGGCGCAGGCCAGCATCTTCACCTTGTTCTACGCGTCACCCACACGCCACACACTCACCGTCGTGAAGCAGGCCACCGAGGCGTGCGTCGCGGTGTAGCCCATGTCCACGAACAGCACGTAGAAGGGCTTGTCGCTGAACTCGCCCTTCATGTTGCGGAAAATGCCGTAGTCCACCGCCGCCGCGACGTTCTCGTTGATCAGGCGCAGACACTTCACGCCAGCAATTTGAGACGCCTGGTACATGGCGCGGCGCTGCGCGTCGTTCCAGAACGGGGGTACGGAGATCACCACGTCCGCCTTGCCCGAGGTCTTGTTCGCCTTCTGCGCCAGCTCGTTGCAGTGGTTCAGCAGGATGGCGGTGATGTGCTCGGGGGTGAACACACGGTCCTCGCCGTTGTAGTTCACCTGGATGCCGATGTGATCGCCCTCCATCTGCACCATCTTAAAGGGAAGCTTCTTCATCTCCTCCTGGACCTCGGGGTCGCTGAAGTTCTTTCCCAGGAGACTCTTCATCATGTACGGAGTGTTCTTCGCGTTCGAGCGCAGCTACAACCGTCATTCCCACTCCCTACGCCTTACCATCGTTTCCGCGTGCTCGCCAATGAAACGCTCTTCACCTTGGAAAGACACAATCGATCTACACAGTTATGCACTCCCCAAACAGCCCACGGTGTCCTTCTCTTCGAATTGTCGTTCAGGACAATATCAATACCTCCGCGGCCCACGCCGGCTCCCATTCCGCCAGCCTGGCCGATCACGCATGCATCACTTCCAAAGTCAATTCCAAGAACAGACATTTCACAGAATTCAGTCACAAAAATATGAATGATTCGTGAAAAAGGGAACCACAGAAAAGAACATTCTCGAAACTCCCCACCGATTACTGTATTCCGTTTGTTGCCATACTCGCACTGTCGTAGTGTGACATGAGGAGGAAACTGTAGGGAGAATGGCAGGAGTAACGGAGACGCATCACCAACAAACAGGCGTAGCGAACACATATTACAGGGAATCTTCTTGCACCGAAATCAGGAACTCGAGGAGATAGTCAAGAGTCTCCGCATCCATGACATCCAGGTCGACACTCAGTGTCCTATCGTCCTTCTACGCCTCATCACTCCCTCGTGCGAATGCCACCTGCTCCAGACACTCCGGGCACACCTCGCACAACACACGAAATACCGCATCGGCCGCTTTGAAGTTGCACTTCGACAGGGCCGTCTTGAACTGCGCGATATGCTTCTCCGATTTCCTAGCGATAAGTCACCATCACCGAGAAGAACTGCGGAGAGACGTGGAAATCAAAATCTGTGCTTTATACAATACGACAAACACTACCAAACAAGTGCGTGTCTCTCACGCGCTGCTCGAAGGCGGTCATGAACTTGCGGCCTTGCTCATACAGAAGGGACGTCTCCTATCACTCAGGGCGTCTCTGCACATCCACCAGGTTGTAGGTCATGCAGTTCCGGTACACAAGACGCATGTCGTAAATGTACTCTGCCGGCGTGGTGTACATCTCACGACTCAATTTCCTCTACAGCGTGACAAGGAACAGGGAGAAACACCTCAATGGTGCCGAGATCCATGGGCTGCTTGATGACGGTGGGATAGTCGAAGAGCCCCATCTCTTTCCACTTCACCGGAGCGTGAAACGCCTCTATTCATCATCGCCATGGCATAGTCGTGCCGTAGTCGGGGTTTGCCATGAACTCGCGGTGGATGTCACGGCAAATGGCAAACTTCTCATTCATGGCCAGCGGTTGCAGATTTCTTGACACGAGCGAAACGCCCCGAAACGCCCGTGCACCCTTTCGCTCCAATCGATCGGTCCATTCATCGCAGCGAGCAGTGATACCATGCCCCCCAAGCGGAAGGAAATGTCGAAGGGCGAAATGAAGAAGGTGGAGAAGTTCGTCGAGGATAAAACGTTTGGCCTGAAGAACAAGAACAAGAGTGGGTTATTTGGATTTCTCTTCTCACGTACGTAGGCAAAAAGGTGCAGGAGTACGTCCAGAATGTGAAGAAGGTGTATACCGGAAAGGTGGGCCGTTTGTCGCTCCTCTCAGGACTAGGATAACAAGACGGAGGAGCTTCGCAGAAGAGAAGTGCGCGGTTCCGCTGAGGGTTGATGTCTAGGCAAAAAAGATGCGCGATGCGAAGAAGGAGCAGGAGAAGGAGCTCAGCGAGCTGTTCAAGGCCGTCATCACCGCTCCCAAGGTGCGGACGTCTCTGGGGCGTGATGCGTAGCTCGCCTTCGGAGAGGACCCCAAGTCCGTCCTGTGCCCCTTCTTCAAGGCGGGCCGCTGCGACAAGGGCGCGAAGTGCAAGTACAGCCACGACCTGACGCTGAACACGCGCCGCGCCGCGAAGAAGGACATCCACACGGACAGCCGCGACGCGAAGGCGCAGGAGACCAACGCCGACTGGGACCGCGACAAGCTGGAGGAGGTGCTGCGCCAGAAGGAGGGCAAGCGCCCGCAGCCGCAGACGAAGATCGTCTGCAAGTACTTCCTGGACGCCATCGAGAAGGAGTGCTACGGCTGGTTCTGGCAGTGCCCCAACGGCCCCGAGTAGCGGTGCGCGCGCGAGGTCACGCGTAGCTGCAAGTACCGCCACGCCCTGCCCGAGGGCTACGTGTACAAGAGCCGCGCGGAGCGCGAGGCGGAGGCGGCGCTGCGCGAGAAGGAGCGCGCGGAGGACAAGAGCTTCATGCGGCTGGAGAACATCGAGGCGCTGGTGGGGCTGGGCCGCGGGGCTGACGCGTAGCGCGCGAAGCTGCCGCACACGGGTCTGACGCCGGTGACGCCCGAGACCTTCGCCAAGTGGAAGGAGGACCGGCTGAACCGCAAGAAGGTGGGCGTGTGATTTGGCGCTGATGCGTAGAAGGAGAAGGAGGAGGCGGAGAAGGCGCTGGAGAAGAAGAAGGTCAGCTCGAAGGAGGCGCGTCTGCTCAGCGGCCGCGCGCTGTTCATCTACAACCCCACGCTGTTCGTGGACGACGAGGCGGCTGCCGAGACGAAGGCGTACGAGGTGGTGGACGAGAACGAGGAGGAGAACAAGGAGGAGCCCGGCGAGAACATCGCCGAGGCCGCGGAGAAGGCGGCGGCGGAGGCGGAGGCCAGCGGCGCGGCCAACCCCGACGAGGAGGTGAAGATCTCGCTGACGGTGTTCGAGGACGAGGACCTGGGCGATCTGCCCGACGAGGAGGACGAGGAGGAGGAGAACGCCGAGGAGCCTCCTGCACAGACCGAGAACGCGGGCGCGGAAAAGCCGGCAGAGGCGACGGAGCCTTCTTGAGGATGTCCATTCTTTGGTATTCCGCTGTTTCCTAAAACACGTTTGTGATGAGAGTAATAGTAGAACTCACTGGGGTAAGGGAGAGTGCGAGGGGGGTGCTGGGTGCTCCGTTTGTTCATCCTGCGCTATGGATTCCTGTGCGATGATTAGAAAGGAGGAAGGGAGGTGAGCGCCCCGCGTGGCAGCTCCCAATGACTCCATACTTGATCTCTGAGTACATGGGGCGTATGGAGCGAATCGTGGGCTGTGTGAATGCAGGCGTCTAACTGTATATAGAATAGGACGGAAAGGAGGAAGACTCAGACAATTCTTCGTTCAGGAAGGCAGAGCGAATTATGAACGATTCGTACGTGGATCTGCAGATGGACATGCACCGCGTGCAGGAACTGGACGAATTGGTGGGGCGTTGGGCGTTGCGGTTCCCCCTTAGTATAACGTGCTGACGGAGCAGAAGGCGAAGAACGAAGCGGCTCTGCGGCGTGTGAGGCAGGAGGACGAGAAGGGCGTGTACATCTGCGGCGGCGCGTTTTTTCAGAAGATTGATAAGGAGAGCGCAATGAGCGAGATCGAGAGTCGTGGGCGCGCACTTCTTTGCTCTCAACGGTAGGGATACAGCGGTTTGAGACGAACATTCGCGAGAATCGGGAGGAGTACGAGCTGCTGGTGAAGAAGCTCCACCAGATCGGCATTTACGGCATTTAGCGTGTGTTTCTTCCCAAACACGGAAACTAAAGAACAGAGCACTTCTTCTCCCTCTCCCTCTCGGTGTTCACCAGGCAGTAGTACTGGCTCACGAACTTCATGTTCTCCCTCACGGAGCCGTAGGGGATGTGGAAGCCGGAGGGGTGATCCTGGATGTTCTGCGTGTAGCTCAGCGGGAACTTGAGCGCGAACTTCTTCTTCTCCGCGTCCGTCCAAATGTCGTAGTAGATCTGGTTGTGTTCGCGCCACTTCTGGAATCGCCGGTCGTTGTTGATGTGGAAGAAGTGGTCTCGCATCTGATCGTTCGACAGGATCTGCGCCTCACGCCCTGCCCCCGTCCTCACCATCGCGTCGTTGTCCGCCGCCAGCGCCGCGTACATCCAGTACAGGTCGTCGTTGTTGCCCTTCACCACCTTGTACGCCAGGCCCCGCTCCAGCCACTGCTCCGGCAGCGTGGTGCCCGCCTGGTTGAAGTGGTGCTCGTGCAGCACGATCAGGATGCGCTTCTTCTGCCGCAGCAGGTACTCCGCCACCATCTGGATCTGCTGGTAGTTGAAGCACCCGCCGTCGAAGTTCTGCTTGTAATGCGCGATGTTCGCGCCGTCTAGGAAGATGTCGTACGGGCCCGTCTTCGCCAGGAACGCCTTGAACGCCAGGAAGTTCTCCACGCGGTCCTCCTTCGTCTTGCGTGTCTCTACGGCTGACGCCGCCTCGCGAGACGCACGCGAGAGAATCAGCGACTCCACCTCCGACGCTAGCTCGTGCTTCGCCGCCAGTGACAACGGCTCCTTGCGCAGCTGCTTGCCGCACACGTCGCAGCACCCCGAGGCCAGGATCACGCACGGCTTCAGCACCCAGCTCGGGTAACTACGCGTCATGTCAACCCCAAATGCCTGCCTCTCCGCGAAGGCCTTGAGCAGGTCCACCATGGGTTCCGTCTCCACCACGTCCACGGCCTTCATCAGCTCCTTCAGACACACCACGAACAGCTCCTCGTCCTTGCCCGCCAGGCCTACGGTGAATGGCATCCCCAACACCCACACGTCTTCATCTCGTAGTAGTACACGTTCTCGTCGAACGGGATGTTGTTCTCGCGCATGTGGGCGATCACCTTCCGCATTGCGGGGATGTCACCCCGGTCGGATATGCCTTGGAGCAGGGGAAGGTAGTGGCGGAATCTAGGATGAACAGGATCGCTGGAGGAGTACTTGATCTTCATTCCCTTTTCGACGACGATATTCACGTACTTCATGGCTTCCTCCTCCATTCCAATGCCACTAAAGAACTGGATGATCGCTATGTGTGAGAAAGGGAAGTGACCAGCACAGGTGTACGAATTCTCGCCCAACTCGATTTGATGCTCGGTGACGTAGTCCATCCACTTGTTGAAGAACGGGATATCATCGACGGTGCTCAGGGAGCGGAAGAGAAGAGAGAACATATCGCCGTTTACCGAATCGGCACACTTCAGATACTCCTCGAAGTGCTCGTATGCAAGACTCGCCTTCTTCTCGTTCACAGCAGCGATAATTCGCCCCTTCACCTCCCTCGCTGGCTTTGCATTCTCATACTACACAGTCATCATTCCCATTGACCGGGCAACTTTCTGCTTCTTTGTTAAGACAGGAGCATCCGCCTCGGCATTGCTGCACTCGGGACGCTTCTGTTGGGTTGGCTGCTTTGTGTTCTCCATCCGTTTGCAGACTTTGTAGATTTGTCTCTTCGCAAATCCAAAGATGCTCACTTTCTCTTCTGTCCATGTCGAATACCGTCGTTCCTCTTGGTACTGTTCACCTGCGCTTTGTGTAACGCGTGTAGAACTCATTGATAAGAGCATCGGAGCAAGGATCTCCATTATCACGAAGGGCGACACGGAATTCTCCGGAATACTCAGAGGCTTTGACGAGTACCTAACGATGGTGCTGGAGGACGTCACCGAGCTGTAGGGAGCGAGTTTGGCGGCCATGATGGTCTAGGAAGTACACCTCTGAGGGCGTGACGCGATCAAAGCGTAGCAGCATTCTGCTGAACGGCAAGAACATTTGTATGGTGGGTGTGGCTTGGTGTGCTGAGCGGTAGCTAATTCCCGGCGGAATCGAAGACCACGAGGAGAAGAACTGATGTGAATGTAAACTATCTCTTCTTTGTTCGTACACGATCCATCGTTCCTTTCTCTCTCCATTTGAATTGTGTGTATTGCTGACTTGAATAGGGCAAGTATTGAACGAAATATGCATGTTTGCGCGATGTCCGTTCATCTGTCAGTGGCGGGGAGTGTGCTGCTTTCAGTAGTTTTGAATGTACAGTCACGTTCATTCTCGTAACCCTAAAAGGGACGAAAGAAGAGTAAAGTACAGTGTATCGAAGAACCAAGCACGATTGCTGTGGAGACTCAGGCTATTGGATTCCGCCGTGCACTTAAAGGCGCAGTCTAATTTACATATTTTCCTTTCCAGATGGAATCCTACAGTATGGATGGGGTTATGGCCATTGACATGGGAACTAGCAATAGCTGCTGTGTCATATGGCAAGGTGACCACCCTGAAGTTGTGAACGAACAGAATGGAGATACAGTGCCCTCTGTTGTATATGTTAAGGATGGAGACATGTTGTTTGGAAGTGTGGCTGAGAAACAGAAGGGAAAACCCAATTGTCTCTATGAGTTCAAGCGCATTTTGGGCCTCAACTACAACAATCCTCTTACTCAGCTCTATAAGGAGGGCTGGCCATTCAAAGTGGAAGACGTCGATGGTGACGACATTCCTCGCTTCATTGTCGATTTCCCATCCGGACGAGCTGAATTCACTGCAGGAGTTATGTATGCAGTGTTCATCGGCTACTTCAAGCAGCTGGCTGAGAAAAAGGCCGGACACGAGATAACCCACGTCGTTCTCACCGTCCCTGCCCACTTTAATGATATTCAGAGAATCCAGGTGAAGGAGGCGGCAGAATCACTGGGTTTGACCGTCATTCAACTGATTAATGAGCCTACTGCAGCGGCTCTTGCATATAGTGTGGAGAATTCTCTTAACCATCAAAAGGTTCTCGTGTACGATCTTGGTGGCGGAACGTTTGATGTGACGGTGATGAACATTGACAACAAGTACGAGGTGCTGTCGTCAAAGGGTGATATCCACCTTGGTGGCGCTGATTTCACCCGCATTCTGGAGGGATTGATTGAAGATGCGATTAGAGACCAAATGGGTGGTGATTACCAGATTGATGAGAAGCAGAAGAAGAAGTTGATGAAGTGCGCTGAGGATGCGAAGATTGCACTCTCTAGTGGCCTTATTAACACGGACGTAGATGTTTCTGATATTGTGGATTATATGCCCTCCGTAAACATCAGTCTCGCTATGTTCCAGATGGCTATCGAGCCGGAGCTGCAGAGAGCCCTGTCCACCGTGACGGAGGCGCTGGAGGCCGCGAGGCTGACAAAGGAGGACATCAACAGCGTGATCCTCATCGGCGGCTCCTCCTACATTCCCAGAATCAAATCGGACATGGAGGCCTTCTTCCCCAACGCCAAGATGCTGGAGAGCATCAACCGCCATACCGCCGTGGCGCAGGGCGCTCTCTACTACGCGGCCATCAAGAAGGGTGTGGTCACCTCCGCGAAGCTCTTCCCCGAAGTGGTGTCCGAAGAAGTGGCTGCCGGTTACGTCCACAACCTGGAGGACCAGGCGAGCGTCCTGCCTGCCCAGCCTGCCCAGCCTGCCCAGCCGGTCATTCCTCCCGAATCCGCCTTCCGCGATATCGGCCTGGTGCCGGAGCACTACGTGCTGGAGCAGGCGAACGACTCGGTGTACATCCTGATCACGGCCGGCCGCCCCTTCGGCGCGAAGAAGGAGCTGCAGCTGGAGACGATGACGGACTACCAGGAGGAGATCAGCATCCGCATCGCGCAGGGCAACAACCCGCACTTCTCCCAGAACGAGTACTATTGTCACCTGTCCATCAAGGACATCCCGGCGCTGCCCAGAGGCGAGGTGAAGGTCACGCTGTCCATGAAGGTGAACAAGAACGGCTTCGTGGACTTCTCCGCCATCACCGACGAGGGCCAGCCGGCGGAGATCGAGATGAAGAACCCGCTGCTGGAGACTGCCGATGCGATCAAAAACAACCTGGAGAGTATCTATAAACTCCTGGCGGAGAACAAGATCAAGGCGGCGCTCAGAGACTACAACAAGGAGCTAGAGAAGGTGAAGAAGTCCCTCGAGAAGCAGGGCGGCGTGATGCCCGCGTGGCTGGAGGAGGAAAGAGAGTGGGCGCAGCAGCAGCACTCTGCGGAGGAGTACAGGGCGAGACGCGATTCGCTGAAGGAGCGGATGAAGAACCTCCCGCCCGTGACGCCGTCGACCTCCATTCCCCCTCCGCCTCCTCCTCCGGGCTTGGATGAGTCGATTTCGAGTATTCCTCCTCCTCCTTCCGGTTTGGATGAGTCGATTTCGAGTAGCTATGTTCCTGTGCTCTCACCTGTAGACGCCATTCCCCTACCGCCGCCGGTGGACGGAGACATCCCGCCACTGCCGTTGGATGGAGACATCCCGCCTCCTCCAGGTCTGCCGAATCCAATCCCGCAGGACCCCTTCTTCCCTCCTTCTCTGCCTGCCCTTCCGGAGAACATGCCCCTCGACCCCACTCCCCTGGACAACCCGATTCCCCCTCCGCCGCCTCCAGCCTTGGGCTCTAGCATTCCCGACATCCCGTTCCCCCACTCAGACACCTCTATGATTCCCCCTCCTCCTCCCCCAATGATCTCGCCTGTTTCTTAACAAACACGCCACGCCTTCACAGCAATCACGCACACCTCGCCGTTCTCCATGCCCAGGAAGATGTACTGCCCCTCCGGCGAGCAGCGGATCGACCGCACGGGCACGTGCAGGTTCGGCGTCTGCGTGAACGCCGCTGGCCTGCCCTCTCCGCCGTAGCGCTCCTCCATCGCGGGCGTCACCAGCGCGAAGTCGCTCAGCCGCATCATGAACAGCGTGATCTTGTCTCCGCCGGCGATCAGGTACTGCGTGTCGTTGCTCAGCGCGATGCAGTTCGGCTGGCTGTTCATCTCCTTCTCGTTCAGCTTCACGCCCAGCGACGAGTACAGGTGGAACTTGAAGTCCGCCTCCGAGTAGAACACCACGTTGCCCTCGTTCGTGAGGGCGCACCAGCTCACCGCGGGGATCGCCGGCAGCTTCTTGTCGTAGTCCGCGTCGAAGATGGTGCGCAGGTACGTGGCGTCCGCCAGCGAGTACAGAATGACTACTCCTCAGCCTCTCTCCTCACGCCCACTCGTGCCGTCGCGGCTGCCCGAGCACACCAGGTTCATCTCCTTGTTGATGGCCACCGACGTCACCGCGCCGTCGTGCCCGTACAGCGTGCGCTTCGCCACCACGCGCGGCGCGCTCTCGGGGTGCTCCAGCGTGAGCAGCACCACGGAGTTGTCCAGAGAGCCCATCACCACCGTCGTGTCGTCGCGCGAGATCGCCACACACGACAGGTCGTCCTGCCCCGTGGCGACCGTCGCCAGCGTCGCCCCCGTCTGCGTGCTCACGATGCGCAGCGCGTGGTCCCACTGGCCCACCACGCACGCGAACAGCCCGTTGTGCGCCACTGCCACCAGCTGCGCCGCCTGCAGCGACGGCCGCTCGACGTCCAGCAGCGGCGAGAAGGGCTCCGCCACTACGGGGCAGCCGCGTCCGCGCAGCAGCGGGTCCACGCCGATGTCGAACGGCGTGCTGCGGCCGTTCTGCTGCTTCACGGGGTTCACCGCCAGCGCGCGCGTCTTCGCGAGCGTCACGACGCTGCCCGTGGCGCCGTTCACGCCCACGGCCATCACGCCCGCGCCCAGGTTGATGTTCGTCTTGTAGAGCGCCAGCGCGCGCGCGGCGGGCAGGCTGCGCGAGGAGCCCGCGCCGAGGAAGCGGCAGCCGGCGGGCGAGAGCCAGTCGCGGTAGGACAGCAGCGGCACGGGCGGCAGCAGCTGCAGCGGGCGGCGCTGGTGGTGCGGGTTGGCGAAGAGCTGCAGCGGCGTCTGCCCGAAGTTCTCCAACATGTCGTTGGCCTGCTGCCAGTCGGCGCGGCTGCTGCGGCAGAGTGCCTCCATGTCCAGCGCGCCGTAGTAGGTGACGTGCGAGAAGACGTTGTAGCAGGCCTCCGCCTCGGGTCCGCGCTGCTTGAAGCCGAACACCAGGTCGATCCACTTGTGGATGTGCGCCGACACGAACTCGCTCTCCAGCGCGTCGCGGTTGATGCGCACGAACGCCTCGGGCGTCTTCGCCCACGGCGGCAGCTCCACGTCGCCGATCGGGTCGGCGCAGTCCTGGCGCACGCCGAGGTTGAGCCTACGGGTGAGGCGCGGCACGCGGCCCTGCTTGTTGTTGTTGCGAAGGAAGTCCGGCAGGTAGAAGAACTCGGGGATCAGCTCCTTCACGTCGCCGTCATTGGTGGTGCAGCCGCTGTAGGTGTTGCGCAGGCTCCAGAACTGGCGGTCCGGCCGGTCGAACTTGCCGTCTTGCAGGAAGATGTGCAGCGACGTGTACGGCTCCAGGCGGATCAGGTACCACAGCACGTTCGCGCTGTTGCTGTAGTGCGTCGAGAAGAATCGAGGCGGCGGGCAGAGAATGCCCAGGCGGTCCTCCGTCTCGCCGGCGCGCTGCTGGTAGTTCTCCTTCATCACATCGAACTTGTCCTACGCTTTAGTGCTCTCCCACACTCCCACGCGCAGCGCCTCGCGGCGGTACTCCAGCTGCGCGCCCATCGGGTAGGCGAAGTCGCGGTAGACCTTCGGGTCGCGCAGGTCGATCGAGGCGCTCGTGTAGTCGGCGATCACCCACGGGAACACGTAGTACTGCGAAAGGTCGTTGTAGGTGCGGCCCGCCAGGCGGTTGAGGCGCATCAGGTACTCGAAGGTGGAGATCTCGCGGTTCACCCAGCGGCGCGTCGAGTCGTCGTGTGCGTAGCGCTCCTCCGCCGTCGCGCCGAGGAAGGGCGTGAGGCTGGGCGGGTTGAGGCGGCGCAGCTGCTCGTGGAAGGCGAGGCGCGCGCCGGGCGAGGAGAGCGAGAAGAAGGAGGAGGTGCCGTCCTGGAAGAAGAGTTCCACCGCCGTGTTGCGGAAGAGATAGAGGCGGAACTCCTCGTGCGTCAGCTCGCCCAGCCGCCAGATCTTGTTCTCGGGCAGCTTCAGCATCAGGTACTTGTTCACGCCCTCGAAGCGCTTGGCGCTGGCGATGTACGCCGTCTGCTTGTCGATCTGCTGCTTGAACTCCGCCTCGAACTCGGGGCTCAGCGTGAACGACAGCGTGGACGTGGTCAGCTCCAGCTTGCCGCGCGCCGCCAGCATCGGCGTCACCATCAGGCACTCCTGCGAGAAGAGGACGCGGCCCTGGTGGCGGCTCGTCATCAGCTCCTCGTTCGCGCTCTTCGCCTCCTCCTTGGGCAGGTCCTCCTCCACGGAAGACCGCATCAGGCTGGACATGCCGCTCACGCTCAGCGTCGGCTCGTTCTCCTCCGTCGTCTCGTTCCACACCGACGCGTCTGCGTGCGTCGTGCCCTTCGGGTCCTTCACCAGGATCGGGTGCATGTCGAACGCGTTGAAGCGGTCCGTCAGCGTCAGAATGCTACGCCTCACGCCCACGACCCATTCCCACCCCTCGTTGCTGCCCAGCTCGCCCCACGGCCCGCGCTCGTGCTCCAGCGCCTCCACCATCAGCGACCAGCGACGCACCGTGATTTGGTGCTTGCGCCAGAAGGTGTGCGAGCCCTCCTTCAGGCAGCGCACCTCGTAGCCCTTCTCCTGCACCTGCGCGAACGCGATCGCCGCCAGCACGCGCTGCGTCGCCGCCTCGCCCTGCATCGCGTAGTGCTTCCCGCTCGCCAGCGACGCCTCCAGCGTCTGGCGCACCGCTGCCTACATGTCACGCCCGCTTGCTGCCCGCACGAGGTTGAGGAAGAAGGTGACGTCGCTGGTAAGGTGCAGCAGCTCCAGCGTCTTCGACAGGTGCGTGTTCTTCTCCGCCCAGCACTCCGGCGGCAGCGTCAGCATCGCGTTCACTACGCCTCAGCCTCACATCCGACGCCCACGCTCCTTGTTCACCGCCTCGTACAGCTCCAGCTGCGCCTTCTGCTTGTCGCTCAGCAGCCACTTTCGCTTCGGCTTCGCCTCGTCCACCTCCTTCAGCATCTCGCGCGCGCGCGCCTCCATGTTCTTCAGCGCCATGCCGCCCATCTCGATCAGCGTCGCCTTGAAGTCGTCCGTGTTCGGCAGTGACGACTACGCCTCACCTATCACTCCCTCGCCCACCTCCGTCTGCAGCGTGCGCAGGCTGTCGTTCAAGCGGCTCAGGTACGCCAGGTCGTTCAGCGGGAAGTCCTTGCTGCCCAGCAGCAGCTTCAGCTGCTTCGCCACCTGGATCGCCTCGTTGTACAGCGGTTTGTACGCCTCCTCCAGCGGCAGCGGGCTGCTTATCGCGCCCTCCGACGCCACGCCGAAGAGGCCCAGCGTGTTGTCCGCCGTCTCCGGCATGGCAGGTGCCACGCCGCCCAGCAGGTCGTCCACGGACAGCTGCGGCGTCTGCGTGGACTGCGGCACGGGCATACCCAGCAGATCGTCCACAGAAGACTGCGCCGGCATGCCCAATAGGTCCGCCGCCGACGTCGCAGGGGCCATAGGAGCCACAGCAGGCATCACAGCAGGAACCGTCGTAGAAACGGCAGGGGTAGCCTCGGCAGGCATGCCGAGGAGGTTGTCGACGGAGGGCTGGGGCGGCGACTGGAGCGAGAGGTCCTCGGAGAGCTCGCAGTGGTCGTTGAGCACGAGGCTGTAGCGCGTGAGCAGCGAGAGCAGCAGCGCGATGTCCATCGTGAAGCACTCGCGCTTCAGCTCGCCGATGGCCGCCGTCTTCGCCAGCTCGCCCGCCACCAGCCCGATGGCCTCGATCAGCACGGTGATCAGCGTGTTGAAGGGCGCCACCAGCTGCCAGTTGTAGTGGTCGCGCTCCACCTCCTTCTCGTCCTCGTCCTCGGGGATCTCCAGCATGAACGCCACCACCTCGTACAGGTACGTCACCACCGGCTGGATCGTCAGCAGGAAGTTCGTCTACGCTTCAGCACGCCGCGCCGCCACTACCCGGTTGCCCGGCATGCCCAGCATCGAGATGATGCGGTTCACCACCAGGATGTAGAAGTCCGCGAAAAGCCCCTTCGTGAAGCTCTCCGCGTCGCTCTTGAAGTAGCCCAGGCCCAGGTACCGCTTGATCGCGCCGAAGATCAGCTTCATCAAACGCACCGTCTCCTCGTCCTTGCGCACCTCGCTCGCGTTCGTCACCGTCTTGTACAGGTTCTTCTCCATCGTCGACACCACCACCGACAGCAGCAGCGCCTGCGTCTCGCTCCACACGCCGTCCAGGATGCCCGGCGCCTCGTCGCGCACGCGGCACACGAACACGAACACGTAGTCGTACCAGAAGGGCAGGTTCAGCAGCTGGTTCAGGTTGGTGGTCCCGTTGATGTCTACACCTCACGCTGCACAGCCGCGCGCACTGGAGAAGAGCGAGACGAAGGTGGAGTAGTACTTGGGGATGAGCGTAGCATCGATGCGCGGCAGCAGCTGTAGGAAGAGCGGGATGAACGGCGCCATCTGAATGCTCAGGTTGTCTAGGCCTCACTCCCACCGCGCACGCCCACCGTTGTCGTCGATGTGCTCCGAGTTCACGATGAGCTGCAGCAGGCGACGCACCAGCGCCTCCGTCACCACCTCCTGTGGCACCGTTGCCGCCACGAAGTCCATGATCACGTGCGAGCGCTGGCGACTCACGCCCAGCACCGGCCACAGCGCCGCGTTGGGCGAGTGCTCGCAGAGCGTCACCACGAAGCAGAACAGCTCCAGCGCCTTCGCCGCCAGCGCCGCGTCCTCCGCCTTCAGCAGCGCCAGGAACAGCGGCAGCACGCCCGCGTTCACTACGCCTCACGCCACGCCCACGCGCCCACCGTTCAGGTCCTCCGTCGGCTTCTCCGGAATGCCCGCCGCGATCGTCTCCGCCGTGAGCAGCTCCACGGGCTGCGCAGGCTGCGCACCCTCAGTCGCAGCAGGCATAGCAGGCACACTCGGCCTGTCGAGAATGAGGTCCTCGGGGAGGTCGAGCGAGAGGTGGGAGAAGCCGGCCATGCTCTCGACGAAGAAGGCGCCCATGCCGTCCTTGTGCAGCAGGCGGTCGAACAGGTCGAAGAACAGCCGCAGCAGCGCCGCGTCCTTCACGCGGCAGCTCCACAGCAGCGTGTTGGCGAGATAGAAGCAGGCGTACTTCGTGATCATCGCCGGGTCTTCCAGCAGCACGCACAGGATCTCGTACAGCACCTGCCGGATCGCCGCGCGGTCCTCCTGCGACGCCTTCGCCGCGCTCTCACCCTGCGTCGTCTTCGTCTCCTCCAGCGCCAGCCACTGCGTCAGGATGTGGCGGTCGTCGCCCAGCTACGCCTCACACGCCTTCGCTATATCCACCTCCTCCGGCACTGCGACGGGGCTGCTGCTGTAGAAGTAGCGGAGGATGTGGCAGAAGCCCTCCAGCCCCGTGCTCTTGATCACGGCGATCAGGCCCTCGTTCTCGTTGTTCTGCAGCACGCGCAGAATGGTGCCGTACACCTGCTTCTGCACCGCTGCGTCGCAGTACACCCAGAACGACGCGTTCATGAAGAACGCCTTGAAGATCTGCTGGTGCGCCTCCTGCGACAGGCTCGGGTCCTCCAGCAACTGCGTCGCCTTCTCCAGGAAGCCCACCGTCACGTCCTTCGGACTCGCCTTCTGCATCAGGTACGCGATTACGTCGAAGCCGTTCTGCTTCTCCATGAACTCGCGGCTCGCACCGCTGCCCTTGATCGCGTTGGATAGCAGCTCGTACAGCTCGCGCGTGAACGCCTCGTTCGCACGGCCGTCGCCCGACTGCCCGTGCTCCGCCAGATCCATCTGCGGCAGCAGCGGGAAGAACAGTGCGATGCCGCCCAGCGAGTCCAGCACCGAGGCGATCTGCTTCGTCGAGCACACGTGGCTGCCGCTCAGCAGCATCCCGTTCACGGCGCGCACCGCGCCCTCCGCCTCCTTCGCGCCGCTGACCCACTTCTGCGCGCGCAGCTGGACAGGCGTGTCGTCCAGCACGCAGGTCTTCTCGCGGTTCATCACACACGCGGACAGGTTCACCAACAGGCTGCCCGGCAGGCTGCCGTTGCAGACCTCCTGAATGGCCCTGCGGTCCGCGGGCTGGAAGCTGGTGTCGTCGAACACCGGCCGGCTCTCCGTCGCATAGTTCTCGAAGTTGAACATGTAGTTGGGGCCCAGCAGGAACATGCCGCGCGCCTGCGTCTTCGTCACCGCCTTGCTCAGCATGTACACGGTGCCCAGCTCGCCCGAGAATTCCGTGTACGCTGTGGGAATCGACGTGAACGGCAGGTCCACGCCGCGCGTGCCCACGAACATGCGCACGGAGCGAGAGAAGGCGGGGTAGGGCGCGGCGCACTCGAAGTTGGTCTGGCCGTTGAGCGAGACGAAGAGCGGGTGCATCTTCTGCAGGCGGTTGTAGCTCTGCGAGACGGCGAGGTGGTACCAGTGGTTGTCGAGAATGGGCAGGTTGGTGTCGGGCAGTGGCACCTCCTTCCCGTTCTGGTACAGCTTGATGACCAGCGCCGCGTTCTGGATGTAGATCAGGAAGGCGCTCTCGCCTTCCACGAAGGAGAACAGGTGCGGCACGGCGAACTCTACGCTCGGAGCCCAGCGCCGCGCCTACCGCCCTCCATGATCCAGTCGGCCATCAGCGACGACAGGTTGAACCACAGCGACAGCGTGTAGCCCGTCTGTGGGAAGTGTGGGATGCCCTCCGCCTGCACCACCTGCATCGTCGGCACGGTCTGTCCTCCCTGCACCACCTGCCCCACGCGTGCCAGCTCGGTCACGATCTGCAGACCGGAGGCGGGCGGCACAAGCAGGTAGGACTGGTCGGGCTTGCGCACGTCCATCACGGAGTACAGCGTGTTCAGCATGCGCACGATCTGGTTGGCGTAGCGCGCGCGGCTCTCGCCCTGGATGTGCAGCAGGCGGAACACCTTCTTCAGCTGCTGCACCGTGATGTTGTGCTTCGCCACCGACTGCACCAGCTCCAGCACCAGCGGCACGTTGGCCTCCGCGAACGCCTCCAGGTGCTACGCCTCACTCGCGCCGCCCGCTCGCACGTCCAGCAGCAGGTCCACGAGGCCGCGCTGCTCCGTCGTGATGGCGATCAGGTTCAGCTGCTCTACTGCTCACCGCGCACCTCCGCCGCTACGGTTCTTCGACTCCAGGAAGCTCTTCAGCAGCAGCAGACAGCTGCGCTGCAGCGCCGGCTGCGTCTTCAGCACGAAGAACACCAGCACGCGCAGGAAGTCGGGGCGCACGATCCGCACGGAGTCGACCAGCGCCTTCTTGTCCAGCACAGCCTGGAAGTCTGCCTGCAGCCCGGGCGTCTCCTCCTCGCGCACCACACCGAGGATGAACGCCTTGAAGGCGGGCATGTCGTCGTAGAACGACAGCGTGTCGAACAGCAGCCGGTCCGTCAAGACGTTGAACAGCGACTGCAGCAGCTGCGGCGTGTACCCGTCCGCGCCCGCCGCGATCACGCTCTAGCCCTCACGCCGTGCGGCAGGCCCTACGGTGAACTGGTCGTCCTCGACGGTGCGGCGGAAGTCGGCGTAGAACTCGGGGTTGTTCTGGAGCATCAGGAACATGGTGAAGAACATGTGATACACCACACCCATGTAGAACTCACTACGCCTCACGCCCACATCACAGGCCCACTTCGGGTCCTCGGAGGTGATGATGGAGATGCAGTGGATCAGGAAGTGGCGTTAAGCGACCCTTATGCCACAGCAAGGATATGTTCGTCTTGTGCAGGACGTCCTGGCGCGCGCGTAGCACCGCCTCGTCGCGGTGCTTCTCCAGCAGCAGGTAGTCCACGATGCTGAACAGCCGGTGCATCGTGGCGCAGTTCTCCTCGTTGAACGACTGCGCGTGGATGCGCGACAGCGACGTGCCCATGCTACGCGTCACCGCAACCCACCGCACGCACTTCACGAAGATGTTGATGATCTGCCCGAAGGCCGGCGTGTTGATGGAGGCGTCGCTGGTGGCCTGCAGGAGCATCACGGTGATCAGCGCCGCGCCGAACTCCACGGTGCTCTTGCTGTCCACCAGGTTGAACACGTACTCCATGGTGTTGACGATGCTGTTGTTCACCATCACGCCCACCGACAGGATCAGGTTCAGGATCGCCTCCTCGCTGTTCAGCGACAGGTCCAGCAGGCGCAGCAGCGCGTACTTCACGCACCACGTCAGCGGCAGGTCGCGGTTGCTACTGAACAGCGCGTACACCAGGTAGTGCGGCAGCGACGTCGCCTTCAGCAGCGCCTGGTCGCTTCCCACCAGCGTGTGCAGCCGCGCGCACAGCTACGCGTCACCGCGGGATGCCGCGCCCACCGAGATCACGCAGAGCTCGTCGAAGTCGTCGCAGACCAGCTTCTTCAGCAGGCGCGCCACCTCGCCCACCTTGTCCGCCGCCTCGCAGTGGCGCAGCATGTCGAACACGAAGTCCAGCGTCGTCTCGCGCACTACGCTTCAGTCTCTCACACCGCGCCCACGCTTCAGCGTCACCCACTCGCTGTTTGAGACGCCGGCGAAGGAACAGACCACCAGATCGCCCTCCGCCGCCTTCTGGAACTGTTCGGTGGCCAGCTTCGCCAGGAAGGAGGGGCGCGTGAGCTCCTCGCCGAGCTGCATCTTCACGCACTCGGCGTAGAGCGAGGGCTGCAGCTTGCACATGCTCACCAGCATGTCTATCAGCACCAGCTGCGCGTAGCTGCGCGTCGCCGCCTCGAACACCTTCATGCCGTCCGAGCCCTCCTTCTCGAAGAACACCGACACCAGCTCGCGGAACAGCTCCACGTTGATACTGCTCGTCTGAGAGGTCTGCGAGGTCTGCGCGTTTTGAGAGGATTGAGAGGTCTGAGAGGTCTGAGAGGTCTGAGAGGTCTGCGCGGCTTGCACGGCAGAAACAAGGAAGCGGCAGATGGCGTCCACGAAGGGGTTGGAGCACTGCACGGCGCCGATGCGGCCCATCTCCTGCTCCAGGTTCCACGACGCACGGTCCGCCGCGTAGGCGTGGCGGAACAGCTCCGGCGTCAGCGCGAACACGCCCTCCTTCTGCATCTCGTAGTGCGTGGGCGCCCACACGCGCAGCACCGTCTGCTCCTGCGCGAAGTTCACGCACACCTGCTGCTGGCGCAGCCCGCCCTTCAGCGCGTAGAGCAGCACCTGCTTCAGCGTCGCGTAGAAGCCCAGACGGTTGGCCTCGCGACGCGCCAGGTCGCTCAGGTTGCTCGCCACGGCCACCAGCGCCACGAAGTCCGCGTTCAGGTTCAGCAGCTCGTTCTCCGCCACCAGCGTCTGGTTCTTGCCCAGCAGCCACTCGCCCATGTTCTTCGTGATCTCGCCCAGCCGCACCAGCACCTTCGGCAGGCGCGCCGTCTGCGGGCACATCACCAGGCTCTCCGCCGTGATCAGCACCAGCTGGTGCAGCTGCACCACCCACGCGCGCTTGCGCTCGAACAGGATGATCGATGCGTACAGCTGCGTCACCAGCGTCGCCAGCTCCAGAGTGCAGTCCACCACGCACTCCACGCGGCCCTCCAGCGCGAAGCTACGCTCAACGCCGCGCGCCAAACCTACCACGGCGGCGCCTCGAACAGGCTGCACAACGCGCCCAGCAGGTTGGTGGTGCCCGGCGTGAAGACGCCCTCCTGCGTCAGCCAGGCGGCGTGGTCCAGATGCGGCAAGAAGTTGTAGATGGTGCGCGTCACCGTCTGCAGCGATTCCAGTAGGGCGGAGCTGCGCGTGAGGAGAGGGAGAGAGTGTTACGATTCGTCCGAGGCGGAGAGCGCGGCGATCCTGTTGCTCAGCGACTTCAGGTGGATCAGCAGAATGCGTCCAAAGTCGTTGTAGCGCAGCAGCACGCGGTTGTGGGGAGAGCGGGAGAGGATCTCGATGACGACCTCCACCTTGTGGGCGTCGCGCATCTCCTTGTTGTCTCTCCACATGCACTTGATCCACTACGGAGTGAGACGGCGATTCTGGAATCACGTTAATCAGGCCACGAATCAAACGGAACGGGTGGCCGACGGACTGGGCGGCCTCGGTGGCGATGGAGTGGCGGTACTCGCCCACCGCCCGCTTGGCCTCCCTTGGATAGTACATGTCGTCGTCCATCTCCGCCGGCTTCCAGTCGGCATACACTGCGACGAACGCGTCCAGGAAGGCGAAGAGCTCATCTTGGCAATCCTACGGATCAGCGGCGGCGACAGGGAAGACGGAAGCTTTCTTCTCGCAGAAGGCAATTTCGAAGGCAGTCCAAAGATCCGCGAGCTTCATGCCCGTTTCATCCCAGCTGGCGCATCATGGAGAGGGCGAAAGAGATACCTGAAATTGTACTCGATGGTGGGAGAATAGACGGTGTTCAGCTCGGGGAAGTCGCCCTCTTCCTAGCTCCTGAGGAATTGCGATGGGCACGTACGATCACCGATTTATGCAATTTGTCCATTTCGGTCATGCTCTCGGAATGAGTTAGCGATTCGCAAAGAGATACTGCTCCGTCGTCCATGCGCGTTCAGTGGTTTCATGGTTTGCAAGGCATCGATTTGTGTCGAAAAAACACAGCAGCAATCGCTGGTCATGTCCACCGCCACCGTGTCGCTCTCCTCCAGCACCGCGGTGACCTTCTTGATCAGGGCCTCGTAGTTGAAGGCGAAGTGGTGGATCAGCACCATGGGGGAAACAATCACCGTGTTGGGGAACTTCGAGCCGTCCTTGAACACGGCGCCGCCGGGGTTGCCGGAGACCTTCGTCATCACCTTCTGGAGCATCTTCACGGTGGACTTCTCGTCCGTCTACGCATCACCCGACATGGTCACACTCACATTCACGGCAAACCGCTTTCTGTTCTCGTACTCGATGTAATGATCGATGCAGGGGTGCAGATAGAAGACGGACCCCGGCAGGTACATGTTCAGCAGCGTTCCCTCATTCCCGAACATCGACATGTACGACTCCTTCACGTTCTTCTTCACCTTGTGGAACCACCCGCGCTTCTTGTGGCAGTTTCCCGCGATCAGCTTCAAGCAGTTCATGATGCCGTCCTTCGACAGGCG
>OIWT01000436.1_pt1 | contig 58423 bp, 49 predicted proteins | sample 1587701 | NCBI WGS metagenome assembly OIWT01 (sample SAMEA3888904, study PRJEB22519) | human gut metagenome | biome: human gut; feature: human-associated habitat; material: faeces | place: Denmark | collected 2009
TGCTCTTTTGAACAACCGCCTTTCGCCATTTCTATCCGATTTGAGCAGAAAGGAATTCCCTCTATCGCAAAAGCGTACGAGAGATGTCGCTGATACGCTGCATCCGTCCTTTCCGCTGTTTTACTGCGCCCATTGAGCGCTTATGAAGGTTTTGAAGCCTTTATAGGTACTTTTTATCATCCACGGCACTTCTTCGCAGCAGGCTGCCGATCCCAGCCGCCCTTCGTTTGGATTTTCACGCGACATCAAACAAAAAACCAACAGAGGACTGCTTATCACCCCGAAAGACCACTACCATAATTTCAGTTTTTTCCCACAAATGGTGGAAGCGGCGTGGCATAAAAGCGCTACCTTTCTTTTTGGGGCTGCATTGGACGCAGGGAACAGGTTTTTTCCAAGTATCGAAAGCGGAAAAAACCGATAATTCAGCGCTTTTATATGGTGAAATATCCGAAAAACCCTGCTTTCACAGCAAAAAATACGCCGCCCCCCGCCAGATCTGGGCAAAGGTTCGGCGCGTGCACGCAACGGGAATTTCTTCTCACGTCGCCTGTATTATTATGACACTGAGCAGAAAGAAAATCAAGCTATCTTAGCGCTGGCAGGAGGACAGTCTCTTCAAAGGTGGCTGCTGCCGATCCCAAAGGCTCTTAAAGCTATCCCTATCCCTAATAAGCCCTCTGTCTCCCCGCGTCGGCATCCTTGCACGAAGAAGGCACCTCCGTATCCTATTCTTGCAGAAAAAACCTGCGGGAGCCATCACGCCGCACGGCTGTTTTTTATGACCTTCAGATCGCCGCGGTTGCTGTAAGCATTCATCGAAGTGCAAAAGGCGCGGCGCAATTTCTCAATGATTTGGCAGAATCTTGAAACAGTCTTGATCAATACAGGAGGCATTCTGAATGAACCAAGCAGCTATCAGAAGCTACATTGCGCGGAAGCGCAAGGAAAAGAATCTCACACAGGAGCAGTTGGCGGAACATATCGGCGCGTCTAACAAGACGATCTCCAAATGGGAAAACGGCAAGCGTATGCCCGATTACAGCATCCTTCAAAAGCTCTGCAACGCGCTCCATGTGACGCTTCCGGAACGGATGGACGGCGAGGACGCGACGGAAGGCGGCGTGCGGTTCTATGACGATGAACAGGTCCTTGACCTGCTCCGCCGCACACAGGAGTTGGAACATCAGAAAGGGATCCTCTGCGGCGTGCTTCTGGTTGTTCTCGGCATTGCCTGCAACGCCATGTCAGGTATGATCAGCGGGTCTGAAATACAGGAGCTTATATCCAGTCTTTTGGTGGCGCTGTCCGTTGCCGAAAATTCAGTGGGGATCTTTGAGCGGAATACAGACCTGCATACGGTTTTCGGTGCAAATTTGATGTGGTATTTGCAATTCCATGTTGTGTGTGCTAGACTATCTTTGTTCGTTGGTATCCCTAAGAGGGGTGGTTGCCAGACCGTCTCTCATAGGAGGATCTCTTTGGACTTCACAGCTTTATGCTTTTCTGAACCCCCGCTTTAAGCGGGGGTTTCTTAGGAAACAAGAAATTCGTGCGGCGGCTGCGCACGACAGAAAAAAGTATTGTGAAACGCTCTATCCCTATCCGCCCCTTCGCTCGATATCTCGCTGCTTTTGTTTGAAAAAAGGATCCTGATTTCTTTTTGCATACCGTAGAGAATGCCAAGAGAGAGGAATGACTGCTATGAAGGAAAACCGAAAGCTGTTAAAAGAAGTGCTCAAGGATATCCGCCGGGATATGACCGATGAAGAGGTGCTGAATCTGCTGGCAGACAGTAAGATCTCAGTCAGTCCCGAAAGCGGAACAGAAAAATACACACTGGGACAGCGGGCAGCGGATGCCATTGCCAAATTTGCCGGAAGCTGGGCGTTTATTTTCTCGTTTACCGGCGGCTTGGTGCTGTGGATGGTCATAAACACGGTGCTGGCTGTACGGGCGTTCGATCCGTATCCGTTTATTTTGCTGAATCTGGTGCTGTCCTGCATTGCAGCGATCCAGGCGCCGCTCATCATGATGAGCCAGAACCGTCAGGAGGAAAAGGATCGCCGCAGAGCGGAAAACGACTATAAGGTCAACCTAAAAACTGAAATTATGATAGAGGATCTGTACGATAAGGTGAACGCGATCCTCGCCAAGCAGTCGGAAATGGAAAAGCAGCTGCGCGCGAAGGATGATGGGAAAGATACTGAAAAGCCGCAGTGACCGTCTCGCAAAAACGCAGATCCTGTCCTTTAGCGGGTATTTTCCCACAGCGTTCGTTTCTCCGGCTTGGCACGCAGATCATGTTCGGCAGGCCGTGACAGAGCGGATCCGTGATTCGCTCTGCTTTTTCGCAGTGTTTTGCTGCGGCTATCTTATTTTTGCTGCATTCACCTCTCTCCTCCGGTTCTTTTATCCTCATATGAACAGACGAATGCTTTAAATCGGATGTGCAGATACAGAAAAAGCCGAGTGGCCAAATGCCACTCGGCTTTTTTCCATTGCCGTCCGGTTTACGGAGCCTTTTTATGTTCGGGTTTATTCTTCCTGAGCATCGGGGGCGAGCTTTTCGTACAGGTCCATGTATTTACGGGCACTGTGCTGCCAGCTGTAATCGCCGCGCATGCCGTTGCCAATGATCTTGCGCCAATCCTTCTTGTTCTCGCGATAGGTGGTCACCGCGCGGTTGATCGCGTCAAGCATATCGTGCGCGTTGTAGGAATAGAAGGTGAAGCCCACGCCCTCGCCCGTGACGGGGTTAAAGGGCTGCACGGTGTCCTTCAGGCCGCCGGTCTCGCGGACGATCGGCACGGTGCCGTAGCGCAGCGCAATCATCTGGGACAGGCCGCAGGGCTCGAAGGCCGAGGGCATCAGGAACAGGTCGCAGCCCGCATAGATGCGGTGCGCCAGCTCGTGGTTCATCTGATTCCAGGCCGCCACCTTACCTTGATAGCGATGCGCCGCCCAGTTGAAGAGGTTGACGAACTTCTCGTCGCCCATGCCCAGCACGACGAGCTGGACGTTCAGGTTCATGATCTCCGGCAGCACGCGCTCGACCAGGTCGAGTCCCTTCTGCGAAGAAAGGCGCGTGACCATGCCGATCAGCGGCACGTCGGGATCGATATCCAGCCCCACCTGCTCCTGCAAAGCCGCCTTGTTGACCGCCTTGCGCTTGCCCTGGGAGACGACGTTGTAGTTCTGGACGATCATGGGATCCTTATTGGGATTGTATTCGTCGGTATCGATGCCGTTGAGGATGCCGGTCAGGCTGTCCTTGCGGGCGCGCAGCAGGCCGTCCAGGCGCTCCCCATAGTAGGCGGTCTGGATCTCGCCTGCATAAGTGGGGCTGACGGTGGTGATCTCGTCGGTATAGACCAAGCCGCCCTTCATAAAGGAGGCCGCGCCGAAGAACTCGAGCTTATCGCTGGTATAGGCATCCCAGCCCAAGCCGAGCAGATCCTCGATGTAGTCCATGCCGAAAACGCCCTGATACTGCAAATTGTGGATGGTAAAGACCGTGTGGATGCCCTGATAGAAGGGCAGAGCCGCATACTGCCGCTTGAGCAGCACCGGGATCAAACCGGTCTGCCAATCGTGGCAATGCAGGATGTCGGGCTTATAGTCGATCAGCGGCAGCGCCTCGAGCACCGCGCGGTCGAAGAAGGCGAAGCGCTCGCCCTCGTCCCCGCCCCAGCCGTAGACCGAGGGGCGGTTGTAATAGAACTCATTATCGACAAAATAGAAGGTCACGCCGTCGAGCTTGAGCATCTCGATGCCGCAATACTGCCTTCTCCAGCCGAGATTGACGTAGAAATAGGTCAGGTGTTCCATCTGTTCACGCCACTTCGGCGCGACATCCCGGTAAAGAGGCAGGATCACGCGGACCTCAGCGCCCAATTTTTTCAACTGCTTGGGCAGCGCGCCGGCCACATCCGCCAGCCCGCCGGTCTTGACAAAAGGAACACATTCCGAGGTTGCAAAAAGGATCTTCAACGCATATCCCGCCTTTCTCAAGTCTAAAAAGGAAATCAAAAGCGTCAGATCACCGCGTTTTTCTCGATCACGACAGGATAGCTCTCCTGGCCGACGATGCGGCGGTCGCGCTTGATGAAGGCGTCCTTATCGGAGATGACGTTGGAAAGCTGCGCGCCGTCCTGCACCTCCACGCCCTGCATCAGGATACAGTTGCGCACCACGGCGCCCTTGCCCACGCGCACGCCGCGGAACAGCACGGAATTTTCCACCGTGCCCTCGATGATGCAGCCGTCGGCCACCAGGCAGTTGACCGCCTTGGCGCCCGCTTCATAGCGCGCAGGAACCTCATCCTTGACCTTAGTATACACCGGATTGGGACGGTAAAGCAAGGGGGTGCGGATGGACTCATCAAGCATATCCATGTTGAGCTTGTAGTACGAGGCGATGGAATCGATGCGGGAAACATAGCCGTCGTACTTATAGCCGTAGATCTTCAGTTCGCCCAGCTGCTTGATGAGCACGTCGCGGACAAAATCGCTGCGGTAATGCGCGGCGGAAACCTCCACCAGATAGGTCAGCAGCGCCTTGTCCATGATATAGACGTCCATCGAGACGTTGGGATAGGTGTTCAGGTGGGGCGTGACCTCAATATCGACCACGCGGCCGCTTTCATCCATCTTCAGGTGCGTGCGGTCCGCATCGCCGTTGGATTCATCGTCCGCAGGCACGTTATAGAGGATCGTAATATCCGCGCCGGTAGCCAGGTGCTGCGCCATCATGTCGTCAAACTTCATGTTGAACACGGTGGACGAGCCGGAGATCAGCGCATAGCGCTGGGACGCGCGGCGGACATAGTTGAGGTTGGAGCGGATCGCGTCGAGCAAGCCGGAATAGCTGCCGGTGCTGGAACGGGTGACATAGGGCGGCAGGATGAACAGGCCGTCCCTCTTGCGGTTCAAATCCCACGCCTTGCCGCTTTCCAGATGATCCATCAGGGAGTGGTAATTGCGCTGCGTAATGAGGCCGACGTTGGAAACGCCGGAGTGCACCAAATTGCTCAGCAGCACGTCGATGACGCGGTATCTGCCGCCGATGGGCATGGCCGCGATGGAGCGGGAGCGCGTCAGGTCGCGCAGGCGCATATCGCTCTCGTCACTGGTATAGATCAGACCGAATACGTCTTTCATTTTGCATCCTCCTCCGCCTTGGCCGCGTTCTTGGCCGCGGTCTCCGCATCAATCTGTTCGCCGGGCTTGACCACGGAATACTCCGGCAGCACGGCATCCTGGCCGACGACCGCAATGCGGCCGTTGCCGCCAACGACGCTGTCGCAGCCCACAACGGCGTTTTCTGCGACGATCGCGCGGCGGATGCGCGCTCCCTTGCGGACGTGCGCGCCGTTCATGATGACGGAGTTTTCAACCACGGCGCCCTCTTCGACCGTCGCGCCGGAGAAGAGGATCGAGTGATCGACCTTGCCGGCAACCGTGCAGCCTTCGGTGACCATGGAGTCGGAAACCTCGGCAGACGGGGCGATGTAGTGCGGGGGCAGCGTGGGGTTGCGGGCGTAGATGCGCCAGGAGCTGTCGTAGAGGTTGAAGGCGGGCGGCGACTGGAGCAGATCCATGTTGGCCTCCCAAAGGGACTCGATGGTTCCGACGTCCTTCCAGTAGCCCTCGAAGGGATAAGCCACCATGTGCTTGCCCTCGCCCAGCATGCGCGGAATGATGTTCTTGCCAAAGTCGTTGGAGGATTCGGGATTGGCCTCATCCTCGATCAGATACTGCTTGAGGTCCTTCCAGTTGAATACATAGATGCCCATTGAGGCGTTGTTGGACTTGGGCTCGGCAGGCTTTTCTTCAAATTCGACGATGTCGCCGTCGGCATTGGTGTTCATGATGCCGAAGCGGGAAGCTTCGTTCCACGGCACCTGATACACGGCGATGGTGCAGTCCGCATGTTTGCGCTCGTGCAGCGCGATCATGGCGGAATAGTCCATTTTATAAATGTGGTCGCCGGAGAGGATCAGCACATAGTCGGGATCATACTGCTGAATGAAGGCCAGGTTCTGATAAATGGCGTTGGCGGTTCCCTTATACCAGGTACCGCTCTTGCCCTTGATATAGGGCGGCAGCACGAACACGCCGCCGGTCAGGCGGTCAAGATCCCAGGGCATGCCGTTGCCGATATAGGAGTTCAGCTCCAGCGGCTGATACTGGGTCAGCACGCCGACGACGTCGATGTTTGAGTTGGAGCAGTTGGACAGGGGGAAGTCAATGATGCGGTATTTTCCGCCGAACGGAACCGCAGGCTTAGCCATGTTGCGGGTCAATACGCCCAGACGGCTGCCCTGTCCACCCGCCAACAGCATGGCGACACATTTTTTACCCATGATTACACCCTCTTCTTCAATGTTGTTAGGGACTAAACAAGGCATGTTACGACGGGACGCCGTCCCGCGCCTTGATGGTTGACTTAGGGGTTGCCTTGGATCTGGCGGACGGCTTTTTGGCCGCCGGTTTATCCGGAGCCGCTTGGGCCTCTTTCGGCGCTTTGGCCGTCGGCTTTTTTTCCTTTTCAGGCGTCAGCTCCAGATAAATGCAGGAAAGCGGCGGCAGCGTCAGCTCCATGCTATACGGATGACCGTGCATCGGGAGCTCCTCCGTCTCGATCACCTTGTCGCCGTTGCCCTTGCCCGACCCGCCGAATTCCAGCGAATCGGAGTTGAACCTCCCGCACCTTGCCTGCGCTCGGCACGCCGATGCGGTATTTTTCCCAATAATTGGGCGTGAAATTGCAGATGGCGATGATGTCCTTTCCCTTTTTGCTCCACCGAACGAAGGACAGCGTGGAGTTGTCCCTGTCGTCGGCATTGCACCAGGTAAAGCCCGCCCAGGAATTGTCGATCTCATAAAGCGCCGGATGGGACGTATAAAAGGCGTTGAGCGCCGCGGTATACTTCTTCATCTCCGGGTGATTTTCATACAGCAGCAGGAACCAATCCAGCTGCTCCAGTTCCTTCCACTCGATAAACTGGCCGAACTCCGCGCCCATGAACATCAGCTTTTTGCCGGGATGCGCAAACATATAGCCGAAGAGCGCGCGCAGTGATGCGAATTTCTGCCAGATATCGCCGGGCATTTTGTCCAGCATGCTCTTTTTGCCGTGCACCACCTCGTCGTGTGAAAAGGGGAGGATGTAGTTTTCCGAAAAGGCGTAGAACATGGAGAACGTCATTTTGTCGTGGTGATATTTGCGGTAGATGGGATCCATCTCCATGTAATCGAGCACGTCGTGCATCCAGCCCATGTTCCACTTAAAGCCGAAGCCCAGTCCGCCGTTGGTGATGGGGGCCGTGACCATGGGGTAGGCGGTGGCCTCCTCTGCGCACATCATGATCCCCGGGAAATCGCGGTAGACGATCTCGTTGATCTCGCGCAGCAGGGAGATGGCCTCCAGGTTTTCCCGCCCGCCGAACTGATTGGGCTGCCACTTGCCCTCCGGCCGGCCGTAGTCGTGGTAGAGCATATAGGAAACCGCGTCCACGCGCAGGCCGTCGGCATGGAAAACGTCCAGCCAGAACACCGCGCTGGACTTGAGGAACGAGCGCACCTCGTTGCGCCCGAAATCGAACATGCAGGTACCCCACTGCTCATTCTCACTGCGCAGCGGGTTGGAGCTCTCGTAAAGCGGCGCGCCGTCAAAGCGGTAAAGCCCGTGCGCGTCCTTTGGGAAATGCGCGGGCACCCAATCGAGAATCACGCCGATGCCCGCCTGATGGAAGGCGTCGATCAGCTTCATCAGCCCCGTCGGATCGCCGAAGCGGCTTGTCGCGGCAAAATAGCCCGTCACCTGATAGCCCCAGGAGAGATCGAGCGGATGCTCCATCACCGGCAGCAGCTCCACATGGGTATACCCCATCTCCTTGACATAGGCGGGCATTTCATCCGCCATGCGCTCATAAGTGTAGAGCCTGCCCTCTTCGTCCAGCTTCCAAGACCCCAGGTGCATTTCATAGATGCTGACCGGGCTTTGATAGGGATTGTACGACGCGCGCGCCGTCATCCACTTTTTGTCCTTCCAGCGGTATTTTTTGAGGTTGAAGGTCTTGCTGGCGGTCTTGGGCCGCGTTTCGGCATGAAACGCGTAAGGATCTGCCTTCATCTGCCACCCCGTGGGACCGCAGATGGCGTATTTATAGGTGGCGTACTGCTTGACGCCCGGTATGCGCACCGTCCAGATGCCGTCGTGGTTCTCCATGGGATTTTTCAAGTGATCCCAATCGTTGAAATCCCCCACGACGCTGACCGCCCGCGCGTCCGGCGCCCATACGGCAAAGTCGTATCCACCCTTGCAGGGGTGCGCGCCCATGAACTGATGGGCATACGCGCAGTTTCCCTCCCGGAACAGATAGCTCTGCATTTCGTCCATCGTTCTACCCTCCCTGCTATGACCATGCCCGATGGCATGTAAACTATTTGTTAATACTATCATAGCATAAATTCACGCAAATGACTATACCCTTTTTGGAGTTTTATGCAATTCACGCAAAATCTGTTCTGCCCTGTGAAAAACCCTTTTCTTTCGCATCATCTCATGATAAAATATTTCCGTAAGAGTTGTGTAAATATAACCAATGTATTCTCGTCAAGAATTGGACAAATAAAGGAAAAAGGGGGATTCCAAATGGAAAAAATCGTTCTGGGTTCAACTGGGATTCATGCCACGCGCTCCGGTTTCGGTGCGCTGCCCGTGCAGCGCCTTTCCAAGGAGGAGGCCGCGCGCCTGCTCCGCCGCGCCTATGACAGCGGCATCAACTTCTTCGACACCGCCAACGCCTATACCGACAGCGAGGAAAAGATCGGCATGGCGCTGGCCGACGTGCGCAGAAATCTCTTCATCGCCACCAAGACCGGCTCCTCCACGCCGGATGAGTTCTGGAAGCATCTGGAGCTTTCGCTGACGCGCATGAAGACTGACTACATCGACATTTATCAGTTCCACAATCCCGCCAAGATGCCCTCGGACGAAATGATGTCCTGCATGATCAAAGCCAAAGCGCAGGGCATGATCCGCCATATCGGCGTCACGGCGCACCGCCTGGACACGGCGCTGACGGAAATCGAATCCGGCGCGTTTGAAACGATGCAGTTCCCGCTCTCCGCGCTGTCGAGCGAGGACGACCTGAACCTGGTGCGCCTTTGCAAGGAAAAGAACATGGGCGTCATCGGTATGAAGGGTCTGGCTGGCGGCCTGCTGACCAGCGCCGCGCCTTCGATGGCGTTCCTGCGCCGCTTCGACAACCTGGTGCCGATCTGGGGCATTCAGCGCGACAGCGAGCTGGACGAAGTGTTGGAGTTGGAAAAGAATCCCCCTGTGCTGGACGAGGCAATGATGGCGCGCATCGAAAAGGACCGCAAGGATCTTGCAGGCGATTTCTGCCGCGGCTGCGGCTACTGTCTGCCGTGTCCTGCGGGCATCCCGATCAACAACGCCGCGCGTATGCCGCAGCTGCTGCGCCGCTCGCCCTATGCGCCGTACCTGACGGACGAATGGGCGGAGCAGATGGAGCGCATCGAAAACTGCATCGGCTGCCGCGCCTGCGCACGCCGCTGCCCGTATCAGCTGGACACCCCCGCGCTGCTGAAGGCATCGCTGGCGGATTACCGTCAGTTCCGCGCCGAGCACCTCGGAAAATAAAAATCCGTTCATTCTGAGGAGGATAAAGGCATATGGGTCATTTTCAGAATTTCAAAACCGTGATCTACTGCACATCGCAGTCCATGGTCAGCATTTCGATGGAATCCCTGCAACGCCAAATCGACTTCTTCCAGAAATACATCGGCGTAGACAAGGTGTATCTCGAGCCCTATCGCGACGACTGCCTGATTCCGCGCGAGCAGCTGGCCCGCTGCATCAACCTGTTCCATAAAAACAACATTGAAGTGGCCGGCGGCATCACCACCACCATCTCCGGCGAGGGTGAGGCGGACGAGGGCCGTCAGCGTCTGTTCAACACCTACTGCTACTGCAACGACCGGATGCGCAATCATCTGAAGAAGACCGTGGAATACATCGCGGGACTCTACGATGAGTTTATCATTGACGATTTCTTCTTCACCAACTGCACCTGCGACGATTGCCGCAAGGCCAAGGGCGACCGATCCTGGGAGGAGTTCCGCCTGGCACTGATGAAGGAGGTCTCTGAAAACCTCATCATCAAGCCCGCCAAGGCGATCAATCCCAACATCAAGATCACCGTCAAGTTCCCCAACTGGATGGAGAGCTATCAGGAAGCGGGCTACAACCCCGGCGAGCAGAAGGATCTGTTCGATAAGATCTACACCGGTACTGAAACGCGCCATCAGCGCCACACCGATCAGCACCTGCCGCGCTATGAGAGCTATTCCATCATGCGCTATATGGAAAACCTCGCTCCCGGCCGCAACGGCGGCGGCTGGTTTGACTGCTATCAGTGCTATCCGATGGACGCGTATCTGGAGCAGGCGTACCTGACCGTGCTATCCCGTCCGCGCGAGGTCATGATGTTCTGCTGGGGCAGTCTGTATAAAAACAAACTCATCACGCCCATGGGCTTTCAACTCGGCCGGCTGGACGCGATGCTTTCCAAGGTCGGCGCGTGCCAGGGGCTCAAGTGCTATCTGCCCGTCAACGCGCAGGGCGAGGATCACGCCGAGGATTATCTGGGCATGATGGGTGTGCCGGTTGAAGGCGTTCCGGAGTTTCCGGCGGATGCGGTGTCCGTGCTGCTGACCGTGCAGGCGCTCAAGGATGAGCACATCGTCGAAAAGCTGGAGCGCTTTGTAGCCGCAGGCGGCAAGGCGATCGTGACCTCCGGCTTCGTCAAGGAAGCGCTGTGCAAGGGCCTTGAGCAAATGACCTCAATCCGCTATCGCGACCGCATCATCTCCGCTGCGGAATACATGACCGACAAGCCGCACACCTGGGGAAGCATTCTTTGCTCCGCCCAAAGGCCCGTGATCTTCCCCGTGATGGAGCACCGCAACAACACCACCTGGGCGCTGGCCAAGGCCTTTGGCGGCGACGAGAGCTACGGCATCCTGCTGCGCGACACCTACGGCCGCGGGCAGATGATCACCCTCGTGCTGCCGGACGCGATCTCTGACCTCAAGCTCCTGCCGCAGCCCATCCTCAACCGCATCCGCAGCGAGCTTTGCGCAGGAGATGTGGTGCTGGAGGCGCCTTCGCAGATCTCGCTGTTTACCTATGACAACGATACCTTCTGCGTCTATCCTTACGCCTGCGACGAAAACGCCGCTGCGCAGCAGATCCGCGTCCGCGTCAAAGGCGTTGCAACCGAGCTGTACAGCTTGGAGAATGAAAAGTTCCGCATCAAGCCCCTTTATGTAGATCACAACGAGACTCTCTTCGAGATCTACACCGAGCCGGGTGAATTCAGCTTCTACGGCATCCGTTGGGCAGAAAATCGCTATGGCGAAAAAATCGAGGAAGAGTGGGGTTCTGCCCCCCACGACTTTGAGGACTGATCCTCAAATGCCAAAGGCACAAAAACAAAAAGGCTCTGAGAGCAGGCGCTCTCAGAGCCTTTTCTTTCTGCCGGAATTTTACTTCCGGTAATCGGGGTTGGGATAGGTATTGCGGGGCAGCACGTCGGCATAGCGCGGCAGGATGATGTTCTGGTGCTGCTCATCCATCTCGCGCAGCTTCTTCACATACAGCGGCATATCCATGTTCTTGACGATGCGGCGGATCATCTCCGCGCCGCGGGCGCAGCGCTCGTCGCGCTCCTCAACCGTCTTGCAGGCGCCGGTCATGCCCGCGTGATCCTCGGGACGTGCAAAATAGAAGCCGATGGAGCCGGAGGGGTGCGCAAAGCGGCGGAACACGTCGCTTTCGTCACAGGCGCTCTCGGAAGAAGTCTTGGGCGCGGCGTCGATGGCGGGATCGACCACCAACTCGTCCTTCCGGTTCATGATCTCATACGCGCCGAAGAAAATGTCGTCAAAATTGAATTTCGACATATCCGCGTCTTCCTTCTTCATCGAATACTCGATGCCGTTGCACAGATCGATGTAGCTGATGGGGCATTTCGTCTCGTCGAAGAAATCGACCACCAGCGCGCCGCCGGTGAGGAACGCCGGGCCGTGCAGCGACAGGTAGACCTGACGACGGAAGCCCTGGTTGAGCAGCGAGTGGGCAATGGCCTTGAGATAGGGCAGACCCTGCTCAACGCTCATCTGAATGGTGCCGCGGCTGATGGGGCTGGCGCCGCAGAAGAAATAGGGCAGGCTGCCCAGCACCAGGCCATCGGTCTCCTCTGCCATGAGCTTGGCGAAAGCTTCCGGCGTGGTGTTCTCCACGTCCATGGGGAAGGTGCCGTGCACCTCGACCGTGCCGAAGGGCACATAGATAATGTCATTGCGCTTGAGGTATTCCTCCACCTCGTCATGGGTCATCTTGGGCAGAAAGCGGGTTCTCATTTTGTCAGCCATGATTGAGCCTCCTGTAAATATATATATATTTTGGAAACGGCAGGAGCGGAAGCCCCGCTTCCGCTCCGCCTGATTCTATCTGCTTTTTAGAGCTTCCAAAGCTCCTTGGCGTACTGCTGGACGGTGCGGTCGGACGAGAACTTGCCGGCGCCCGCGATGTTGCGCAGGCACTTCAGGCCGAACGCGCGGCGGTCCTGATAATCCGCGATGGCGCGCAGCTTGGTCTTGACGTAATCGGGTTCGTCATAGATCAGGAAGTAGTTGTCCGGCTTGTGCCAGGACGCGCCCTCGGTCAGGCTCGTATAGAGCTCCTTGAACATACCCGTTCCGTCATCGTCAAAGGTGCCGTCGATCAGCGTCTCAACGATGGCGCGCAGGTTTGCGTCCTCGCCCAGGTAGGCGTTGGGGTTGTAAATGGGCTTCATCTCATTGATCTCTTCAACGCGCGCGCCGAAGATGTAGTTGTTCTCCTCGCCCGCCTGCTGCACGATTTCGACGTTCGCGCCGTCATAGGTGCCCAGGGTCACGGTGCCGTTGAGCATGAACTTCATGTTGCCGGTGCCGGAGGCTTCGGTGCCTGCAGTCGAGATCTGCTCGGAGATATCCGCCGCGCACATCAGCTTTTCTGCATAGGAGACGTTGTAGTTGGAGATGAAGATCACCTTCATCTTGTCGTCCATTTCGGGATCATTGTTGATCATCTTGGCGATCTCGCCGATGTACTTGATGATGCCCTTGGCGCGGAAGTAGCCGGGCGCGGCCTTTGCGCCGAAGATGAACACAGTGGGCGTCCATTTCGCAATCTCGCCCTTCTTGAGCTTGCGGTAGATATCGAGGATCGAGAAGGCGTTGAGCAGCTGGCGCTTGTACTCGTGCAGGCGCTTGACCTGAATATCGAACACAAAGTTCGGGTCAAGGCGGATGCCCTCATGCTTTTCGATGTAGGCGCAGAGCTCCTTCTTCTTTTCGAACTTGATGGCGTTGAAGCGGTCGATGGTCTCGTCGTCGATCACGTCGTTGAGGTCGGCCAGCAGGTCGAGGTTCTTCATATAGCCCTCGCCCACGCAGTCGTCCAGCAGGCTGCACAGCTGCGGGTTGCACAGACCCAGCCAGCGGCGCTGCGTGATGCCGTTGGTCTTATTCTGGAAGCGCTCCGGATAGACTGCGTACCAATCCTTCAGCACGTCGTCCTTGAGGATCTGCGTGTGGATCTCCGCCACGCCGTTGGTGTAGGACGAAGCGTAGACCGCCAGGCGCGCCATATGCACCGCGCCCTCGTCGATGATGCGCATGGAATCCAGACGGGTGCGGACGATCTCCTTCATCGGGGTCTCTTCCTCTTCATCCGCCTTGTCTTCCTCCGCTTCTTCAGCCTTTTCAGCCTTCTTGGCGGCGATGGCTTCCTCATCGGGAACCAGCTTGCGGGAGATCACTTCGTCCATGCCGGGCTGGATGGCCAGCTCCATGGCCTCGCGCTCATCGATCTTTTCGATGATGGCATAGACCTCGGGCAGCAGGGACTGCATGAGCTTGATGTCCCAGCGCTCCATGGCCTCGGCCATGACGGTGTGGTTGGTGTAGGCAAAGGTCTTTTGCGCAATCTGGAAGGCTTCGTCAAAGCTCATGCCCTCCAGCTCCAGCAGACGGATCAGCTCCGGGATGGAGATGACCGGGTGCGTATCGTTGAGCTGAATGGCGGCGTGCATCGCAAAGCCGCTCAGGTCGTCGCCGTTGACCTTCTTGTAGCGCTTGATAATATCCTTCAGCGACGCGGAGCAGAAGAAATACTGCTGCTTGAGGCGCAGCACCTTGCCCTCGTAGCCGTTGTCGTTGGGATAGAGCACCTTGGAGATATCATCGGCCTCGTTGCGCTCGCGCACCGCGTCGAGGTAGTGCTGATCGTTGAACTTCGCAAAGTCGAAGTCGGTCAGCGCTTCGGCCTGCCACAGGCGCAGGGTGCCGATGTTCTTGGTGCCGTAGCCGATCACCGCCATGTCATAGGGCACTGCCCAGACCTTCTGGCCGGCGAACTCGACGAGCTGACGGTCCTCCTCGCGGCGGATGCACCACGGATCGCCGAAATGCGTCCAGTCGTCCGCCTGCTCGCACTGGAAGCCGTTTTCGATGGTCTGCTTGAACAGGCCGTACTTATACTTGATGCCGTAGCCGTCCAGCGGAATGTCGTGCGCAGCAGCGGAATCAAGGAAGCACGCAGCCAGGCGGCCCAGACCGCCGTTGCCCAGCGCGGCGTCCTCCACGTCTTCAAACGCGGCGATGTCCAGTCCGTTCTTTTCGAAGATGGCCTTGACCTTGTCCAGCAGCCCCAGCTCAAAGAGGTTGTTGTAGACCATGCGGCCCATCAGGAACTCCGCAGAGAAATAATACGCGCGGCGATGCGCGGCGTGCGCCTTGCGGGAATCCGCCCACTGGTCGCTCATCGCGCCCATGACGGCCTTGCCCAGCACCATGTGCAGCTCATGCACATCGAGCTCCTGAAGCTCCTTGCAGTATTCCGCCTTGGCAATGCGCACCATATCCTTCTCCAGCTGGCTCTCCTCTTCCTGTCCGGCGGGCAGGCGGCCGTAGGTCTTGGCGATCCGGCGCAGGCGCAGCGCACGCGCTTCGGTAGCTTCGCCGGGCTTCATGCGCCACTGCCAGTTGCCGCCCAGCGTGGAGGGGGTATTCATGCGCGCCCAGCTGCCCAGCTCCAGCACATCCTGCATCGGAGCGATGCAAAGATCCGCCACAGTGGAGTTGATGGTGCGGATCATGCCCCAGGCATAGCCTTCCTCGGGCGAAAGGTGCGCATACTCGGTGGCAAAGCGGCGCTCGCCCTCCGAGGCATTGGCAAACCAGCCCTCGGTGGTGTCGTTGTCGTGGGTGCCGGTGTAGACGACGTAGTTATTGGTATAAAGATGGGGCAGATAGACGCTCTCGCCGCGGTCGTCGAACGCGAACTGGAGCACCTTCATGCCGGGGTAGCCCGAAGCCTTGAGGAGCTTGGCCACGCCGGGGGTGATCAGGCCGAGGTCTTCGGCGATGATCGGCACGTCACCCAGACGCGCCCGGATGGCGTTGAACAGATCCATGCCCGGGCCTTTCAGCCAATCGCCGATGACGGCGTCCTTGGCCGGATAAGGGATGGAATAATATTCGTCAAAGCCGCGGAAGTGGTCGATGCGGGTCACGTCGTAGAGCTTGGAAGCCGCCGCGATGCGGTCGATCCACCACTTGTAGCCGGTGGACTTGAGGTACTCCCAGTCATACAGCGGGTTGCCCCACAGCTGGCCGGTCGCGGAGAAATAGTCCGGCGGGCAGCCCGCCACGCGGACGGGATGGCGCTCCTCGTCCAGCCAGAACACCTCGGGATTGGCCCAGGTGTCCGCGCTGTCCATGGCGACATAGATCGGAATATCGCCAAAGAGCTTGATGCCCAGAGAATTGACGTAGCCGCGGAACTTCTCCCACTGCTTATAGAACAGATACTGAAGGAATTCGTAGAAGCGGACGTCCTCGTCCAAATTGCGGCGGTAGGCACGGACGGAATCGGGGTCGCGCAGGCGAATGCCCTCGTCCTCCCACTCGGTCCAGGCGCGCATGCCGAAGGACTTCTTCACCGCCATATACAGCGCGTAGTTTTCCAGCCAGGCGCTGTTTTTGCGGACGAAGTTGTTGAAATCGGTCAAATCGCCCTTCTGCGCGTTGTTGAACGCGATGCGCAGCACCTGGAAGCGCAGCTCATAGATGCGGGCGTAATCGACGTGCTCGGGATCATCGCCCCAGTTTAAGTTGCGGTAATCCTTCTTCTTGAGCAGGCCGTCCTGCTGAAGCATATCCAGGTCGATCATGTAGGGGTTGCCCGCATAGGTCGAGAAGGACTGATAGGGCGAATCGCCATAAGAAGTGGGGCCGACGGGCAGAATCTGCCAGTAGCTCTGACCCGCTTTCTTCAGAAAATCCGCAAATTCATAGGCCGCCTTGCCGATGGTGCCGATCCCATAGGGCGAGGGCAGCGACGTGATGGGCATCAAAATGCCGGACGCACGGTTCATCCAGTTCATCTCCAATCACAAAAATTTACTTCCGTTTTATTTTATCAAATTATCGCTTTTTGTGCAAGTGTCACAATCTCTTTCCCCTCTCCTCGTCAACCTGTGCTAAAGCAAAAAACAACCGCCTGCGCGCATACACGCACACATTGGTTGCGGATTCCCCGCAAACGGGTATCGTTTATCGATTCGCCCTGACACTCTTCCTCCCGTCGTTGTCCGCCCGGCTCTGCGTTTTCTTTGCATTTTTCCCGACCATTGTGAGTACCGCCGCCGTCTTACCTTGGATGAGTCGTGCGTAAGCGCGCCCTTGCATCTTTGCGGATTGCTTGCGCTTGAAGCCCGTGTGTGCTATACTGAATATCGGTTCAACAAATCGGAAGTTGTGGAGGTATATCATATGACAGGGCACGCGGAGTTGCAGTGCAAAACATATCCTTATGGCACACTCAATCAATTGAGGTTTGTTGTTATTTGTACCTTTTTAGGGGAGAAATATGTGCTGAGCTATCATCGGAAACACGCATCATGGGAGACACAAGGCGGACATATTGAAGCAGATGAAACCCCCGAGGAAGCTGCACACAGGGAATTGTATGAGGAAAGTGGGATCACAGCGGAAAAGTTGATTCCTGTTTGCGACTACTATGCTTATGATTCCGAGGGCTCCTCAAACGGACGGGTTTATGCTGTTCAAATTCAAGAGTTAGGAACTCTTCCGGAAAGCGAAATGAGTACAGTGAAGGCCTTTGATGATCTTCCTGAAAATTTGACATATCCTTTTGTTACACCTGTGCTGTTTTTAGAGGCAAAACAGGCAATTGACAATTGATCTATGTTACAACTTCCAGTTTGTCGGTTTGATTTTCTCTTTTTCTGTTAACCGTTTTGCTCCTTGTCCACTTTTTGTTTTAGAAAATACTCTTGACGATAAAACCACTCGCCTGGCGAGTGGTTTTCTGTTTTACAAAAATCCCCGCCTTCGCACCAAAGGTGTGAAAGCGGGGATTGAGAATCCTCTTTACGGCACGAAACTGTCCTGCACGGGCACTTCGTCGATTTCGGGGTTGTTTTTGCGCTCGAAATAGTTGGCGATGACGTCCTTGGAGGTCAAGGACGCGACGCCGCCCTTATAGCCGTTGGCGATGAACACGACCACGGCGATTTCCGGCTCTTCGTAGGGCGCGAAGGCGACGAACCAGGCGTTGTTTTCCAGGTCGATCAGGTTGACCTGCGCGGTGCCGGTCTTAGCGCCGACCTGATCGGTGTAATCGAAGTTGCGGAAGTATTCGCTGGCGGTACCGCCGTCCTCGGCGGAGATAACGCCCTTCATGCCCTGCCGGATGACGCTCAGCGACGCATCCACGCCGTCCAGATGGGAGGTGATGTTGGGCTGCTTTTCCATTACAACGCTGCCGTCGGGCGAGAGCACCTTGTCCACAAGCTGAACCTCCAGCACGTCGCCGCCGTTGGCGACCGCAGCGATATAGCGCGCCACGCCCACGGGCGTAACCTCCGTGATGGACTGGCCGATGCCGGTCATGATGGTTTCGGTGGGGGTCCAGCGGATTTCGCGCAGGTAGCTGTTGAGGGTGTTGAGCAGATAGCGGCTGGAAATCTCTTCGCTGGAAAGGCCCAGCTCGGTCATCAGCACCTGGCGGATCTGCTCGATCATCTCGGTGGAGTCGTACTCCTCCAGCACCAGATCCATCAGCTTCTGCGTGGTGCGCTCCAGGCGCTCCTCTTCAAAGTTGCGCCCCAGCGCATCGCCCGTATTGCGCAGGGTTTTGAGGATGGTGCGGGCGACGTAGTTCGATTTGGACGAACGCTGGCTGGTGATGCCGCGTGACGAATCGTAGAGCACGGACTGGTTTCCGACCACGCCCGCAACCTCGCCGGAAAGCTCGATGCCGGTCTTGGAGGTCAGCCCCAGGAGCGACGCCCACTTATACAGTTTTTCGATGCCGAGGCGGTCGGCCACAGTGTAGAAGTAGTAGTTGCAGGAGTTGGTCAGCGCGAGGCTGACGTTCTGCCCCTTGTGCTTGCTGGGGTATTTCGTCCAGCATTTCGGCGCGTAGGAGGTCTGGTCGTATTTGTCGAACTTACCCAGATCGTCGATCTGCTCGTCCACGCTGACCGCACCCTCCTCAAGGCCCGCCAGCGCCGTGACCATCTTGAAGATCGAGCCGGGGGTCGCCTTGGTGGAGATGGCACGGTTAAACAGGGGCGAGGTATCGATGTTGTATTTTTCGTTGTACTCCTCCGTGGTCATACCGCGGATGAAGTCGTTTGGATCAAAGGAGGGATAACTGGCCATGGCGAGCACCTCGCCGGTGTGCACATCGAGTACCACGGCCGCGCCGGTGGCGGCAAGGCGCAGCGGCTCGCCATCTCGGTTTTCGATTTGCTGCTGATATTTTTCCAGCTGTGCGTCGGTGGCGGTGGTCAGCGCCTCCATCTGAATCTTGCGCGCCTCTTCGATGTTGTAGGCCAGCGACTCTTCCAGAATCTGCTGCATTTCCAGATCCAGCGTCAGCACCACATTGCTGCCGTCGACCGGCGCTTTATAGGAAAGCTCACGCATCACGGCGCCGTTTGCGTCTACCTCGACCTCGCGGCTGCCCTGACGGTACGAAATGTTGCCGGAGAGCTGATCCTCCATCGACTTTTCAATGCCGTAAACGCCCACGCGGTCATCGGCGGAATAGCCCTTGTAGAGATAATCATCCAGCGAATCCTCGCTGATGGAGCCGGTGTAGCCGATGATGTGCGCCGCCAGCGTCCCTCTGGGATAGACGCGCTTGGTGGTCTGCTCCACCGACGCGCCGGTCAAATCGATGCTTGCCGCCTCGATCTGCGCCACGGTGTTCATGTTCACATCATAGGCGATCGCCACGGGCTTGGACTGGAAGGCGTACATCTGCAATTCCTGCCAGATGGACAGCACCTTATACTGCGTTTCGTAATCCAGATTCTCAATGCCGTAGCGCTCGCAGAGAGTGGAAAAAATATCCTCGGTATCCACCTTGGAAATATAGAGGTTGGAGCGCCAGTTCTTTTCGCGCTTGGCGAAGGTTTCCTCGTTGGTCGTGAGGAAATCGAGATAATCGTTGCCGTCTTCGTCGCGCTTGAGGTAAAAATTGGCGACGGTCTTGCCGCCGTTCTGCTCCACGATCTCGATCACGCGCAGCAGGATCTGCGTATAGTTCTTCAGCTCCTTTGAGCTGTTGCGCGACGGATCGCGGTAGAACATGACGTTATAGCTTTCCTCATCGTAGGCAAGCGGGATGCCGTTGCGATCCAGAATCATGCCGCGCTCGCCCTTGAGGGTATAGGTCTTCATCTTGCGGCTCTCGGCGGTGTCGTAATACTCCTGCCCGTTGCGCAGTTGCAGATTGGCCAATTGCAGCACCAGCGCGCCGAACATCGCCGTGACCACGACCATCAGGATGATATAGCGAAGGCCGAAGCCGTTTTTCTTATTGTTGTTGTGAAAGCCGAACTGCACCGGCTCTTCACCTCCCCCTGTCAGGCATTACCATTTGCGCCCGTGAAAATGAAACACCGGCGCGCTGATGACGTCCCAGCGGTGCAAAAGCCGCACCAACGCGTGCACCGGCAGAAACACAGCCGCCGTCACCGCGCCGCTGGCCAGCACCTTAAACAGCGCATAGCTCCATCTCACCTGCGCATCGGCAAAGAAGAGATAGGTCACGGGCACCAATTCTTTCAGCACATAGGCCGCAAAAAGCGCCGCCATCGGCCCGATCCAGTTGCCCATGCGGAACTTTTCGCCCGCAAGACCCACGGCCATGCCCAGCGCCATGTATTGCAGGGCGTAAAACCCGGTCATGCCGAACACGCTGTCCATCATGACGCCGCAGATGAGTCCGCCTATCGCGCCGTAAAGCCAGCCCTGGTTGAGGCTGATCGAGGCCAGCATCACCGCCAGCAGATCCAGTCCCACGCCGCGCACCTGAAAATGCCCCGCCAGCGCGCTCTGCCAGGCAAAGGCGGGCAGGAGCAGCAGAATATCCACCACCACGCGCATCTTAATCGCCCTCCTGCATGCTCAGGATCAGCACATCCTCGATGTGCGCAAAGTCCGCGGCGGTGTTGAGCACGACGTAGCGGTCGTCCTCACCGGAATCGCGGGAGATCGAGCGCACCGTGCCGATGAGCAGTCCCTTGGGATAAATTCCGTCCAGGCCGGAGGTGATCACGCGGTCGCCGGTATTGAGCTCGCTGCCGGTGGGCAGGTAATTCATGCGCAGCATTTCGTCATTGTCGTTGACAAAGAGCGAGCCGTGGCAGATGCCGTTGTCGCGCGTGCGCTCGACCATGCCGGCCACGGCGGAGCGGGAATCGATGATGGAAATCACGGTGCAGGAGCCTGCCTTGACGTCCATGACGCGCCCGATCAGCCCTGCGTCGTTGAGCACGGGGTCGTCCTTCTTCACGCCGTCGGTTTCGCCCTTATCCACAGTGAAGGTCACAAACCATCCGCCGGATTCCTTGGCAATGACCTTGGCGGCGATGTATTTCTGCTCCGGCGAAGTCGTCGTCACGCCGAGCAGGCCGCGCAGGCGGTCGTTTTCCTTCTGCAATTCGCTCATCTGGGCGACGGTTGCCTCCAGCTGGCGGTTGCGCTCGGTCAGCTCCGCCAGCTGCTGGTCGAGCTCGGCGATGGTGGCGCGCTTCTCGATGCCGCTGCGGGCAGAGTTATAAACGCCTGTGACAAAGCTCTGCACAGGCGTGACCACGGCGCTGACCGCACTTTCCAGAAAGGGAATCTTGAAAATCCCCGTCACCGAAAGCCCGAACAGCGCCACCAGCAGGCACAGCACCGCGCCGCAGACGAGCAGCGCAATTTTGTGCCGCGAAAGGCCTTGGGTAAAGCGCATTTGTTTCTCCTTCAATAATCCTTAAAGGTCCTGCGTCTCGCGGGTGATGTGCTTCAGGCGCTCCATGTCGCCCGAAAGGATGCCCGCGCCGATGGCCACGCAGTCCATGGGGTTATCCGCCACGACCACGGGCATGCCGGTCTGCTGCGAAATGAGCAGATCCAGCCCGGAAAGCTGCGCGCCGCCGCCGGTGAGATAGATGCCGCGCTCCATGATGTCGCTGGCAAGCTCCGGCGGGGTGTTTTCCAAACAGGTGCGCAGGTTGTTCATGATGGTGCCCAGCGGCTCTTTGAGCGCCTCGGTGATCTCGTCGTTGGCGATTTCGATCATGTGGGGCAGGCCCGTGATCAGGTCGCGGCCGCGCACCATGACGGTCTCGCGCCGCTTGAGCGGAATCGCGGAGCCGATGCCGATCTTGACCTCCTCCGCCGTGCGCTCGCCGATGAGCAGGTTGTATTCATTCTTGATATAGTTGACGATGGCTTCATCCATCTTCTGTCCGGCAGTGCGCACCGAGCAGCTCGTCACCACGCCGTTCATCGACAGCACCGCCATCTCCGACGTGCCGCCGCCGATATCCACCACCATCGATCCGGACGCTTCCTCCACGGGAAGCCCCGCGCCGATGGCTGCGGCGACCGGCTCATCCACCAGATGCACCGAGCGCGCGCCCGCGCTGCGGACGACCTGCTGCACGGCCTGGCGCTCCACGGGCGTAATGCCGCAGGGCACGCACACCACCACGCGCGGCCGCACGATGGGGACATTGAAATCATTTGCCTTGTGGATCAGATATTTGATCATCACCTGCGTGGAATCGAGGTCCGCAATCACGCCCTCGGTCACGGGGCGGATGGCGGTGATGTTGGCGGGCGTGCGGCCCATCATCTTCTTGGCCTCTTCGCCCACGGCCAACACCTGCCGCCGCGCGTCGGAACGCACCGCAACCATCGTCGGCTCCCGCAGCACGATGCCCTTGCCGTCCACATAGACGACGATGTTGGCCGTACCCAGATCAAAGCCCATGTTGCGGCTTATCAATTTAACGCCTAAAGCCATGGTTGAGTTCCCCCTCAACAGATAAAATAGAATTCCTCACGCTCAATCCGTGAGTCCTGCCTGCTTCAGAATTTTGCGCAGGCCGTAAAGCGACAGGCCGACCGTCGCGTAATAATCGCCGGATATTTCGCGGATGAACTGCCCGCCCAGTCCCTGTATGCCGTAAGCGCCCGCCTTGTCCAGCGGCTCGCCCGAGGCGGCGTAGGCGCTGATTTCGTCATCCGTCATTTCGTCAAAGGTGATCTGCGCCTGATCGCAGCGGGTATAGCTTCTGCCGTCGGTGTGGCGCAGGCACATCCCCGTCATCACGGTGTGCGTCTTTCCGGAAAGGCTGCGCAGCGTCTGCTTCGCCCTTTCCGCCGTGCCGGGCTTGCCCTGCGGCACGCCGTCCAAAAACACCAGCGTATCGGCCGCCAGCACCCAGCCGCTGCCGATCTTTTCCGCGCCCGCGGCCGCCTTGCGCTGCGCAAGCTCGCACACACATTCTTCGGGCGATCCCCAAACGCTCTCATCCACCTCGGCAGAAATCACTTCAAACGGGATATTCAGCCGCGCCAGCAGTTCCGCCCGCCGCGGGGACTTGGAAGCCAGATAGATTTTTTCCATATCGGCCTTACATCTTTCTGTAAATCAGGAACGCGGCGATCATGCCCAGCATCGAGCCGATGTTGACGTGCAGCACCAGCCCCAGCGTAAAGGACACAACGCCCAGATCAAGGTTCAGCGGCGCGCCGGTCGTGCCAACGGTGATCGACTTTGCGAAGATCTCCGGCAGATACGGCGTGACCAGCGACCACAGCAGGCTGCCGATCACCGCGCCGACCAATATCATCAGCACCAGCATCCAGGGTTCGGTTCTTGCTCTCATGCTGCCTCCGTGTCGTTTTTCAAGTTTCTTCGGGCGGGTTTGTCGTCGTGGGAGCGGTCGCGCCGGCCTCGCGCGGCGTCACGCCCTGATAGGTCTCGCCCTGCACTTCTTTGTAGTAATCGTCTCTGAGCAGCTGACGGGACACTTCCTCGCCGTTTACCTTCACCACGCGGAAGGACTTGACCTTGACGCCGTCCCGCGCCTTTTTCTTAACCTTCGTCTCGTCCGTGTAGGTCACAAATTCGCCCTTGGTATCGAGGATCACCTTGGTCTCGGCAGGCTTGATGGTTTCGTAGACGTCGGTGACGATCTCAACGGTCGTGCCCTCGTCCAGAGGATAGCCATAAACGGACACCGCAACGGTCTTGCCCGAAACCTTCGCCTCGATGAAGATCGGATAATCGGTGTTGTTCTTGAAGATCAGATCCTTGTAATCATACGCCACCGCGGCGTCCGTGCCGACGGGGACATAGGAAACCGGCAGGCTGTGCTTGTTGGAACGGATGATCTCCAAATTGGCCTTGACCACCGCCTGATACAGCGTGGTGGACACCTGGCAGACGCCGCCGCCGGGGCCGTCGATGATCTCATCGTCCTGAATCACGCCAGCGTTCTGGTAACCCTGCTCCAATCCTCTGGGGCCGGTGGTCTGGTTGAAGGAGACCTCCTGGCCGGGCTGCACGACCAAGCCGTTGAAGAAGCTGAGCGCGGTTTTGACGTTGTGGACGCGCGCATCGGACGAAGTGCCGAGGTCGGTCGTGGCGCGGACGATGCGCTTGGTCGCCTTTTCGAGATTTTCGGCCAGCACGGTGGGCGCAACGACGTCGGGCTTGATTTCGATCACAGAGGAAAAACTGTTGTCCAGCTGGGTCTTGACCTGACCAAAGAGCGTATCCAGATCCACGGATCGGCCGTTGCTCTCCTGCGTGATTTTGAACTTTTCTTCCTTGGCGGGGTCAAAGGTGATCGTTGCCTCGACCGCAGGCATATCCACCGCGGACTTGACTTCGTTCAGGCGGTCGCGAAGCTGCCCTTCGTCATAACTGAGTGCGGTTTTGAGCTCCTCGCCCTCTTTTTTCAGGCGGCTGATCTCCTGCTGGCGGGCGAAGATATTCCCCTCGCGCCCCAGGTTCCACGCCTTGTCCAGCACCTCGTCGATGTTGAGCGCCACGCCGATCTGCTCGGGCGAGATCGTCCACTCGCGGTCGCTGTAGGACAGATGCACCGTCATGCTGCTGATGCGGTCGGCGTTGAGCGTCTGCAATTTGGCGGCGGCCTCTTCCTTGCTGTAACCGTTGAGCTTCAGTCCGTCCACAGAAACGCCCTCGTAGAAGGTGTTCGCGCCGCCGCCCAGATCGAGCGCCAGCTTGATCGAAAATCCGCCCAGCACCACCAGCACCACAGCCACCAGCAGCAGAATCTGCTTCAGGCGGCGCTTGCGCTTGCGCTCGGCCTGTTTGGCCTGAAAGCCGTATTCCTGATCATGCTGCTGATTGGGATCGATCCGCTCGGCGCGCGGCGCGGGTCTGCGGGGCACGCGCATCTCCTGCACGGGGCGGCGCTCGCCTGCGTGCGGCGCTGCTGCACGGTTATAGGCTCCCGTCGCTGCGGGGCGCTGTCCCTGCGGATTTCTCTGCGGCTGCGCATTGGGTCTTGCGCCCTGCTGCGGCGCGCGGCGCACCACGGGGCGCTCTTCCGCCCCCTGCCGCCCTTGTGCGGGGCGACCGCTCTGCGCGTATCTTTCGCCGGAGGCCGGGCGCACTCCCGCATCGTAGCGGGAATTGGGCATCGGACGGCGATTCTGCGCCGCGGGCGTGCCCTGCCCTCTGCCCTGCTCCGGTCTGCCGGAATACGAGGTTTGCGGCCGCCGCTGTTCCCCCAGGGGCTGATCCTGAAGCACATGCCGCTCCTGCGCAGGACGCCTCCCCGCGCCGAACCCCGGCGTTCTGTTTTCTGTCATCGCTTTCTTCGCTCCTCTATCCGCATCGCCGGGCGCTTTGCCCGCGTTCATCGCGTTCGTTCGCTAACGCTACATTATAGCATACCTATGCCCGCATATGCAAATCGTGCTGTGTTTGAGCCACGGCCTGCAAAAACCTGCCTCGGCAGGCCTGGCGATCGTTCCAGCGGGACAGCCCCGTGCCCATCTCCACATCCGGGCGGGATGCGCCGTGGAAATCGCTGCCGCCGGTGACGAGCAGCCCGTTGCGCTCCGCCGCCGCGCGCAGCAGACGCTCCATCTGCGGCGTGTGCGCGTTGTGATAGCATTCCAATCCCATCAGGCCCTTCTTGGCCATGCTGTCGATCCACTGGTTCAGCTCCACCTCGCTGATGCGCAGCAGCCCGCCGTGCGCCAGCACCGGCACGCCGCCCGCGTCGCGAATGTTGGCAATGACCTGCTCGGAGGTCATCTTACGGCGCTCAACATAGGCCTTTGCCCCCACGCCGATGTATTCGCGGAAGGCGGTGCGCACATCGGGCACCAGACCGTGCGCGATGAGCACCTGCGCGATGTGCGGACGGCCGATGGCGCCGCCTGCCACCGCTTCGACCTCCTCCACGGTGATCGGGACGCCCATCTTTTGCAGGTTTTCGATGATGCGCTCCATGCGTTCGACGCGCGCGGCGCGCATATCCTCCATCATGGCCTTCATCACCGGGTGATCCGGCGACATGCCGTAGCCCAGCATATGCACCTCCAGCGTCACGCCGGAGCTGATCTCTACGCCGGGCACCACGTCTACGTTATATTTCTTTCCCGCTTCCAGCGCTTCGGCAACACCGCCCATGGTGTCATGGTCGGTCACAGCAATCAGCGAGAATCCCTTTTTTCTTGCCAGCTGCACCACCTGCGTCGGGGTCAGCGACCCATCCGACGCGGTGGTATGGATGTGCAGATCCAACATCGTGTTCCCTCCGCTCTTCGTACATTTTGTCAATTTGTATATATTTGCCGCAATCTCCCTTTTTTCCTGCCAAATCGCCTAAAGTTTACCGGATGTTCGGTTAAACAAAGGGGACGTGCGAACCGGATTGCGGCTCGCACGTCCCTGTGCGTCTTTTGCTTATGCCTTGAGCAGATCCTCAATGGGGTTCGCAGAAGGCATACCGTCCAGCGGAGAGAGCGAACCGCCCTCCATGATGGTGACGAACTCGTCCTTGTCAAGCTTTTCGCGGTTCATCAGCTCCTGCGCCACGCGGTCGAGCTTGTCGCGGTTCTGGTTGAGCAGATCGGTCGCGGTCGCCAACGCGTCGTTGAGATAGCGCACCAGCTGCTCGTCCACCTTGGCCGCCAGCTCTTCGGAGTAATTGCGGGTATGACCGAAATCGCGGCCGACAAATACCTCTTGATCGCCGCCCAGGTACAGCGGACCGATCTCATCGTTCATACCGTACTCGGTGATCATCCTGCGCGCCAGATCGTTGGCGCGGGAAAGATCGGAGGTCGCTCCGGTGGAAACATCGCCTAGGGCGATCTTTTCCGCCACATGACCGCCCAGCAGCTCCACGATCTGATCGTGCAGCCGCGCGCCGGAGATATAGTGCTTCTCCTCGTCGGGCATGGTCATGGTATAGCCGCCTGCGCCGCCGCGCGGGACGATGGACACCTCGTGCACGGGATCGCAGCCGGGCAGCACATACGCCAGCACAGCGTGACCCGCCTCATGATAGGAGACCAGCGCCTTGTCCTTCTCGGTGATGACGCGGGACTTCTTTTCGGGGCCGACCTGCACACGGGTAATGGCCTCCTCCAGCTCGGTCATGCCGATGGTCTTGGCGTTTTTGCGGGCGGCAAGGATCGCCGCCTCGTTCATCACGTTTTCCAGATCCGCGCCCGTCATATAGGGCGTGCGGCGCGCCAGCACGGCAAGAGACACGTCGCTTGCCAGCGGCTTGCCCTTGGAATGCACCTTGAGGATCTCCTCGCGCCCTTTGACGTCCGGATAGCCCACCGTCACCTGGCGGTCGAAGCGGCCGGGGCGCAGCAGCGCGCGGTCGAGGATGTCGGGGCGGTTGGTCGCCGCCAGAACGATCACGCCCTGGTTGGCGGTAAAGCCGTCCATTTCCACCAGCAGCTGGTTCAGGGTCTGCTCGCGCTCATCGTGACCGCCGCCCAGACCTGCGCCGCGCTGGCGACCCACCGCGTCGATTTCGTCGATAAAGATGATGGCCGGAGCGTTGTGCTTGGCCTGCTCAAACAGGTCGCGCACGCGGGACGCGCCCACGCCGACAAACATCTCCACAAAGTCGGAGCCGGAAATCGAGAAAAACGGCACGCCCGCTTCGCCTGCCACGGCCTTGGCCAGCAACGTTTTGCCGGTGCCGGGCGGGCCGACGAGCAGCACGCCCTTGGGGATGCGCGCGCCCAATTGCAGGAAGCGGTCGGAATGCTTGAGGAACTCCACGATCTCGCGCAGCTCTTCCTTTTCTTCGTCCGCGCCCGCAACCTGCGCAAAGGTGACGCGATTCTTGTCATCCGTCACCACGCGCGCCCTGGCGCGGCCAAAGTTCATCACCTTGTTGTTGCCGCCCATCTGCTGACGCATGAAGAAGAACCAGAACGCGACGATCACCAGCGTCAGCACCGCAAAGGGAATCCATTCGACCCACCATGCGGTTTCGGGCACGGGCTCGTTGGTGAGGGTGAAGCCGTAATCCAGTGCCGTGACCTGGCTGGCGTCCACGCCGTCGCGCGCGGCGACGACTTGCTTTACGTCATTATGGAAGCTGGCCACGTCGTTAGGGATTTGCAGCGTAAAATCATATTTTGCCGGGAAGCTCGAAGCAGGAATGCTCGAGTCCTTGTAAAGACCATAGGCGTTGTATTCGGAGACCATCAGCTGAGAGATCTTCCCGTCCCGAACCAGGCCGAGGAAATCGCTGTAGCTGATCTCCTTGTTCTCGGTCTTGGCAGGCAGCATCACCATCTGCGCCATCACCACGACCAACACCAGCGCGATCAACCAGAAACCTGCGCCGCGCATAAAACCTTTTTTCTGCAAAGGAATTCAATGCCTCCCTTCCCTTGGGAAAACGAGATTCTAAAAAACTTACATATACATCTTCGGGCTGAGAATGCAGACGTCGGGCAGGTTGCGGTAATGCTCAGCGTAATCCAGACCGTAGCCGATGACGAACTCGTCCGGGATGGTAAAGCCGATATAGTCGGCGTTCAGCTCCACGCGGCGGCGGTCGGGCTTATCCAGCAGCGTCAGGAGCTTGACGGAAGCGGGATTGCGGGTCTTCAAGGAATTGAGCAGGTAGCTCATGGACATACCGCTGTCCACGATGTCCTCCACGATCAGCACATCCTTGCCCTCGATACCGTGGTCCAGATCCTTGAGGATGCGCACCACGCCGGAGGATTTGGTGGAAGAGCCGTAGCTGGAAATGGCCATAAAGTCAATGGCGCAGGGAATTTCAATGCGGCGGAGCATATCGGCAAAGACCGTCACCGCGCCCTTGAGGATGCAAACCATCAGCAGATCCTTGCCGGCGTAGTCGGCGTTGACCTGCGCGGCCAGCTCGTCCAGCCGCTTCTGAATCTCCTCGTTGCTGATCAAAACACGTTCAATTTCATCCTTTGAATACTGCATCATTCTTCTCCTTCAACGGTTGATATTCTATCACCAGCGCCTGCACGCTTTCCGGCACGACCGCACAGGTCTTGCCCGGCGCTGCCCCGACCGCCCAGAGGATTTCCTCCCCCATCACGATCAGCGGCACACTGTCCCGCAGCGCGCGCGGCACTTTTTTGTCAATCAGGATATCGCTCAGCTTCCGCTTGCCGCCGCCCAGCAGCGCCAAGCGGTCGCCGTCCCTGCGGGTGCGCACAAACAGCGGAGCGCGTATTTTGTCCGCATCGAACACCTGCGCGTATTTTCCGAGGTTGAGGTTCTTCGGAACCTTCCCCGTCCGCAGCGTAAAGCGCCCCAGCGGCGTTTCGTTTTCGCCGGAATGCAGCGCCCAGCGCCCGCTTCCGGCAGGTTCCATTATAACCCTTCGCACTCCGTTTGTATCGCGCTCGAACAATTCTTTACCTAAACTTACCCTCCGACCGACACCGCCCGCCAGCAGGCTCTCGATCCGGACGATATCCGCGGCAGAAAACTCCGGCGTCCCTTGCTCGCGCAGGTATTGCGCGAGCACTTCACTCCGAAGCCCCGGATGCAGGTCGGATACATCTGCCAGCGCCGCGCCGTACATGCGGCTGCGCAGCACCCGCAACGCTTCCTGCCGGACGAAATCGCTCTGCCGACGCGCCAGCTCCGCCGCACGGCCGATAGCCTCCACCGCGCGCGGATTGAGCTTTTCCACGCAGGGAATCAGCTCGTGCCGAATGTAATTCCGCGTATAGGCGATATCGGCGTTGGTCTCGTCCTCGACGTGCGGAAGATGATTTTCCTGCGCATATTGTTCGATCTGTGCGCGGGAAAAGGGCAGCAGCGGGCGGATCAGCGCACCGTCGCGCTCCCTCATGCCGGACAGCCCGACGGGCGACGCACCGCGGATCAGGTGCATCAGCACGGTTTCGGCCTGATCGTTCAGGTGGTGCGCAGTGGCCAGCGTTTCAAGACGGCGCGCTTCCCGCGTTTTCCAAAGGAAATCATAGCGCATTGCGCGCGCGGTTTCTTCGATGCCCCGGCCCTCTTTTGCCGCCTGCGCCGGAACATCGAGATGGATGACGTGCAGCGGCACACCCCACTTTCCGCACAACTCCTGTACAAACCGGCAATCCCGCCGGGAACTCTCCCCGCGGATGCCGTGCTCGACGTGTGCCGCCTCCACGCGCACGCCGCATTGCAGCAGCAAATGCAGCAGCACCACCGAATCCACGCCGCCGGACAGCGCGCAGAGCACGCTTTGTCCGCCCGCGCATCGCGCAACCTGCTCCCGCACTTTTTTGTTTCCTCCCGCAGCAACTGATTTAGTCAGTATACTATTTTATAGGAGGGCGCTGCGGATTGCAAGCCCCGCGCCGGAATGTTCAGAAGTTTTTAACCCCCGTCTTGTCCTGTTCAGGCTCCTTTTCCACCACGCGCTCCATGTTGCGCGCAATGCGGCCGAGATATTCGTTGAGCTGCTGCTGTTCCTCCAGCGTAAAGCCCTCCAGTAGCTCCGCCGTCACCACGCCGATGCGGCTTTCGCCGGTCTCGCACATCTCGCGCCCCTTTTCGGACAAATGAACCCGCAGGATGCGCTGATCGTGCTCGTCCATCTCGCGCAGCACCAGCCCGGCCTTTTCCATGCGCTTTAGGGTCACGGTCATCGTGGCGGGCGAAAGATTGAGCGCGCGCGCCATTTCCTTCTGGCTCATGCCGTCGTTTTTGTATAGCAGCATCAAAATCGGCGGCTGACCGCGATACAGGCCCACCTCCGCCAACTGGCTCTGGATGCGGCTGTAATACATCCGGATCAAACGGCCAAACCTCATCTCAAACTTCACGTGGGCTTCGCCCTGCTTTTCCTGAATGCTCATCCCATCGCTCCCTTTCCGGCAACTTGTTGATTATCTAATGATTTATAATCTAAACTTCGTTTTGCCTTTTGTCAACCGTTTGAGGTAAAAAGTCACAAAACCTTCATTCCTCCCCCCTCAGAACGCTCAGCATTCCGCGGGAACTTTATTGGCTTCCCTGCACCCGCAGAGTCGTTTCGGCGCAAACGGACCCGATGGGGGCTCTCCCTCCTGCGCACTCCCTTCCCCCTGCGCGGCAAAACGTGCAGCCTCCACTCGCACCGCAACACCCTTGCCGCGCCTCCTCCTCTCCCCCCCCACCTCTTCCCCAAAGCGCAAAAGAAGGACGCATGAATGCGTCCTTCCCGTTTCTTCTCGCCTAAACGATCACGTCGCCGGTTTCGCCCGGCCCCCCGTTGAAATAGAGCCACCACCGCGCCCAGTTGACCGCATGGTCGCCGACGTGTTCGAGGTACTGCGCGATGCTGATGGCGGTCATTGTCTCGCTGTCCTGCACCTGATGCGCGCCCTGGCGGGCGATGCACTCGCGGTAAATCTGCTCGCAGATCACGTCCACCTCGTCGTCCATTCGCAGCACGGCCTTCATGCCCTCGGCATCCTCGCCCAGCGAACAGGTGAGCACGCGCTCGAGCATGGTTCCGACGCGCTCGCTCATGCGGAAAATATCGTCCAGCAGCGGCACCTTGCCGTATTGCTCCCGCATCATCGCGCGGCCGATGCCCGCCGCCTGATAGCCGATGCGCTCCATCTCATCCGCCGTATGAACCAGATAAAACAGCTTGCGCAGGTCCACCGCGACGGGGTGCTGCGTGGCGATCATGCGCATCACGCGCTCATTGATGGCCATGCGCATTTGCCGCAGGGTGTAATCCTGCTCCAACACGCGGTCCACGACGTTGAAGTCGCGGCGGCGCACCGCATCCATCACATCCTGAAGGGTCTCGGCCGCCAGGTTGCACATATGGATGCTGTCGCGCTGGATCTCGCGCATTTCCTGATCGTAAATGCTTCGCATATCGTATCCTCTGTTCCTCCGCGTTTCTTGAAAGGTTTAGGCGAATTTGGAGCTGACGAACTGCTCGGTGTGCAGGTGCTGCGGATGATAGAACAGGTCGCTGGTGCGGCCCCATTCGAGCACCGTGCCGTCCTCCATCATGGCGGTCTCCTCGGCAATGCGCCCCGCCATCTGCGGCGAATGCACCGCCACGACGATGGTGCAGTCCTTTTTGAGGTTGAACATCATATCTTCCACCTTCATGCTCGTCATGCTGTCGAGCAGGCGGGTGGGTTCGTCCATCAGCAGCAGGCCCGGCCGCAGCGCCAGCGCGCGCGCAATGCACACCAGCTGCGCCTGCGAACGGTTTAGATAAGAAGCGTCGGTGTAGAGCAAATCACGGAATTCCTCCAATATGCCCATATATCCCAGCGTTTCCTCCGCGCACTCTTCCAGTTTCTGCTTTTTCTTAATGCCCTGCAAGCGAAGCCCCGCGGTGATGTTGCCCAATATATTTCCGGCAAAGAGCACAGGCTCGGTAAAGACCATGCCCACTTTCTGCCGCAGAAGGCTTATATCCTGCATGAAGATCGAGCTGTTGTCCAGCATGATGTGGCCGCTGACCACTGCCCCGCCCTCCTCCGCCATGCGGTTGATCACGCGCAGGAAAGTGGATTTGCCGCAGCCGCCCTTGCCCATCAGGGCCAGGATATGCCCCGCCTGCGCCGTGACGGCCAAATCGTGCAGCACAACTTTGTCGTCAATGGACGCATTGAGGTTTTCTACCACCAGTTGTATCGGCAATTTTCTTCCTCCCTTTCACCGCGCCACTTCAGCGCTGTGAGCACGCGCAGCAGGATCATCACCAGCACCAGCCCCATTGCCAGCACGGCGGCGTCCTGCCTGCCCAACCAGGTCAGGCGGAAAAGCTCGGTAGCCAGCACTTGATTGGGCATCACCGCGCCCATCAGCACCAGCAGCGCCGTCGCCTCGCTCAATATTCTTTCAATCAGGTTCAGAACCACACGCGACAGATCCGGTGTGGCCTGAGGAATGATAATCTTGAAAAACACCTGCCCGAACGAGCCGCCCAGCGCCTCGCCCGCCTGCCGGTATTTCTCCGGCACCTCGCGCAGCGCCGCGTCGAGCCGCGCCACGGTATAGGGCAGAAACATCACCGCCAGCAGCACCGCCATCACGGTCAGGCTCTCGTGAACGGCGGCTTTTCGCCCGGTCAATGCATAGCCGACTAGGCCGAACAGCACGGCGGGCACACGGGAGAATCCGCGCATAAAGCGCTGGATGCGCGCCAGCCATGCGCCGCGCACCGAGCGGTACATAAAAATCGTGATCAGGCAGGCGGCGGGCAACGTCAGCAACACCGTCAGCAGCAGCAGCTCCATAGTGCGCAGAAACACCTGCCCGATGCCGGGCAGCACGCCCCAGGAGCGCAGCAGCGCCGTGACCGCTTCGCTCAGCAGCCGGATCAGCGGATAGAAGAGCAGAATCACGCCGCAGGCCGAAAGCAGGATCAGCGCCGCCAGAAAACATTTATTCCACGCCTTTCTTCTTTCCACGCCGTCCTCCTTCCTGGCAATAGGAGATCAGGGCATTGGTTGCCAGCACCAGGATCAGCAGCAGCGCCACCAGCAGCAGCGCATAGCCCGTGTTCACAACCCCGCCTGTGACCCCGACCGCCTTCATCAGCGCCGTGACCAGCGTATCGTTTTCCCCGCTATAGGCGGAGAGCACCAGCAGGATCGCCACGCCCTCGCCCATGCTGCGCGCCAGCATCCGCAGCGCGGCATAGAGATAGCTGCGCGCCGCGCGCGGCACCACCACGCCCAGCACGGTTTCCGAAAGAAACGCACCCAGCGCCTGCGAGGATTCCAACGCCGACAGGTGCTTGACGTGTACGCGGATCAGCAACAGCGTCAAATCCATCAGGCTCATCAGCACCAGCGTCGCCGTCACGCCCAACCACGCGCTGGGCGCTTTGGGTGCTAAAAAAGTCAGCCCCATATAGCCGAACACGACCGCCGGGATCGCCGAAAAGCCCGATATTGCCCGGGTCATCGGCATCAGATGCTTCGCGTGCATCACAAAGACCACCATCACCGAGATCGACCAGGCGATCGGGAACACCAGCAGCACCGCCGCCAGCGACGTGGTCAGCGTAAAGCCCGTCATTTCCAGCGCCTTGGGCAGCAGCGCCGACGTTCCTGAAAACGTTTCCGCGGCCTGCACATTTTCAAACAGCAGCGTGCTCAATGCAAACACCGCCGCACAACCGATGATCAGCACGGCCAGCACGCCGCCCGCCCCTGCGCACAGGCGCATTATGTGATCCAAATTTTTCTTCATGCACCCTCCACGCAATTTCGCTGCGGCAAAAGCCTGCATGACGATTCTTTCCTAATTGTATATGAATTGTGGATATAGGACAATGCGCCCAACGTTAATTATGGGCAAAATCGTTCTGGGATGCGAATTCAGTACAAAAAGAACGGTTCGCATGGCGAAACCGTTCTTTTTGTACTCAATAATGTCTATTTTTCTTCCTGTTTTGGGCCGTACGGCAGCGTCACGGTAAATTCAGTGCCGACGTTCAGCTCGGACTGTACATCGATCTGCCCGCCCATATCCATGACGATATGCTTGACGATGGCAAGACCCAGTCCCGTTCCGCCCATGTTGCGGCTGCGTCCCTTGTCCACGCGGTAAAAGCGCTCGAACAGGCGCGGGATATGCTCCTGCGCGATGCCGATGCCGGTATCCTTGACGTGGAGCAGCACCTTATCCTCCACATGCTCCACCTTGACAAACACCTTGCCGCCTTCCAGCGTGTACTTGATGGCGTTGTCGATCAGGTTGATAAGCAGCTGCTTGACGTGGTCGTCGTTGGCGATGATGAAGGTATCCTCGCCCTCGTCCACGTTCAGCTCGATGTTCTTGTTCTTGGCGCTCTTGTCGAGCATCAGGCAGACATCGCCCGCGCGCTTGCCCAGGCTCAGACGCTCGGTGGGAACGCGGACGCGGCCGTTTTCCATCGAGGACAGGGACAAAACGTCGTTAATCAGGCGGGAGAGACGATCGGTTTCCATGGAAATAATGTCCAGGAAGCGCTTGGCCATCTCCGGGTCTTCAATCGCGCCGGCTTGAAGGGTTTCGACGAAGCCGCGGATCGAGGTCAGCGGCGTTTTCAGCTCATGGGTGACGTTGGCGGCAAAGTCCGTGCGCATCTGCTCCAGATTGCGCAGCTCGGTGATGTCCTCCAGCAGCGCGACCGCGCCGATGGATTCGTCCTCATGCTCCAGCGGAGAGATGTACAGGCGGATGAGCCGGTGCCGCGGTGCGGCGCGCACGGGCAGCTCAAGCGTAAAGAGCTCTTCGTGCTCCATGGCCTCCTGCAGGCCCGCTTCCAGGCGGGAGTTGCCGGTGGCTTCGAGCACGTGCTTGCCCTCGACGTTGCCGGTCACGCCCAGCATATGCTTGGCGGCGCCGTTCATCTGCACGACGTGCAGCTGGCCGTCCACGGCGATCAGGCCGTTGAGCATATGCGCGATGATGGATTCCAGCTCGGCGCTTTTGTGCTGCAGTTTTTCGACAATATCCTGCAAACGGGTATTCATCGATTGCAGCGTGCGCAGCAGCTGGTTGAGTTCCGAATAATTCTCCAGACGGAGATTGACGCCGGCATGCCCGTCAATGATGGACTGTGCCGCGTTGGAGAGCTGGCTGATGGGGGTGACGATGCGCCGCGCCATGACGAAGGAAATATAGATCGCCACGACCAGCAGGATGCACATCAGCGCGGCGAACAATCCCCAATCTCCATTGCGGAACACCGTCTGGGACTTGGTCAGGCGGAGAATGCTGTCCCCCTGCCGAACGGACACTGCGACCTGCATCTGCGCCAGGCGGCCGGTGAAGGAAATCTCCTCCCCCGCCCCGGAGGAAATGGCGCGGATGACGTCGGGCTGATCGAGATAATACCCCGACTGTCCGCCGGAATCATAGAGCACCTCGCCGGCGAGGGATATCCGCGTGACGCGGGCGCCCATCAGCGCGGCGATGTGATCCAGATCCTCTTCCTTCTTGGCAGACCTTGCGGCGTAGCGCGCGGCCTGCATCAGCTGTTCGCACAGCGCGCCCTGCTCCTCCTGCATCGTGATGCGAATGGAGAAGAAGGAAGCAACCGTCACAATCACCAGCACAAAAACCGACGCAACAACAATGATGCGCCGGTACATGGATTTCACGCTTCCTGCTCCCGATCAACGAAACGATACCCTACGCCTCTGACCGTTTCAATATAAGGCTCCTCACCCAGCTTTTGGCGGAGGTGACGGATATGCACGTCCACGGTGCGGGTTTCACCGTAATACTCATAGCCCCAAATGCGATCCAGCAGGAAATCGCGGGTCAAAACCTTGCCGCGGCTGAGAACGAGCACCTTGAGCAGTTCAAATTCCTTGAGGGTCAGCGAGAGCTTTTCGCCGCCCTTAAAGGCTTCATAATTGGTAATATCGATCATGATATCGCCGGCACGCAGGGTCTGCGGCTCGCTCTCCTGCTGAGGCGCGACGCGGCGCAGCAGGGATTTTACGCGGGCGGCCAGCTCGCGCACGGAAAAAGGCTTGGTGATGTAATCGTCCGCGCCCAATTCCAGGCCGAGGATCTTATCGACCTCGTCGCCCCTTGCGGTGAGCATGATGATCGGGATGTTGCTGGTGGTGCGGTCGCCCTTTAAGCGGCGGCAGACTTCCAGTCCGTCGATACCGGGGAGCATGATGTCAAGCAGCACCAGGGAGGGCTTTTCCACCTCGCAGCGCTTGAGCGCTTCTTCACCCGTGAGCGCTGTTACGACGTGATACCCTGCGGCTTTCAGGTTGAAGGAAATCAATTCAAGAATATGGACTTCATCATCCACTGCTAAGATGGTATCACTGGGCATGCTGGATAACCTCCTTATATGTTGTGGGAGCCGGATTCAGGATCCGTCTCCGTTTTTTCGTTTTCTTCCGCGCCGGGCTTCCCCAGCAGCTTTTTGAGCTCTTCCATGAATGTGTTGATGTCGCAGAAGGAGCGGTAAACCGACGCAAAGCGCACATAGGCGACCTCGTCCAGACCCCGCAGCCTTTCCATGACCATCTCCCCGATACGCGCGGAGGAAACCTCCTGATCGAGGGAATTATAGATCTGCGTTTCAACGTCGCGCACGAGCTGATCCACATCGTGCATGGCGACAGGGCGCTTTTCGCACGCCTTAATCAGGCCGCGGCGAATCTTATCCGCATCGAACGCCTCCCGCGAGCCGTCCTTCTTGACGACCATGACCTGTACGTTTTCGATCTTTTCATAGGTCGTAAAACGCCTTCCGCACTTGACGCATTCGCGGCGGCGGCGGATGGCCAGACCCTCGTCGGTGGGGCGGGAGTCAATCACGCGGCTGTCGGTCGCGCCGCAGTACATACACTTCATATCCGCTTTCAGTCTCCTTGAATTATGAGGGTGTCCCCTCCCCGCCGTACAGCTCGGGGACTAGTCTCGCCTCATACTATTATAGCGTCTTTTTCTTCCACCGTAAACCCTTTTGCGAGAACTTTGTTAACTTTTCTACCCCGCGGATGGTTTTCGCCCGTTTTTTTCTGCACAGCGGACAGAAACTCCCCGCTCCGCCGCAGGAAGAACGGCCGCGCCGTCGCTTTGCAATCCATCTATTCTATAAATATAAAAGAAGAGCGGGCGTTTCGCCGCCCGTCCTCCTCTCTTGCTTCAGCCTTCCTTTCGGCCTCTCCGCCCTGCCTGCGCGGGGAGGTTGACCAGTATCACATCCTCGCCCATCATCGCCACCGCATCCCAGGGAATGGTTTCGCCCCCGCCCTTGAACATGCCGGAGAGCGAAAAAACCCCCGGCACGATCAGCGCCAGAATCCGCCCGTCCGGCGAAAGATCGAGGTCGCAGACGTTTCCCAGCTTTGCCCCGTCGCAGGTATTGACGACTTCTTTCTGCTTCAGCTGCGTATAGGTCATGGTGCTCTCCCCCTTTTCGCTCAAAAAAACAGCGCCCGCACAGCATTTCTATGCCCGCAGCGCCTAAATTCATTCGATTTTCTGTCGCTTGGCTCAAACGTATTTGCGCATGTGTTGCAGCGCAGTCTTTTCCAGCCGGGAAACCTGCGCCTGTGAGATGCCGATTTCCTCTGCGACCTCCATCTGCGTGCAGCCGCCGAAAAAGCGCATCCGCACGATCTTCCGCTCGCGTTCGCTCAGGCGATCCATCGCGTTGCGCAAAGCGAGGCTGCGCGCCCATTCCTCTTCGCCGCCGCTTTCGTCCCGAATCTGATCCATGACGTAGAGCGCGTCGCCGTTATCGCGGTTGATCGGCTCGTTGAGGGACATCGGCTCCTGAATGGCGTCCAGCGCCATCACCACGTCCTCTTCCTTCAAATCAAGGCTCTCGGCGATCTGCCGGACGGTGGGCTCCTGCCCCAGCTGCGCGCCGAGCTTTTCGCGCGCCTGCATGGCCTTATAGGCGATGTCCCGCAGCGACCGGCTGACGCGGATGGCGTTGTTGTCGCGCAGATAGCGGCGAATCTCCCCGATGATCATGGGCACGGCGTAGGTCGAAAATCGCACGCCCAAAGTCGTGTCGAAATTGTCGATGGATTTCATCAGGCCGATACAGCCCACCTGGAACAGATCGTCCATCATCTCGCCGCGGCCTGCAAAGCGCTGCACAACCGACAGCACCAGCCGGAGGTTGCCGCCGACAAACTCCTCGCGCGCCGTTTCGTCGCCCGCCGCGATGCGCTCAAACAGCTTTTTCATCTCCGCGCTCGTCAGCACGGGCAGCTTGGAGGTATCCACGCCGCAAAGATCCACTTTGTTCAGTGCCATCAGGTTTCCCTCCGCCTCTTCTTGTTTTTGCCCGGAGGACGAAGGAATGCGTTTTCTGCAAGCTTCATCTCACCGCCAGCACTGTTATTTTTGTACTTCCTTTCTAATTTTATACGCCGCATTGCAAACAATTCATTTATTCGTCTACATTTTTGCGCTCATCTCACCGCGCAATCGTTTCAAGATGCGCTTTTCCAGTCGAGAAATGTAGGATTGTGAAATGCCGAGGGTTTCCGCGACCTCGCGCTGGGTTCTTTCCTGCTGGCCGTTCAGGCCGAAGCGCATCTGCATGATGCGCTTTTCGCGCGGGCTGAGCCGCCCGATGGCCTCGTGCAGCTCGCGGCGGTCGTTCTCCATCTCCAGCTCTCTCCCCACCAGATCGGGATCGGTGCCCATCACGTCCGAGAGCAGCAGCTCGTTGCCGTCCCAATCGACGTTGAGCGGCTCGTCAAAGCTGACCTCCTGCTTCGTGCGGCTGTATCGGCGCAGATACATCAGAATCTCGTTTTCGATGCAGCGCGAAGCATAGGTTGCCAATTTGATCTTTTTGTGCGCGTCAAAAGTGCTCACTGCCTTGATCAGCCCGATTGAGCCGATGGAGATCAGGTCGTCCACGCCCACGCCGGTGTTTTCAAACTTTCTGGCGATATAGACCACCAACCGCAGGTTGTGCTCGATCAGCCCCTCCCGCACACTCTCGTCCCCGCTGCGCAGCGCCTGCATGACCGCTTCCTCCTCCTCGCGCGTAAACGGCGCGGGCAGGCTCTGTCCGCCGCCGATGTAATCCAGCCTTCCGCCGCACAAGAACCGCAATATTTTTCGCCATATCTCCCGAAAAAATCCCTTTTTCATCCCATGCACCTCCCCGGAATCAGCGCGCGCCCTTCGGTGTTGAGCACGCCGTCGTATACCGCCACAAAGGCCTCCACCTCCCGCCCGTCCACGCGCACGCTGTCCGGTGCGAAAGCAGAAAGCACGCCGCCGCCGCCCACCGAGGTGAATGGCACCGCGCGCATCCTGCCGCCCGCAACGCCGGAAAGCGCATCCTTTTCCACCACGATCACCGGCAGGTTGCTCAGCGGCTCCACCAGCGCGTTGCCCGTGTCCACAATGGCGACAAGGCTCACGCGCCGTCCCGCCCGCTGCACCGTCAGCAGCGCCGTGCGGCTGCTCATTTTTCGGTTGCACGCCGCCGTCAGCGCAATCAGCGCTCCTCCGCCCAACGCCGCTGTGCCCAGCGCGGCCAACGGGCCGTAACCGCGCGCGCCCAGCAGATACATCAGCCCCGCGCCTGTGCCGCCGAGCAGCGCCGTGGAGATCCAGATGAAGGCAAAGGCGCGCACCGTGCGTCTCCATTCCCGCCCAAGCCGCCCGCCGCACAGCAGCAGCGTCATGCCGGCGCAGGCCGCCGTGCGCGGCAGCAGTCCCAGCAGCGGTCTGCCCCACGGCAGATACGCGCACACCGCATATCCGCAGCCGAGCGCTGACGCAAACCCGATGCGCAGCTTTCCCGCGCGCACGCCCGCCAACCGCGCTGCCAGGATCAGGATCAGCGCATTCATCAAAAGGTTCTGCAACACAAAGCCCTCGATGCTCACCGTCATGCCGCCGCCCCCTTTTGTTTGGTTGTGCCTATCAATATACCCGCATTGCAGCGAATTTTCTGTTGATCCGTTTTGCAATTTATGTTCTATGGCATACAAAAAGACCGACACGGCTGCATTTTTCGCAGTCCGAGCGGTCTTTTTAAGTTTTTATGAGGATTTACTCCCAGCCGAGGTCCCATTCAGGGAAAATTGCCTTGAGTTTCTCCTGTTTGCCGTATTTGTAGTAACTGTTGCCGTTATAGCAGAGCGCACCGCAGCTATCGGTGGCGACGGAGATCGTCAGCGTCTGCCCGTCGTCGCGGGTCACGGTCAGGAAGTCCCCGAAGGGGCAGCCCGCCCCGCCGCCGAGATAGGTCGCGCGGCTGAGCAGCTTTTGCAGGGCGGCAAGGCTTTCCGCATCCGTCACGGTCTGGCCCTCCATCTGGAAATCATTCTGATTGTTCGCCTGATTAGACCGAATCGCGCCGTCATGCAGTGTGGCCGAGGTGAAGCTGCCTTCGCTCGCCCACTGCGCGATGTCGAGCAGCGGGTCAAACCCGACGCGCTGCTCAAACAGCGCCCGCATCCGCTCGATGAGCGCCTCATCCTCGATCACGCCGAGGACTCTGTAATCCTTCGACACGCGGATATACCGGCTGCCCAGCGAATACGTCGCCTTATCGGTGTAGATGTAATCAAAGGTATCGAGATTGTGCTCCCAATCCACCGAGATGCCGTCGGCAAACAGCCTGACCTCCGCGGCATCGAGCGCATCCGCCAGCTCCCTACCTTCGCCGTCCAGCTCAAAGAAGTAAGTATACGGATCATAAAGTCCGGTTTTCTCCAGGGATTCCTGCGTCAGATAATAGACGGAGGCATAGGGCGTGCTCCGGGGCTGCTCGATGCTCATGCCCATGGTTTTCGCGTAGCGGTAGGCGGAAAGCAGGCCGTTCAGGGCGTAATGCATCACGGGATTGTCGGAGGAAACGAGGATCAGGAAGGTGTTCTTGTTGGGGGCATCGTCGGTGTCGAGCCACACCGCCGCCTGCGCGCCGTCGAGGTGATAGCTGCGCAGATCGTTTACCCCCTCCGAGTTGACGACCGTCTGCGTCAGGATCGCCTCATCGGTCGTATCCTCCGCGCCGGAGGTGTAATAGACGTTCCACAGCATCTCGCCCTCGGCGTTGGCAACGTCCAGCCCCGGCTTGCCCACCGCGATGAGGTAGGTATCGCCCTCGGCGCTGCGCCGCGCAAAGCAGGTGAAATCCCCCTCCAGCGCGGGCACAAGCGTCTGCGCCTCCTCCGAAGAGAGGCTGGTAAAGCCCGAAACCTCCGGCTCTACGGCAGCTTCCAGCGCGTTCATCTGCGCGATCACCCAATCGGGGCGATCGTCTACCAGCAGAGAAATCGCCGTTTGCAGCGCGCTGCCCGCGTCCTGCACCACATACAGCCGCAGGCTCTCCGAAAGGTTTACGGCAATCTGCGCGCTGCCCGCAAGCTCCGGCAGACTCGCGCCGTCCTGCGCTTCACCCAGCAGATAAATCGTCTCCGCACCGGCGGTCTGCCGGCCGTAGAACGTTACGCCTTCCGCTTCGGGCAGCGCGTCAGGAAGCATATCCTGAAAGGTCAGGTTCGTGTTCTCTTCGATGCGCCGCATCTGCGCGCGGATACTTTCGGGAACGTCCGCATCGGCGGACTGCGGCGTTTCGGCGGGAGAAGCCGAAGGCGCAGCGGAATCATGCTGCGCAGGGCCGGTCATGGTCACAGCGCAGCCCGTCAGCACCAGCACAATCGCCAGCACGGCGGCCACGAGCGTAAACTTCTTCTTTTTTGCGATCAAGGAAATGCGCCTCCTCAGCTGCTGCTTGCTCTGCGCCATGGTGGTGGCGGCGTTGACCAGGCTGCCCGCGCGGGGCTTGCCGCGCAGGAAGGAGAGCAGCGTTTTGCCGTATTCCAGCCGCTGATCCTCGCCCAACAGCGCAATGGCGCGCACGTCACAGGCGTTCTCGCTGTCCGCACGGCTGACGGACGCGGCGATCCACACCACGGGATTGAACCAATGCACGATCAGCACGATGCTGCGCAGCACCGCCCACCAGAGGTCGCCCTGCTTTTTGTGGGAAAGCTCATGCGCCAGGACGTGCCGCATGCGGTCCGGGTCGTTCAGCACGGCGGGCGTGACGATGATCTTGGGGCGCAGCGGGTTCATCAGGCAGGGCGAGGGCACTGCGCGGGAGACAAAGACCTGCGTTTTGCCGAGCAGCCGCTTTTCCTGCGGCAGCAGCTCCACCGGCCGCTGCGAGCGGCGAACGCGCCCCGCGAACTTCGCATTGACCAGCGCGATATACGCCGCGGCAATGGCCGCTCCGAGCAGCCAGACGCCCGTCAAAATCTGTGAAAGGGTGGGCATGCGGAAGCTACGGGTGTTCAGCGCTTTCTCCGGCGCAGGATCTCCGCCGGAGGACGGCGGGTTCGCGTTGTCCCATGCCGGTGCGGAAGGCTGCGCCGCCGGGGCTGTGGTCACAAATGCAACCGCGCCCAATGTGTTTTCCGATTGCTGCTGCACCGTCTGCACAGTTTGCTCCACGCGCGCCGCGGCGGGCAGGTTGAGCACGCTGACGGTGCTGGGCACGCGCAGTGGTACAAGCAAACACAGCGCCACGGGCAGCCACAGCGCCGCCGTCACGCGCGGATCGAGCCGTTTGCCGCAGGCTGCGCGCACCGCCATCACGGTCAGCGCCAGCAGTCCGCCGGTGACGCTCATCACGAGCAGGGTTTTCATATCGTCCTCACTTTCTGTGCGCTTCGAGGATGCGCATCAAGTCGTCGATTTCCTCGTCGGTCAAATCATCCTGCTGCACCAGTTCGCTGATGAGCAGGGCGCTGCGCCCGCCGAAGATGCGGTTGACCACGCTGCTGGTCTCCTGCCGCACAGCGTCTTTGCGGGAGATCAGCGCGCGGTAGCGCATGGGGCTTGTTTCGGGCACGATCTCGGCGCTGCCCTTCTGACACATGCGCTTGAGGAGCGAGATCACGGTATGCTTGCTCCAACCCGTCTCCTCCTCCAGCGCCCTGGTGATCTGCGTCATGGTCATCTCACCGTTTTTCCAGAGCTGATCCATGATTTTCCACTCGCTGTCGGTCACATTCCGATGTTCATCCATGGGCTTTCCTCCATTAACAACTTGTCTACCGATAGGATAGCACACGTTAATAAGCTTGTCAACGCATGGGCGCAAAAAAATCCCGCCGCGCAGGAATACTGCGTGGCGGGATGGTGAATCAGCTTTTACTTCTTGGGATTGCGGCGCAGGAACGCGGGCACGTCGTTGTTGTAGGAACGGCGCGCGGGCTGTGCGGGCGCATCGGGGATGTCTTCCTCCTCGCCGAACACGCGCTGGCCGCGCATCGGACGGACGGGCTGAGCGGTCTGCTGCGCCTGATACGCATCAAACGCGGAGACCGGCTGCTCCTGTTCGGCGGGCGCCGCGGGGGCTTCCTGCTGGGGCTCCGCTTCCTGGCCGAGGTCGCGCAGGCGGCTCTGGCGGGGCTGCTGCGCGGAGCGCTCGTCGCGAACCCAGACGGGGATGCGCTCGGTCACGCCGTCGTTCTGCGCGGGCGCGGCCGGACGGGCGGGCTGCTGCGCAGCGGCGGTGGACTTGGGCAGGTTGTAATCCGCGCCCTCGAAACCGGTGGCGATGACGGTGATGCGCACCTCGTCGTCAAAGGTCTCGTCGATGCCGGCGCCGAAGATGATGTTGGCCTCGGGGTCGGCGGCCTGAGCGATGAGGGACGCGGCCTCGTTGACTTCGAGGATGCCGATGGCGTTGCCGCCGGTGATGTTGATCAGCACGGCCTTCGCGCCGTCGATGCTGGTCTCCAGCAGCGGGCTGGAAATCGCCTGCTTGGCGGCCTCGACCATGCGGTTTTCGCCCTTGCCGATGCCGATGCCCATGTGCGCCATGCCGCGGGACTGCATGATGGTCTTGACGTCCGCAAAGTCCAGGTTGATCAGCGCGGGCACCGCGATCAGGTCGGAGATGCCCTGAATGCCCTGGCGCAGCACGTCGTCCGCCATGCGGAAGGCGTCGGGCAGGGAGGTGTTCTTGCCCACGATCTGAAGGAGCTTGTCGTTGGGGATGACCACGAGGGTATCCACCTGTGCCTTGAGCTCCATGATGCCCTTTTCGGCATTGAGCATTCTCTGGCGGCCCTCAAACAGGAAGGGCTTGGTCACCACGCCGATGGTCAGAATGCCCATCTCGCGCGCCAGCTGCGCCACAACGGGCGCTGCGCCCGTGCCGGTGCCGCCGCCCATGCCGGCGGTGATGAACACCAGGTCGCTGCCCTTGAGCATCTTGGAAATTTCATCCTTGCTCTCGTCGGCGGCAGCCTTGCCGATTTCAGGCTTCGCGCCCGCGCCCAGGCCCTTGGTCAGCTTTTCGCCGATCTGGATCTTGTTTTCCGCCTTGGACTGAGAAAGCGCCTGGCGGTCGGTATTGATGGACACGAACTCCACGCCGCGCAGGCCATATTCCACCATGCGGTTGACGGCGTTGTTGCCCGCGCCGCCGCAGCCTACAACCTTAATGCACGCGCCGGCCGCAACTTCCTGTTCAAATTCCAGCACTGAAAATCCCCCTATCCGTTCACGTTAAAATGGTGATTGCTTACTTGGTAAAGAATGCCTTGAAGAAAGAACCGATCTTGCTGGTGCTTTCGGAGGGCTTGACCTCCATCTGGCTAACCGATTCATAGACCAGCTCCAGCAGCCCGATCGCCGAGGAATAAACCGGCGAATTGAGCTTGATGGCGGGCGGCGTGGGCGCCTTAAAGGTGCGCTCGACGACGGAGGAGATGGTCTCCCTGCCGCCGCGCATCAGGATCAGGCCGCCGCCGGTGATATAGAACGTCGAGCGCTGCGAAAGCTCGCTCGCGTACTTTTCAATGGTATCGCGCACCATGTCGGAAAGCTCGGCCACGCGCGGCTCGATGACCGCCAGCACGGTTTCCCTGGGGAAAGAGACGTTCTGGCCGTCCGGGTCGGTGACGGATAGCTGATCCTGACCGATGCCGAAGGTGTATTTGCGCTTGAGCTCCTCCGCCATATCCATGGTGATGGAAAGCTCCATCGCAAGATCCGCCGCCAGATGGCCGCCGCCCATGGGCAGCACCTCGTGGCGAATCAGCGCATCGCCCTGCACGAACATGACCTCGGTGGAAAGATAGCCAACGTCCACCAGCACCGCGACCTTATCGCGCTCCTCCGGCGGGATGAGCAGCAGCGCCTCGCCCAGCGCGGGCGAAAGATAGCCGTTGATGTGGATATCCTGCTCCTCCATGCGGGCCTGCATATCCTCCAGGAAAGTCGCGTCCGCGATGACAAAGGAGGCCATGCACTTGACCACGCTGCCCTTGAGCCCCGTGGGCTCCATGGTCCTGCGGTCGTCCACCGTGAACCACGCGGGGCTGCGGTGGATGATCACGCCGTCCTGCTTATTTTTATAGTCCAGCGCCAGATTCATCACATCGTCCACATCTTCGGGCGTGATGCGGCGCTCGCCGTCCAATTCGAGGGTGACTTCGTTCTGCTCCAGATGAATGAAATCGCCGGGCACGCCGACGTAGATCTCCTTGATCTCCCTGCCGGAGGAAAGCTCTGCTTCCCGCACGGATTTCAGAATCGCCTGATCCACGTCCTCATCCGAGGCGTTCCAGTGCGCGTCGCTGTAGCCGTCGTAGGGTACCACGCCGAACCCCAGCAGCTGCGCCGGGCCTTCGCCGTTCCCCTCCCCGACCACGGTGACGATCTTGGAGGTTCCAAATTCAATGGCTGCTGCCATGCTCTTCACGTTACGTACTACCTCCCAACCGGTTACGGGCATATTGTCTGCACAACTTGCCCATTCTATTTTTCTATTATACTTCAATTTTGCCGCATTGAAAAGGTCTGCGCCGCGCAAAGAGCGCAAAAAGGCAGCGGTTTTTTCAAGTCTTTACGAATTGGAAACATCTTCCGTGCCGCGTAAGTCACTCTTCGGGCTGCGGCGTCGCGTCCGGCTCCTGCGACGCACCGGGATCGGACGTTGTGTCGGGGTCGGCTGCCGCATCGGGTTCCTCCGCCATATCGGGCTGCGCGCTTGGCTCGATGAGCTCGCCTTCGCCGCTGACGGGCAGATAAGAAGCATTTTTGCCGGTCGAAACCGTGATCACGCCGCCCTGATACCCCTCGGAAACCAACACCGGCTCCACGCCGCGCAGCCAACGGATCTTTTGATCCATGTTCTCAAAGTTGCCCAGACGCACCTCGAAACCGCTGACCGTGGTCATCCAAAGGTCGGATACCGCGTCCAGATTGATTTCGGAAATGAGCTGAGAGGCGTTCTGCTCGTAGAGCTGCGTCAAAATGGCGTGCATCGCGTCGATCTGACTTTCCTGAGAGGAAACGACGGTCTCCCCCACCTTCGTTCCCTCCGTCAGGCGCAGGCCGCTGACCACAGGCAGCGAAAGGTCTCCCATGGTCGGCTGCTTTTCGAGCACAAATCCGGTCTCATCCACGACGAGCACGCCGTCCAGCGTGGAAATCAGCGCGCTGGCGCGGCGCTCGTGCACCGAGATGCGCAGCTTATCCGGAAAGACATAGCGCACGGATTCCACTTCGTAATAAGGATTTGCGTTGATGCGCTCCTTAATTTGGTCAAAGCGCAGTGCAAAGACGCTCTCCTCGTTGGCGATGCTGGCCAGATCCACGACCTCGGCGGGGTCGTGCACCTCGCAGCCGAGCACCACGACCTCGCGCACGCGCATGGCCTCGCTGCACGCATATCCGCTGCCCGCGATCACCACCAGCAGCAAAAACAGCACCAGATAGATTCTTGCGCGCACGCTTTGTCCCTTCCTTTTGTCCGCTTTTTTATTGTTCTTCCGTTATGCGGCGGATGCTCCCGCCCAACGCCAACAGCGTATCCTCCAATTTGTCATGTCCGCGGTCGATCAGCTCCACACCCTCGACCAGGCTTTCGCCCTGCGCCGCCAGCGCCGCCAAACACAGCGCCGCGCCGCCGCGCAGATCCCGCGCGCACACCCTTGCGCCGTCCAGCGCCTTCACGCCCCGGATCACCGCCGTGCGGCCGCTGATCTGGATGTCCGCGCCCATGCGGCACAGTTCCGCAGCATACCCCATGCGGTTTTCAAACACGTTTTCCACCACGACCGACGTGCCGCGCGCCCGTGTCAGCACCGCGCTCATCTGCGCCTGCATATCGGTGGGAAAGCCGGGAAACGGCGCGGTTTCGATTCTACGCACCGCACGCAGCCGTTTGGGTGCAATCGCACGCACGCCGCCGCCCTGCGGCAGGTGTATTTCGCACCCGGTTTCGCGCAGCTTGTGCAGCAGAGCGGACAAATCCTGTTCCCGCGCGTCGCGCACATAGACGTCGCCGCCGGTGATTGCCGCGCCGCACAACAGCGTGCCCGCGCAGATACGGTCGGGCAGCGGCGCATATGTACAGCCGTGCAGCGGTGCGTCCCGGCCGGAAATGCGGATGCTGTCGGTGCCCATGCCGCGCACGCGCGCCCCGCAGGCATTGAGGAAGCGCCCGAGATCGACGATTTCCGGCTCCCTTGCGGCGTTATGGATCACAGTATCGCCCGCCGCGCCGCAGGCCGCCATCATCACATTCTCGGTTGCGCCCACGGAGGGGTAATCCAGATGCACCTCACCCCCGTGCAGCGCGCCGCTGCACAGGATGTGCCCATGCTTTTCCTCAATCTGCGCGCCGAGCGCCCGCAGGCCCTGCAAATGCAGATCGATAGGCCGAAGCCCGATCTCGCACCCGCCGGGATAGGTGAAATCCGCCTGTCCGAAGCGCGCGAGCACCGGTCCCAGCAGAAAAATCGAGGAGCGCATTTTCTTGGAGAGCGTCTCGGGCATGGCGCCCGCGGCCGCGCCGGCAGAATCCACGATCAGCTCCCGTCCTTCGCGCGCCGCCTTGCAGCCGAAGCTTTCCAGCACCCGGCTCATACTGCGCACATCCGATAGATCCGGACATCCCGAAAGCTTGATCTGCCCGCGCACGAGCATACACGCCGCCATCAGCGGCAGCACGGCGTTCTTCGCGCCATAGACCGCTGCCTCTCCGCAAAGCGGCGCCCCGCCCACGATGGAATACGCTTCCATGGCAACCCCTCCTTCAACGCTGGCAGGATATGCCAAAGCAGGCGGAAAGGTTCACATTTCCGGGAAAAGCGGCGCTCAGGCCGCGTTTTTTCCCCGCAGGCGGTGCAGCGCAGGCGGCAGGAGCTGTTCGCGCAGCGCCGCAGAGCGCCGCGAGACCGAGACCAACAGCCCCATGGTGGTCAGGAAAATGGCCATCGTGGTGCCGCCGGAGGTAAAAAAAGGCAGCGGGATGCCGGTGGTCGGGGCAAAGCCCGTCACGACCAACACATTAAAGATCACCTGCACGGCGATCAGCGAGGTCGTGCCCAGCGCAAGATAGGTTCCAAAGCGGTCCACTGCGTTGACGGCGATGCGCAGACCGAAATAGATCAGCGTCAAAAACACGCTCAGGATCGTCACACCGCCGACAAAGCCCAGTTCCTCGCCCACGACCGCGAAAATGAAGTCGGAATAGGCGTAGGGCAAAAACAGATGTTTCTGCTTGGAAAGTCCCAGCCCCGTGCCGAACCAGCCGCCGTTGCCCAGCGCGTAATAGCTCTGCACCAGCTGATAGCCCGTCTTATCGCGCACCCCATCCGCCCAGGGGTTCAAAAACGAGGTGATGCGGATCCAGCGATCCTCGATGAGATAGCGTGCCAGAACATAGAATCCCGCCACCGCGATCACCAGCAGAATCGCAATCGTCGAGGGCTTCATGCCGCCGGCCATCATCATCACCAGCGTCACAATGGCGATCAGCGACGCGGTGGAAAGGTTGGGCTGCGCCAGCAGCAGCACATCCAGCACGCCCACGACCAGCAGACAGCCGAAATTGTTCTTCCAGAACAGGTGCATGCTGTTTTGCCGCATGTTCATGTAGTAGGCCAGATACAACACCACGGCGACCTTCAGGATCTCCGAGGGCTGGATGGAAATATACGCACTTTTTGTGCCGATGCGCAGCCAGCGGTAGGCATCGTTCAGATACGGCGAGCGGATGAACAGTGCGCCGCTGTTGACAGCCGGAATGATCCTCGCCGCTCTGGGCAGCAGCACGACCAGCGCCAGCATGATGAGGGACGCCAAACAGAGCGTTTTGACGATCCAGCGCTGGTTGAGCCAGCGGTAATCCAGATTCGCGGCGAAAAAGAAGCCGATGCCGCCCAGGATCATGCCCTGCACCTGGGTGTTGAATTCGCTCATCGCGTCGCCGTCGCCCGAAACGCCCATGGCATAGGACGAAGCGGAAAGCACCATCAGCGACCCGACCAGCGTCAGGATGATGGTGCAGACCACCACGCCCCAGTCAACGGGCAGGTGCTTGTGCCAGACCCACATGTTCGCCAACGTCCAACGCTTGGGCGCGGGGTCGTTGATGTGGGAACGTCGATCCTCTGCCTGACGGCGTCGCTTGCGCGTCTCTCTGTCCATGGGTTCGTCATAGCGGCTCATCGTTCCCACTTCCCTTCTCTTCCGAATCAATGTTTACAGGCGGCCCACGATCTCCTTAAAGACGCGGCCGCGCTGCTCGTAATCGCTGAACATATCGAAGCTGGCGCACGCGGGCGAGAGCAGCACGTTTTCACCGGGCTTGGCGCAGGAGCGCGCCAGCATCACGGCCTCCTCAAAGCTGCCCGCGCGCAGGATGCTTTCAAAGCCGACTTCCCGCAGCGCCTTTTCGATCTGGTCGGCGGTATCGCCCAGCACCACGACGGTATGGATTTTGCTGTCCTTGATCTCCTTTGCGAAGGGCAGGAAATCACAGTGCTTATCATATCCGCCCGCCAGCAGCACGGTGCCCGCCTTCATGGCGCGCACAGCCTGCACGGAGGCGTCCACATTGGTGCCCTTGGAGTCGTTGATGTAGGTCACGCCGTCCACGGTGCGGACGGTTTCGATGCGGTGCTCCACGCCCTTGAAGGTCTTGAGCGTGTGGCGGACGATGTTCGCGGGCACGCCCGCCAGCATGGTCAGCGCCGTGGCAGCCAATGCGTTTTCTAAGTTGTGATTGCCGGGGATATAGATTTCCTCCGTAGGAATCACGCGCTTCTTTTTGCCGTCCAGCACGAAGACGACCTCGCCGTTTTCGACGCACGCGCCGTTTTCCACCATCTGCTTGCGGGAGAAATAGGCGACATGGCAGTGCACGCGCTGCGCCATGCCGCGGACGATTTCATCGTCGTAGTTCAGCACGGCCCAATCGTCCTTGCCCATGTTTTCAAAAATACGCTCCTTGATGCGGATGTATTCTTCCATGGTGCCGTGGCGGTTCAGGTGATCCTCGGTGATGTTGCACATGACGGCGACATGGGGATGGAAGGTATCAATGGTTTCCAGCTGGAAGGAGGAAACCTCCGCCACCGCCACATCCTCCGCCGTGGTCTTGGCGGCGCACGCGGTGAAGGGATAGCCGATGTTGCCCACGACATAGGCGGTCTTGCCGAAATTCTTGAAGATTTCGCCGATCAGGGTCGTGGTGGTGGTCTTGCCGTTGGTGCCGGTGATGGCGTAAAGCGGCGCGCGGGAAACCTGCGCCCCCGCCTCCAGTTCGCCGATGATGGGCACGCCCGCTTCCTTGGCCGCCTTGAGAATCGGCGCGGTCAGCGGAATGCCGGGGCTGGTCACGACCAGATCGTAGCTTTTCAGATCCTGCGGGATGGCCGCATCGCCCAGGCACCTGCGGATGTCTAGCTTGTCTAGCGGGGCCAGCACGTCCTTGAGCTTTTCCTCCGTTTTGCTGTCCGAAATGCTCACGCGCGCGCCCTGCTCATACAGGCATTGCGCCGCGGCCACGCCCGAGCGCGCCATGCCGCAGACCAATATCTTTTTCCCTTCAAAATCCATGATGATTCACCGCCCAATTCTTTCGGATAGAGTTTTTTGTTTAGCCGATGGTCAGCGACAGCAGCGCGACCACGCAGAGGATCGCCGTCACCAGCGTATACATCGCCACGATGCGGGTCTCCGGCATGCCGCCCATCTCAAAGTGATGATGCAGCGGCGCCATGCGGAACACGCGCTTGTGCAGGAACATGACCGAGAACACCTGAATGATGTCCGAGACGCTGGTGAGCACATACATAAAGCCCATCAGCACGATCAGCAGCGGCTGGCGCAGCACCAGCGAGGCCATGACATACGCCCCGCCCAGCGCAAAGGAGCCGGTATCGCCCATGAACACGCGCGCCGGATACGTGTTGAAGCGCAGGAAACCCATGCACGCGCCCGCAGTGGCCAGCGCCAGCACCATCACCACCGATGTGGCCTCCGGGTCCAGCCCCGCATTGTTCATAAACAGCGCAATCAGTCCCAACGTGACCATGACCACGGTCGTGACAGAAGAGCTCAGGCCGTCCACGCCGTCGATGAGGTTGACGGAGTTGGTGGTAGCCAGGATCACAAACGCGGCAAAGGGGATGTACCACACGCCCAGATCCCACTGGATGTGCGTAAAGGGCACGTAGATGGCCGAGCCGATATACGGGCTCTTATAGCAGAAGAACGCCGCGCCGATGCTCAGCGCGAGCTGAAGCAGGATCTTCTGCCAGAAGGAAAGACCCTCCGGGCGGTGCAGCACGACCTTGATGAAGTCGTCCGCAAAGCCGGTGAGGCTGAAACCCAGCGTGAACAGCACGGCGGGCAGCATCAGGCTCCAGCGGGTCTCCGCCGGGGCGAACACCAGCGCGACCACGCCCAGTGCGAGCATGATCATCACGCCGCCCATCAGGGGCGTGCCGGACTTTTTGTTGTGGGAAACCAGGCCGTAGCTGCGCTCGGTGGCGCTGAAATTGAGCCTGCGCAGCATGGGGATGACGAACGGGCCCATGGCCAGCACCGCAGCAAAGGCGACCAGCAGGGCAAAGAGCATACTTTGCATGGTTGTTTTCTTCCTTTGTATTTGAAAGTTTGGATAGACTTATTCACGGCCCTCGTCCATTTCGGCAAGGATTTCGCGCACGACCACCTTTTCATCGAAGGGATGCTTCTGCCCGCCGATGTCCTGATAAGTCTCGTGTCCCTTGCCCGCCAGCACGATCACGTCTCCGGGCTGCCCCATCTGCATCGCATAGCGGATGGCTTCGCGGCGGTTCTCGATCACGACATAAGGGCCTGTGGTGCGCTTGATGCCCTCTTCGATGGCGCGCAGGATGTCCATCGGGTCCTCCAGGCGGGGATTATCGCTCGTCAGGACGGAGAAATCCGCCAGCCGCCCGCTGATCTCGCCCATGATGGGACGCTTTTCCTTGTCCCTTCCGCCGCCGCAGCCGAAGACGCAGATGAGCCTTCCGCGCGTGAACTGGCGAATGGTTTTGAGGATGCTCTCCAGCGAGGCGGGGCTGTGGGCATAGTCGAGGATCACGCGGTAGGGCGTGTGGGTGGGCAGCGGCTCGATGCGGCCGGGCACCACCGTGACGCTCTCCAGCCCCGCTTTGACGTCCTCGGACGAAATGCCCATCTCCAGGCAGGCCACCGCGGCGGCCATGCTGTTGTAGACGTTGAAAATGCCGGAGATATGCAGGTGCAGCGGCAGCACGACATCCTTCCAGTGCAGGCGGTAACTCACGCCGCTTTCAAGGATTTCAATCTCGTTGGCGTAGGCGTCCGCAGGGGCGGAAACGCCGTAGGTCGTGGCGGGGACCCTGCCCAGCATGTATTTGCCCGCCTCATCATCGGCATTGACGACGGCATGGCCGATATAGAAGGGATCGAAGAACTTTTCCTTCGCCCTGCGATAGGTTTCCATCGTGCCGAAATAATCCAGATGATCCTGCGAGAAGTTCGTAAAGATGCCCTGATCGAACTTCATGCCGACGAGCTTGCGCAGATCGAGCGCGTGCGCAGAGACCTCCATGACATAAAAATCGCACCCGGCGTCCTTCATGCGGCGCAGCAGCGACTGCACGTCGATGGGATCGGGTGTGGTCAGGCTTGCGGGCTCCTCCTCTTCGCCGATGTAGGTGCAGACCGTGCCCATCAGGCCGACCTTGTGCCCCGCATGGCGCGCGATGGCGCGCACAAGGAACGAAGTCGTGGTCTTTCCCTTGGTACCGGTGATGCCCACGCCGTGCATCTCTCTGGCAGGATAGCCGTAGAAGCACTGCGCCATATAGGACATGGCGCCTCTTGCATCCTCCACCAGCACCTGCGGCAGATCCACCGGCAGCTTCCGCTCCACCACGAGCGCCGCCGCGCCGGCATCCTCTGCGGCCTTGGCAAAGTTATGGCCGTCCACGCGCAGGCCGGGCAGGCAGAAGTAAAGGTCTCCCTTTTTCACCTTTCGGGAATCGCAGACAAGCCCCGTCACTTCGGTTTCCGCCGAAACGGACGCTCCCGCGGGAATGCTCCTTGCAAGCTCAGTCAGTTTCAATGAAGTCCACTCCTTCTCGTTGCATTCATATTCACATAAGAGAGATTCTCATAATTGCGCTAATTGAATTCCACCGTCACGGTGGTGCCGGAGGCGACGCGCTCGCCGGCGGCGGGGCTTTGGCTGACGCACACGCCGCTGCCGCTGATCTTCATTTGCAGCCCCACGGCGCGCAGCGCACGGTTGGCGGGCACGAGGGATTTGCCGGTCAAATCCGGCACATCCACCAGGCCGTCGTCCTGCACCTCGACCTCTTCGGTGTAGACCACCACCAGCGACCCATCCGGCACCTCCGCGCCCGCGGCGGGCAGCTGATCGGTGATGGTCTGGCCGATGCCGTCCACCATGGTGCGCAGTCCCGCGGCGGTCAGCGTGTCGCTGGCCTGCTGGGGAGACACGCCCGTGACGTCCGGCACGGTGACGGTCTTGCCGGCGATTTCCGCCTCGCCCTCTTCATATTCGGGCTGCACACCCATATATTTTAACGTTTCTTCCATAATCATGCGCGCGTAGGGCGCGGCGACGGTGGAGCCGTAATCGGGGCGGACGGACGGTTCGTCCACGATCAGCAGCAGGCCGATCTCCGGGTCGTCCATCGGCGCAAAGCCCAGGAACGAGCAGATGTGCTTGTCGTGGCTGACCTTGCCGTCCACATACTTCTGCGCCGTGCCGGTCTTGCCGCCGATGCGGTAGCCCGCGATGTAGGCGTTGCGGCCGCCGCCGTTTTCGACGGCGTTTTCGAGCAGCTGACGCATGGCGGCGGAGGTCTCTTCCGAAATCGGCGTGCCGACGACTTCCTTTTCAAAGCTCTGCACCACTTCGCCGTTATCGTCCAGATAGGCACTGATGACGTGAGGCTTGAGCAGCTCGCCGCCGTTGACGGCCGCAGCGGCTGCGGTCAGCAGCTGCACAGGCGATACCGACACGCTCTGGCCGAAGGCCATGCGCGCAATATCGACGTTTTTCACATATTTATAGGCGATCATCTGCCCTGAGCTTGCGCCGGGCAGGTCGATGGGCACGTCCATGCCGATGCCGAAGGCATGCAGCCCGTCGTAGAAGGTATCGATCCCCATGCGCAGCGCCAGGTTGATGAACACCGGGTTGCAGGAATTGGCCACAGCCTCCATCAGCGTTTCGGAGCCGTGCGGATTTCCGGTGCGCCAGCAGGAGATCTTGTCGCCGTCCACCATTTCGTAGCCCTTGCAATAGAAGGTATCGTCCATGTTCGTCACGCCGTTTTCCAGCGCAAGGGCGGTGGTGAGGATCTTGAACGTGGAGCCCGGCTCATAAGCGTCCTGCACGCAGGAATTGCGGATGAGTGCGGATAGCTGCGAAAGATCGTCGCGCGGCGGGCTGTTGAGGTCAAAGCCGGGGCGGTTGACCATGCCGAGGATCTCGCCGGTCTTGACGTTCATCATCACGGCCTGCACGCTCACCGCGCCGTTGTCCTCCAGCGCCTGATCCGCGACCTTTTCCATGATGGCCTGAATGATGTAATCGACGGTCAGCTGCACGGTGTAGCCGTTTTGGGGGACGATGTATTCCTCCTCACCGGTTTCCATCTTGCGGGAACGCGCATCGATTTCGGAAACGATGCGGCCGTCGGTGCCCTTCAAGACCTTATCCAGGCTCTTTTCCAGCCCTTCCTGTCCCTCTCCCGAAGCCGTGCAAAAGCCCAGCACCTGCGTCAGAAAATCCCCCATAGGGTAGGCGCGGACGGTGTCCTCGGTCACGGCGATGCCGCGCAGATTCGCCGCGCGGATGGCGTCGCCCACTTCGAGTTTGACCTGCCGCGCCAGACGCACGCTGCTCTTGGAGGTATCGGTGATGCGCTCATATACCGTCTGCTCGTCTATCTCCAGCACCTCGGCCAGCTTCTGGGCGGTGGCGCGGATGCGCTCCTGCTTGGTTTCCGGGTCCTCGGTGTCCTCACCAACGACGTCCGCGGGGGCGGCGGTGATGGTCACGGCGCTGGCCGACTGCGCCAGCACCTTGCCGTTGCGGTCGGTGATCTCGCCGCGCTTGGCCGTGACGGTGAACGAGCGCGTCCACTGGGAGAGCGCCCGGCTCTGCAAATTCGCGCCGTCGATGATCTGGATGTAGAAAAGTCGTCCTACCATGACCAGAAAACAAACAATAACAAGACAAAAGAGCCACCCGATGCGGTTCTTTGTCTTGTCGGAAGCGGGAATATTGGGCATAGATCGGCAGGCTCCTTTCTGCGGACCAGATGAAAAATGAACGCACCTCTTTCTGTTTTTATCGGTTACGCCGCAAAATGATCTTTTCTCGTTCTGTGTCTTTTGTCCTAGCGGAAAAGCACCCTTACGGCAGAGCGATGACGCGGGTGTTTTCCTTCTGTGCATAATCCATATTCAGGTTCTGCCGCGCATAGTCCTGAATCTGGGCGATATTGCCCTGCCTATTGATTTCGACCTGAAGCTCCTCCAGGCGCTTTTGCTGATCGTCGATCTCCGCAGTGAGCTTGCGCTGCTCCACGATCATCTGCTCGATCTGGGTGTAGCGCACCAGGAGCGAAAAGATGCCTCCCGCCACGGCGACCACCAGCACGATGCTCACAAAGGCGAACAGCGTCTGGATGCGGTGCTGACGGCGGCGGCGCGCTTCTTCCTCGTTTTCGCGCTGCTGGCGCTCCTCCTGCTCGCGGCGCAGGCGCTCCTGCTCGGCACGGCGGAAGGCGTGCTGCTGCACGGTGCGGTGGTTGACCTCGGCGCGGGTGAGGCGCTGGGTCGCGGGTTCCGCGGAATAATACGCTCTGGGCGGATCGGCGCGGCGGCGATCCTGAAAGGACCGGGTGTCGCGCAGGGGCTCCGTGCGGCGCTGCGGACGGATGTTCGCATTTTGCGCGGAACGGCGCTGTGTTGCGGGGCTTTGCCGCGAGGGAAACAGCTCGGCGCGGTTGTCCGGCACGCGGCGGGTGGACGGCTCCTGCACGGAGGAACGCGCGCTGCGGCGAACCGTCGCACCGCTGACGTAGTAGTCGTCCGCGTCCAATCCGGGATTGCGCTTGTAGACCGGCATGGCGTCGTCCTCCTTTTTCTAAACGTTTGATGCAGCCGCTTTGTTGCAAAGCGGGTTTTCAGGCTTCCGGGGAAATCTTTTCAAAGGCGCGCACCTTGGCGCTGTGGGAGCGGGGATTGATTTCGCACTCCTCTTCGGTCGGCAGCACGGGCTTGCGCGTCACCACAAAGCCCTGCGGCTTCTTGCCGCAGATGCACACCGGCGCTTTGGGCGGGCAGGTGCAGGGATATTGCAGATTGTGGAAGGTCTGCTTGACGATGCGATCCTCCAGCGAATGGAAGGTGATGACGCACAGGCGGCCGCCGGGCTTTAAGCACGAAACCGCGTCGCGCAGAGCGGGTTCCAGCAGGGAAAGCTCGGAATTGACCTCAATGCGGATGGCCTGGAAGGTGCGCCGCGCCGGATGGGACACCTTGCGGCGCTCGGCGGCCGGCACAGCGGCGTCAATGACGCGCACCAGATCCATCGTTGTATGCAAGGGGCGCGCCGCAACAATGAACTTTGCGATGCGCACAGCCCACTTTTCTTCTCCGTAGAGCGAGATGATGCGCGCCAGTTCCTTTTCGGAATAGGTGTTGAGCACGATTTCAGCGGTCAGCGGCGCGGTCTGATCCATGCGCATGTCCAGCGGCGCATCGGTGTGAAACGAAAACCCGCGCTCAGGGTTGTCCAGCTGATAGGACGAAACGCCCAGATCCATCAGCATGCCGTCCATCGAATCATAGCCCGCTTCGTGCAAAAGCGAAGCGATGTTCGCATAATTTCCGTGAAGCGGAACAAAGCGGTCGCCAAAGGGCGCAAGGCGCTCCCCCGCCGCCCTCAGCGCCTCCCAGTCCCGGTCGATGCCCAGAACCTTTCCGCGCGTGCGCGACAGGATCTCCTGCGTGTGCCCGCCGCCGCCCAGCGTGCCGTCCACGAACACGCCGTCGGGATGCCGGTCCAGCCCCAGCAGCTCCATGCAGGGCTCCAGCATGACGGGAATATGTTTGAATTCCATTTATGTCTCCTCGATAAAGCGGAAGAAATCGTCGCGATTCCAAACCTCGACGTGGCGGCCTGCGCCGGAAATGACCACGTCCTTTTCCAGCTTGGCGTAGGCCCGCAGCGTGGTGGGGACAAGCAATCGCCCCTGGCGGTCCATCTCGTTATCGTCCACCGAGGTCGCCAACAGCTTTCTCATGCGGTTGTAGGCTTCCTCATCGTTTTCATCTATTTTTTCGAATTTTTCGTATACAGCGTTCCACTCGGTGAGGGAATACAGCTCGATGCAGCCGCCCTTGCCGCGCATCATGGCGATGGTCTTGCCCAGCTGGTCGCGGAATTTGGAAGGGATGGTGATGCGGCCCTTGGGGTCGAGACTGTGTTCATAATAACCGGAATAGCGATCGGCCACAGGGTTCATCCTCCTTCCACAGAGCGGCAAAGCGCCTCTTAAATTGAGGGTGCGCTTGCCACGATCTGCCACATCGCACCACTTGAAGGTATATATTCTCCACTTCGACCGTTTTTCCTGCGTGATTTTTCAATCGTCCAAAATTT
>OIWT01000439.1_pt1 | contig 58291 bp, 45 predicted proteins | sample 1587701 | NCBI WGS metagenome assembly OIWT01 (sample SAMEA3888904, study PRJEB22519) | human gut metagenome | biome: human gut; feature: human-associated habitat; material: faeces | place: Denmark | collected 2009
CACGGCCAGTTTGCCCGAATCGCCAAACTCCGCGGGCTGCAGGTCATCTGCCTCCACCTTCAGCACGGCAAGGTCGCTGTCGCTGTCCATGCCGACAAAGGCGGCAGTGCAATTCGAGCCGTCCGAGAGCGTGACCTCCAGCCGCAGCGCGTCGCGCAGCGCGCACGCGCCGTCCGGGTTGTGCGCGCCGTCCACGTAGACCGCCACGCCGTCCCGCACGAGGCGCTGGCAGCGCCCCGGCCACACCACGTGCGTGAAGCCCGCGACGATCGCGTGGTCCGGCACGTCCAGCCCGCAGTCCTTCACCAGCACGTCGATGGCCGTGAGCGCCGTCATCGCGTTCTCGACCTGGAAGGCGCCGTAGAGGCCGCACGTGATCGGCGGCAGGTTCCGCAGGGCGGAGGTGAGCGTCATCGGGTCCAGGTGGTCCGCCGTCACATGCTCGTCCGCCGCCACGAACAGGCAGCCGTTCAGGGAGGCGGTGCGTTCGACGGCCTCCTTCGCCGCCTCGGGCATCACGCCGCAGACGACCGGGCGGCCCGGCTTGACGATGCCGGCCTTCTCCTCGGCGATGGCGGCGTGCGTCGTCCCGAGCCATTCGCAGTGGTCGAGCCCGATGCGCGTGATGACCGAGAGGAGGACGTTCCGCGCCGCGACGGCGTTCGTCGCGTCGAGCCGGCCGCCGAGCCCCGTTTCGAGCACCACGAGGTCGGGCTTCGCCTCCGCGAAGAGGACGAACGCCATCGCGGTGAGCGTCTCGAAGAACGTGACCTCGAAGCCCTGCGTCCGTTCCAGCCGCTCGACGACGTCCAGCACGCGGTCCGCCACCGCCTCCAGCGCCGCGTCCGACGCGGGCGCGCCGTCGAGGAAGAACCGCTCGTTGATCGAGACGAGGTGCGGCGACGTGTAGCGCGCCACCCGGTAGCCGGCCGCGCGGAGGATTGCGTCGAGCATCGCGCACACCGCGCCCTTCCCGTTCGTGCCCGCCACGTGGATGACCTTCAGCGCATCCTGCGGGTTCCCCAGCCCGGCGAGCACCGCGCGCATCACGTCCAGGCCGGGACGCATCCCGAACCGACGCCGTTCCATCACACCCCTCAACCGCGAATTGTCTTCTAATGCCATACTCTCACCGCCAACACGGCGCCGAGCGCCGTCAGACCATATCCCGCCAGGATCAGCCACAGCAGCCGGTCCGTGAGCAGGATGCGTTCAGGACGACCCACGTCGCCCCGTCCGTAGACCAAAACCAGATACCGCGCGACGCCCAGCGCCACGAACACCGACGTCCACGCAAGGCCGCGCGTGTGGAAGCGCGCCACCGTGTCGGACGCGAGCGTGTAGCAGACGTAGACCCCGACCGTCGCGAGGGCGGAGAGGAGGATGAGCGCGTCCAGCACCACCGGGTGGTACCCCTTCAGCGCGGCGCGGCTTGCGTCCGCCAGCACCTTCTCGTGCCGCCGCTTGCAGAGCGCGAGGAAGAGGGAGAGGAGGAACGTACACCCCAGGAGCCACGGCGAGATGCGCGCCGAAATCGCCGCCGCGCCCGCCACGGCGCGCAGCACAAAGCCCGCCGCGATCACGGCCACGTCCACGTAGGGCATCCGTTTGAGGAACCCCGAGTACGCGCACTGCATCACGGTGTAGACGAGCAGCACGGCAAAGCCCCAGGTGCGGTCGGGGTGGCGCAGGACAAGGTAGCAGGGGAAGGCGAGGCCGAAGGCGAAGAGCGCGAGCGCCGTGCGGACGGCGGCGATCTTTGAGATGAGGTCCGCGGCGACGGGACGCAGCCGCTTCACCGGGTGCAGACGGTCCGCCTCGTAGTCCGCCACGTCGTTGAGCAGGTAGAACGCGCTCGCCACGAGCGAGAAGGAGAGCGCCATCGCGCACACGAGCAGGAACGGGCGCACGCCGCGCGCCACCGCCGATTGGGAGGCGTCCGCCACCGCGAAGAACCATGCCGCGAACACGACGGCGTTCTTCGTCCACTGGTTGACGCGCAGGGCTCTGATCCAGATGTTCATGTTGTTCAGGGGAACGGCCGCCGGATCCTGCGCCCGGCGGCAACCATCCTCGTCAGGCCCTTCCAAACCGCAGCTTGAACACCATCTTGAGGGTTTCGGCGGCGATGGAACCCGAGATCTTGGAGGTCCCCGCCCGCCGTTCGGTGAAGGTGATGGGGATCTCCTTCAGCCGCAGCCCCATCTGCGCCATGCGCCAGTTCATCTCCATCTGGAAGGAGTAGCCGAAGGAGCGGATGGCGGAGAAGTCGCCGAGCCGTTCGAGCGCGGCGCGCGTGAAGCACTTGAAGCCCCCCGTCGGATCCTGCACGGGGACGCCCAGCACGAACCGGATGAAGCGCCCGCCGAAGAAGGAGACGAACCAGCGCCGGAACGGCCAGCCCACGCAGCGCCCGCCCTTCACGTAGCGCGAACCGACGACGACGTCGGCGTCGGCGACGGCCGCGAGCATGCGGGGGATGTCCTTCGGGTCGTGCGAGAAGTCGCAGTCCATCTCGACGACGTGCGTGGCGCCCAGCGCGAGGGCCCGCGCGAACCCCGCCACGTAGGCGCGGCCCAGCCCCTCCTTCTTCACGCGGTGCAGGACGGCGATGCGGGGGTCCCGCGCACAGAGGCCGTCGATGATCGCGCCCGTCCCGTCCGGCGAGTTGTCGTCGAGGAAGAGAAGCCGCCCCCCGGCGGGCAGGTTCTCCAGCACCGCCGCGGCCATGGCGGCGACGTTCTCCCGTTCATTGTAGGTGGGTATGACGACGATCGGCTTCATGTGCGGGAGATTATACCACATTTAGGATTTCGCGCGCGGCGAGACCGAGCGCATCGCCGTCCGAATGGAGGCGCGCCATGGCCACGTCGAGGTGCCGGACGGCCGCCGCGCGCGCCGCCGTGTCCGCCAGAAGCGGACCCAGCCGCGCCGCCACCGCCTCGGGCGTGAACGCCTCCTGCAGGAGTTCGGGCATCGGCGGCGTCCCCGTTCCGCCGCTCTTCTCCCAGATGACGTTCGCAAGGCCGATGTAGTGGACGCCCGTGATGACCCGGCGCGCAAACCAGGCGAGCAGCGGCGACACCGCGTAGACGAGCACCGTCGGGCACCGCGCAAGCGCCGCCTCCAGCGTCGCCGTGCCGCTCGCCACCGCCGCACACGTCGCCCGCCGCAACAAGGCCCGCGCGCCCCCCCGCTGAATCGTAATCCGCACGCCCGCATCGGACACGGAAGATGCGGAGAGGACGCGCCGGATCTCCTGCTCGGCCTTCCCGTTCGCCGCCGGAACCACGACCTTCAGCCCCTCTCCCGCCAACAGCCCCAGCGCCCGCACGAGGCGCGGCAGGTTCCGCCGGATCTCCCCCATGCGGCTTCCCGGCAGGAGGGCCAGCACCTTCTCATCCTTCTTGACGCGCCCCGCCGCCTCCCGCGCGAACACGTCCACGAGCGGATGCCCGATGAAGCGCGCATCGAGGCCCGTCCCCGCGAAGAGCGCGGGTTCGAACGGGAAGAAGCAGAGGAGCTTCGTGAGCGCGGCCGCCACCTTCGGGATGCGGTTGCGGTGCCAGGCCCAGACCTGCGGGCACACGATGTGGACGGCGGGGATGCCGCGCGCCTTCGCGTACGCCGCGAGCTTGAGGTTGAGGCCCGGATAGTCGATCGTGACGACGACGTCGGGACACCAGTCGCGGATGACGCGCTTCAGCGTCCGCGCGACGCCGAGGAAGTAGAAGAGCCTGCGGATGACGGGCCAGAAGCCCATCACCGCGAGGTCGCCCGTCCTGAACCCCTCGGTGTCGTAGCCGCGGAAGGTGACGCCGCGCCCGGTCCGCGCAAGCGCCCCGGCGAGCGCGTCGCGCAGCCGTTCCGCGTACAGCACGCCCGACTCCTCGCCCGCGAGCAGGAGGACCCTCAGCGGCGGGGCGTTCACCGGCCTTCCCCCCGCTCCAGGGCGCGCAGCCACCCCAGCTCACGCCGCCGCATCGCGGCGTAGTCGCACGGCGCGTGGTCGTCCGCGCCGGACAGATGGTCCATGCCGTGCGCGACGTAGAGGAACAGTTCCTTCGCGGCGCTCCACCCGCGCCGCCTCGGCGCCGCGCGGCGCGCCTGGTCCACGTTCACGAAGAGTTCGCCGGAGAGGCCCGGCGGCTCGGGGGGAATGGCGTCGTAGGCCTGCGTGATGACGTCCGTCGCGCCTGCGATCCCCATGATCGCGCGGTGCAGTTCGTCCGAGGCCGCATCGCGCACGAGGTGGACCACGACCTCGTGCCACGTGCCGCCCACGCGCGCCCGCGCGCGCGCCGCGAAGAAGACGGCGGCACGCCGCACCTCGGCCTTCGCCAGGCCGAAGTCCTTCGGCACGGAACCGGTCAGCTCGATGCGCGGGGTGTCGGGATGGTCCTTCACCGGCGGCGCTCCCAGGGCTTCGGCTCGGGCGGTTCGAGGAAGATGTCCTTCACCGTCGCGAGCGCGTAGGGTTCGTTCTTCTGGAGGCGGTTGAGCGCGGTCAGGAATTCAGGCGTGAGTTCCACGCCCTCCACGCCGCTCTCGATCTCCGCGCGCGCGCCGTTCGCCCAGACGAGGTCGATGACGACCTTCACCTTGCCGGGCCACGTGGCGGCGAGCCCCTTGAGCGCGGCGCCCTTCTTCAGGAGGTCGGGGTCGTCGTAGTTCATCGTGACGTGGAGGGCCTGCGAGAAGCGGCGGAGGCCGTCCGAGAGACGGTAGACCTCGCGCGCGATGAACTGGATCTCGGGCGTCTCCTCGTGCGTGTCGCGGTCGGTGCGGTGCGAAAGCTCGCCGCAGACGAGCACCGGCTGGTCCACCTCGCCCGGTAGCCACTCCTTGTACTTCGCGAACGTCTTCGCGAAGCAGAGGGCCTCCATCTCCGTGTCGCCGCCGTCATCGAGGAGGAGAACCGCCCACGGCTCCGGCGGCAGCATGACGACGTTCCCGAAGGCGTCCTTCACGTCCTTGCCCTTCTCCCGCTTCGGCTTCGGCTTGCCCATGCGCACCGTGCAGGCCTTGAGCATCCCCGCGAGGCGCACGGGCTGGCGGAGCGGACGCTCCGCGTTCACTTCGAGCATCATCGGGATCTCCGGCGGCGACGCGGGCGAGAACGTCGAGAGCGACCCGAGCACCTTCCCGTAGGCGCCGAGCGGGTGTCCCGTCAGGTAGATGCCGCAGAGGTCGCGCTCGTCCTTGAAGCCCTGCGCCTGCGGCCAGGGCGGGCAGTCCGCGAGTTCGGCGTCGCTTTCGTCCTCGCCCGGCGCGAGCATCCCGAACATGTCCATCTGCCCGCTCGCCCGCTCGCGTCCGCGCGCGGACGCGAGCTTGAGGGCGAACTCGATGTTGTTGAAGTAGCGTGCGCGGTGGAAGCCGGGCTGTGCGGCGGCGAGCGAGTCGAACGCGCCGCACCTGATGAGGTTTTCGAGGACGCGCTTGTTGACGACGGCCGCCCCCGCGAGGCGCGTGCAGAAGTCCATCAGCCCCTTGTAGGGGCCGTTCTTCTCGCGCTCGGCGACGATCGCCTCCGCCGCCGCCTCGCCCACGCCCTTCACGCCCGCGAGGCCGTAGACGATCGCATGCTCGCCCTCGACGGGGGAGAAGCGCGCGTAGGCCCTGTTGACGTCGGGCGGCTTCACTTCGAGGCCCATCGCGTCCGCCTCCGCCACGAAGCCGGGCAGCTTGTCGAAGTTGCCGATTTCGGAGGAGATCTGCGCGCACATGAACTCGGCCGGGAAGTGGGCCTTCATGTAGCCGGTCTGGTAGGCGACCCAGGCGTAGCACACGGCGTGCGACTTGTTGAAGGCGTAGGAGGCGAACGCCTTCCAGTCGTCCCAGATCTTGTCGATGAGCGCGCGCGCCTTCTTCTCGTCCTTCCACTCGCCGATGCGGAACGCCGGGTTCGCGAGGCAGCCGTCCACGAACTTGACCTTCAGCTCCTCCATCACGGCGAGCTGCTTCTTGCCCATCGCCTTGCGCAGCTTGTCGGACATGCCGCGCGTGAAGCCCCCCAGGAGGCGCGAGAGCAGCATCACCTGCTCCTGGTAGACCGTCACGCCGTACGTGTCCTTCAGGTACTTCTCCATCAGCGGATGGTCGTACTTGATCGGCTCGCGCCCCTGCTTGCGCGCGATGAACGTGGGGATGTAGGCGAGCGGGCCCGGGCGGTAGAGGGCGTTCATCGCGACGAGGTCGGGCAGGCGCTCGGGCTGGAGCTCCATCAGGTACTTCTTCATCCCGTCCGACTCGAACTGGAAGAGGCCCGTCGTCTCGCCGCGCCCGAAGAGTTTGTACGTCTCCGCGTCGTCGTCGGGGATGTCGTCGGGGTTGAGGTCCACGCCCCGGAACTTCTTGATGAGCGCCACGCACTCCTTCTCGACCGTGAGCGTCTTGAGGCCGAGGAAGTCCATCTTCAGGAGGCCGACCGGCTCCACGAAGTGGCCGTCGTACTGCGTGCAGAGCAGCGACTCCTCGGGTGTGGGCATCACGGGCAGCGTGTCCATGAGCGGGTCGCGCGAGATGAGGATGCCGCAGGCGTGGATGCCGGGCTGGCGGATGCAGCCTTCGAGGCGCGCCGCGTAGTCCATCAGCTCCTTGATCGTGTGGACGTGGTTCGCGGAGTCGGTGAACGTCGTCTCGTCCTTGAAGGCCGCCACGAGGTCGGGCGAGTAGTCCTTGTTCGGCTCGCCGTGCTTGTCCGTCGCGCTCATCGCCGCCTTGAAGGTGATCTTGGGCGTGTCGGGCACGTAGGAGGCGAGCTTGTTCGTGTCGGCGAGCGGATACTCCATCGCGCGCCCCACGTCCTTGATCGCGCTCTTCGCGGCCATCTGACCGAACGTGACGATGTGCGCCACGTGGTCCTGTCCGTACTTCTGCGTGACGTATTCAAGCACGCGCCCGCGCCCCGCGTCGTCGAAGTCCACGTCGATATCCGGCATGGAGATGCGGTCGGGGTTCAGGAAGCGCTCGAACAGGAGGTCGTACTTGATGGGGTCGACGTTCGTGATGCCGATCGCGTAGGCGAGGGCCGAGCCGGCGGCGGAGCCGCGCCCCGGCCCCACCCACACGCCCATGCTGCGGGCGGCGGCGATGTAGTCGTGGACGATGAGGAAGTAGCCGGGGAAGCCCATCGTGCGCACCGTGTCGAGCTCGAACTGGACGCGCTCGGAGACCTCCTTCGGAATCGGGTCCCCCCAGCGCCGCTTTACGCCCTCCCACACGAGCGAGGCGAGGTAGTCGGCCTCGAACTTGATGCGCAGCACCTTATCGTAGCCGCCCAGGCGCTCGAAGTTGTTGGGCTTGTCCTCCGTGTTGAACTGCTCGCGCAGCGCCGCCTCGTCGTACGTCCGGGCGTACGCCTCCTCCGTGCCGAACGAAGCCGGGATCGGGAACTTCGGCATGATGGGGTCCGAGTCGAGCTTGTACTCCTCCACCTTCTCGGCGAGCGCGACGGTGTTCGCGAGGAATTCGGGATGCTCGGGGAAGAGCGCGGCCATCGCGTCGCCGTCCTTGAACCACTCCTCGCCCGTGTAGATCATGCGCGAGTCGTCGGAGATCTTCTTCTGCGTGGAGAGGCAGAGGAGGAGGTCGTGGGACGGATCGTCCGCCGCGTCGAGGAAGTGGATGTCGTTCGTCGCGATGACGGGGATGTCGAGCCGCTTCCCGATTTCGACCATCCCCTTCACCACCTCCACCTGGCGGGCGTAGAGCTTGCGGTGGTCGTCGATCGCGACGCCGGGGATGTTCGTCTTCACGGACTTGTGGAGCATCGCCTCCAGGTAGAAGTCGTCCCCGAAGAGGTCCTTGTACCATTTCGCCACCCTCTCCGCCTCGTCCAGGCGCCCGATGTCGATCGCGTGCGCCACCTCGCCCGCGATGCACGCCGCCGAGCAGATCAGCCCCTCGTGGTGCTTCTCCAGCAGCGTGTGGTCGATGCGCGCCGTGTGGTAGAAGCCGTTGATCCACGCCTCGGAGAGGAGGCGCACGAGGTTGTGGTAGCCCGTGAGGTTCTTCGCGAGCAGGATCAGGTGGCGCCGCTTCTCCTCCTTGCTGCGGCTCCGGTAGTCGCCGCTCGTCGTCACGTAGGCTTCGCAGCCGAGGATCGGCTTGATCGGCGGCAGGTCGTCGTAGCCCTTCTTCGAGCGGCACTCGTCGTAGAACGCCTTGAGGGCGAAGAGGTTGCCGTGGTCGGTCACGGCGAGCGCCTTCATGCCCAGCGTGCGGGCGCGCTTCACGAGCGGCTTGATGGCGCACTGGCCGTCGAGAAGCGAATACGTGGTGTGGACGTGGAGGTGGACGAAGTCGTGCATGGTGCCGCTCTAGCGCCCGAACGCCCGCACACGGTCCGCCATCTTCTCCCAGAAGCGGTCCGCGATCAGCTGCATGCCGAGGTCGCCCGGATGGTTGTAGCGACCATGCGCGTCCGCGCGGGAGCGGATGTCCTCCAGGTTCACGAACGTGCAACCCCGCTTCCGCGCGACGGCCTCCTTCTCGCCGTCGAGCTTCGGCCGCACGTAGAAGCCCTGGGACATCAGGACGAGCGCGCGCCGGTCGGGGTCGAGGTCGTCGAGGAAGGCTTCCAGCGCCGCGCCGAAGGTGCGGGACGGGTCCATCTTCCCCGCATCGTAGTCCTTCGGCACGTTCGCGCCGAAGAAGAGGACGATCACGTCCGGCCTGAACGCGCGCGCCCAGGCGAAGTTCTTCTCGCAGCTCCAGTCCGGCTTGAAGAACGACCGCTCGAACGAGCCCGCCACCTGGAGGAGGCAGCACTGCGCCTCGGGCTGCGCGGCGGCGATCCTCTTCTGGAGGAGATGCACGTAGTCCTTGTCGCGCGCGCTCGCCGCCATGCCCCAGTTGTTCGTCCAGCCGATCTGCGGACGCGGCCCGTGCAGGGTGATCGAATTGCCCACGAACAGGACGCGCGGCCCCTTCTTCGCCGCGTCGAACGCCGTCTGGTTCCGCGCGTTCTGTCCCAGCGCCGGCACCGGGTTCGCCTGGAAGTCGTTCGCCCCCGCCATTCCGGCCGCCACGGCCAGGACCACCATCAGCATTTTCTTCATCTCAAACTCCAATCTTCACGTGACCCCAACAGTATACCACATTTACCGCCACCCGCCCTTCCACACGCCCCGCGCTTCCGCGCCCGAAGGTACATCAGGGACGGGAAGCCGCGTCGCGCCCCCCCCCCTACACAACACGAACCCGCACCGTTACGACAAACAGAAAAGCCGCACCTCCGTGCGGCTTCTTGTCATCGCGAATGGTCGGACCGACGAGATTTGAACTCGTGACCTTTTGCACCCCAAGCAAACGCGCTACCAGGCTGCGCTACGGTCCGCTGATTGGCGAGTAGTATACCACAACCTGCAGGGCAGGTAAAGGGGACATTTTAGGGAATTCGCCCGGCGGCGGCGAGGACGGCGCGCTTCTTCATCGGATGCCGATCACCTTGTGCATCTGGATGGAAAGGGACCAGGGCGGCAGCAGGTGCGGATCGAGCCGGTTCACCTTCCTGAGCAGCGTGAGGGCCCGCCGGTAGTGGATGCGCCCCTCCGACTCCAGCGGCGAGATGTAGTAGGCGTCGGCCTGGATGCGCGCGCGCATCGTGCGGCAGAACGCGGCGATCTCCTCCGTCGTCGCGACGATGCGCACCTCGTCCGCCCGGTGGAGCATCGTTTCGTCGAGATAGCGCGAAAGGTACTGCGGCTTCGGGGAGACGGCGATATAGTCGAAGAGGTCCGGGCGCGGTGGCGCCACGACGCCGTTCGTCTCCAGCGCGAGCCAGTAGCCCGCCCCCCGCAGTTCGAGGAGCAGGTCGTCGAGCCCCGGCTGGATCGTCGGCTCCCCGCCCGTCACGATCACGCTCCGGTTCCCCAGCTTCCCGAGCTCGCGCAGGATCTCGGACGCGGTGAGTTGCATCTTCTCGTCCTTGTGCGTGTCGCACCAGCTGCACGCGAGGTTGCAGGACGAGAAACGGACGAATGTCGCGGGACGCCCCACGTTGCGGCCCTCCCCCTGCAGCGAGGAGAAGATCGCGTGCAGCCGGTAGCGCCCGCTCATGCGCTGTACTCCGCGCAGGAATCCGGCGTCTCCCACACCTTCACGCGGCACAGGCCCGGAATCCGGGCCTTCAGCTCGCCGTAGAAGTGGCGCGCGAGGTTTTCCGCCGTGGAGCGGAACGGAATCGCGACGGCGCGCATGCCGTTCTTCGCGACGACGGCGGCGATTTCGCTCTCGCCGGCGGACGAACTGTCGTAGATGAAGGCGTGGTCGAAGCGCGCAAGGATCACCTCCTCGCACACGCGCTTCAGGTCCTTGAAGTCGATCACCATGTCCGCCGTGTCCTCCGGCGCCTGCGAGACGCTCGCCTCCACGCGGTACGTGTGCCCGTGCAGGTTCTTGCAGAGTCCCTGGTGGTTCGTCAACACGTGCGCCGCGTCAAACTTGACGCTCTTCGTCACGGTCAGCATGCTTCTGCTCCTCTCTCCATTCCTTGCCGCGCGAAACGCGGCGTACGATCCCCTCGCGCGGCTCGTCCTCCGGCGCGATCGCGAGCGGCGCGAGCGGACGTTCGTCCGCCACCGGACGCGACCGCCAGGCGGCTGCGTGGATGGGCAGTCCCTGCCCCCGGAACAGCGTCTCGAACTCGGTCCACTCGTCGGGGCCCCGCTCCAACGGCGCGACGCGCTCGAAACGCGCGTCTCCGGCGAAGCACGCCTCCACCGCCTGGAAGTATTCCGCGTGGTCCGTCGCGAACTCCAGCCTTCCCCCGATCTCCAGGCGCTTCCAGAGCGCGTTCAGGAAGAGCGGACCGAACAGGCGGTGGGAATGGTGCTTCTTCTTCGGCCACGGGTCCGGAAAGAACACGTAGACGACGCGCGCATGGTGCTCCGGCAGCAGGTAGTGGAAGGTGTAGAGCGCCTCGAGACGCAGCACATGGGCGTTCGCGAGCCCGAGGCGGCGCGTCTTCCCGTCGAAGACGTGGACGCGCTCCAGCATCCGCTCCACGCCGAGGAACGTGCAGTCGGGGTGCCGCGCGGCGCGTCCCGTGAGGAAGCGCCCACGCCCGCAGCCCACCTCGACCTCCAGCGGACGCGAGAGGTCGTAGATCGCCGGGCACGCGAGCGGCCGGCAGGGATCCTTGACGCGGATGATCATTCGGCAGCGTCCAGGATGGCGATGAACTTCTCGGGCGGCGGCATCGGGTGGAACGTCTCGGTGGAGACGAAGCAGTGGCGCGTGAAGCCCTCCACCAGCACTTCGGGCGAGCCCTTCACCCGCACCTCGCACGCGATTTCGATGCGTACGCCCCGGTGCGCACGACACCAGGCCGTCACCTCCAGCAGGTCGTCGTAGCGGGCGGGACGGTGATAGTCCACCTCCGCATGCACGACGGGCAGCATCCACCCCTCGGCCTCGCACTGCCGGTAGGTGTAGCCGCACGCGCGCATCAGCTCGCTGCGCGCGCGCTCGAAGATCGTCAGATAGTTGCCGTAGTACACCACGCCCATCTGGTCGGTGTCCGCATACGGCACCCGGTAGTCCATCGTTACTTTCAACATGAGAGCAATTATAGCACATCCCGGTCGCGCAGGAGCGCGCCCCTCCCGGAACTTAACCACTTAACTACTTAACCACTTAACTACTTAACTACTTAACCACTTAACTACTTAACTTCCACGGCACCCGGTAGGCCTTTGTGAGCCAGGCGGCGGCGCCCGTGCCGTTCGCGAAGACGTTCCGCGCGGGATCCCAGTCGAAGCCCGCGTCGTGGACGTAGCTCAGGTTGCAGAGGTTGCAGAGGATCGACGCGCGCGCGCCGACCTCCGCCGGCGAGCAGGGCTGCCGGCGCGTCTGGACGCAGGACACGAAGTCCGACGGATGCCCGTTCGCCTTGTAGAGCTGCACCTTCGCCTTCTTGAGCCCGAACGCCTTCGTCGCCTTGTTCACCGCGTCGAGGAGACTGCGATCGTTCGCCGGGCGCGGCGGTTCGCCCGCGCGCGGGGCATGCCAGAAGGCGACGCGCGGCATCGCGTCGAAGGTCCCCTCGTTGAGCCGCGCCTGCAGGGCCGCGTCGGGCGCGACGCCCGCGCCGCGCCACACGGCGAGCCGCCCGCGGTTCACCGCCACGACGCCCTCCGTGCCGTAGAAGACCACCCCCCAGACGGAGCCGCCGTAGGGATTGTGGCGGATGACGCAGCCGTCTGCGCAGACGAACGACATGCCGCGCTGGCGGCGTCCGCCGTCGAAGGGGTTGCGCGAGGGCGCGAGCGCCGACTTGACGACCTTGACGGGGCCGCTCCCGTCGAGCCCCAGGCCCCACTGGGCGATGTCGAGGTGGTGCGCCCCCCAGTCCCCGCACATGCCGAGGCCGAAGTAGTCGTCGAAGCGCCAGAACATCGGGAAGAAGTCGTGGACGCCGCGCGGCGCCAAGCGGTCCGAATATTTGACGCGCGGCGCGCCGCCGCACCACATGTCGAAGTCGACGTCCGGGTTCGGCGCCCCCTCCGCCGCCGCGTTCGCGGGGTTCTCGAAGTCGCGGTGGGGGCGGGACGGCCCGCCGTAGTTCACGTCCACGAGCGAGACGCGCCCGATGCCGCCGTTGCGCACGACCATGCACGCCGTGCGGAACTCGATCCCCGAGCGCTGCATCGCGCCCGTCTGGAGGATGCGCCCGTACTTCGCGGCCGCCGCCATCACGGCCTTCGCCTCCTCCACGGTGTGGGTGAGCGGCTTCTCGCAGTAGACGTCCTTCCCGGCCTTCATCGCCTCCACGGCCATGTAGGCGTGCCAGTGGTCCGGCGTCGCGATGCACACCATGTCGATGGAGGGGTCGGCGAGGACGGCGCGGAAGTCGGCCACCGCGCGGCACGCCGTCCCCGGCACGCCGAGCTGCGGGTTGGCCGCGTAGTAGTCGTTCACCACGCGCGCACGGTCCTCGCGGCGCACGCGGTCGCAGTCGCACACCGCCGTCACGACGAGGTTCGGCTGCCCCAGAAACGCATGCAGGAGGTTGCGCCCCTGCTTGCCCGCGCCGATGAGCGCGAGCGTCGCCTTGCCGACGGCGTTCCGTCCGTGCCCGATGAACGGGAACGCGGCGGCGGCGAAGAGGCCGCCCGTCACGAACGCGCGGCGGCTGACCGACCGATTCAACGTTTTCATGCCGCTAGTATAGCACATCACCGCTGTCCGTCGACCTGCACGGCGTCGGGCGCCGTCAGATGGATGAAGTCCATCGCCGGAACCGTTCCGGCGCACAGCATCATGAGGGGGGAGCTGCATCCGTTTCATGGTCATCTCCAGTTTCTGCATTCGTTTGGCATAAAGGGGTCACACGACGGCGGCGACGATCTCGGCCCATCCCGCGACGCGCGTCATGTTGGGGGCGAGGGGATAGGCGCGGTTCCAGGGGCGGTCGTAGACGAAGATGCGCGTCGCGGGCCAGGCCGTCGCGAGGTGCCGCAGCACGGCGGGCGAGTCGTCGATGACGGCATCGTACCGGCGCGCCAGAAGCTCGGCGAGCGGAACGGTGGGCGGATCGTCCGGATGGCGGGCGTAGCGGGCGGCGCGCCCGTACTTGTCCACGTAACTGACGGGGATGCCCGCGAGGCCCGTCGCCGCGAGCCATGCCTCCGTCGCGCCGTGCGCCGCGGCGGGGCGCCCCGTCACGATCTCCACCACGTGCCCCGCCGCCCGCAACGCCCGCACGCCCTCCGGCGCACCCGGCGTGACCGCATGGGACCGGATCGAGTCCGGTTCGTGCGCGCGCAGCATGAAGCGCCGCATGTCGGCGTCGGAAAAGCCGAACACCTTCTGCAGGTCGAACTGGAACACGTCCGCATAGGCGACATGCCGCCCGAATTCGCATGCCGCCAGCTTGCACAGGTGGGCGGCCGTTTCGCACAGCACGTCGTCCACGTCCACGTAGATTCGCATCGTCTCTCCTCCCATGTGCCCCAGTATGCCACATCCCCCGGTACGTCCACCGGAACGGGCAATGTCCATGTTGTCACGCGCAGGCGGCCGCGAAGATTTCGTGCGGTTCCGCCATGCGGCCCACGCCCCCGGTGCCACAGGCGAGGTCACCATCACCCGGCTGGACAATGCGCACGCCCCGTTCCCGCAGCACCATGAGGTTCGCCTGGGTCGCGGGATTCAGCCACATCCCCGTGTTCATCGCAGGCGCGACGAGGATCGGCGCGCGCGTCGCAAGCGCGACCGAGCTCAGGAGGTCGTCCGCAAGCCCATGCGCCATCTTCGCAAGGATATTCGCCGTCGCGGGGGCGATCACCACAAGGTCCGCACTCTCCGCAAGTCCAATGTGCTCCGGCTTCCAGTCCAGCGGTTCCGTGAACATCTGGTTCTGCACGGGATTGCGGCTCAACGTGCGGAACGTGAGCGGCGTCACGAACTCCTTCGCGTGATCCGTCATGACGACGTGGACATCGTCACCGTGTTTCACCAGCAACCGCACCAGCTCGCACGCCTTATAGGCGGCAATCGACCCGGTGACCCCTATGACGACCTTTCTTGCCATGCGGGATAGTATAGCAAAAAAGAGACGAAATTCCCCCTTGTTCACACCGTCGTCTTTTGGTAAACTACTCTCCGTTTTCCACACAGGAAAGCGTCGGGCGCCTAGCTCAGTTGGTTAGAGCACTACCTTCACACGGTAGGGGTCACTGGTCCGAGTCCAGTGGCGCCCACCATCCGCTCAGCGGATGAATCTGAACTCCCACACGATGGAAGTTTCGTTTTACCTTCATTTCGGCGGGGTCTTGCCCGTTCTCCCGGTCTCTTGCTATAATGGCGGCATGAAGACACAGCATGCAATGAACGCGCATCCCGGCATGGGGAGGCGAGGGGTTCTTTTCGTTTTCCGCTTCTTGGTTGTCTGTTCGGTCTGCACGTGTGTACACGGCGGCGAGCCGGAGGCGCGCGGGACGGGGCAGCGCCCTCTCCGGGTCCTGGCGATCGGCAACAGCTACACGCAGTCGCTGGTGCCGGAGTTCCCGCAGGTCGCCCGGGCGGCGGGATGTTCGCTCGACCTGGCGATTCTCGCGATCGGCGGCAACTCGCTCAGCAACCACTGGATGCACTGTGCGGCGGCGCTTGCCGATCCCGCACGGCGCCCCTACTTCGCTGATGGCCGAAAGACGAATCTGCCGGAAATGCTCGCCGCGAAGACCTGGGATGTCGTGACGCTCCAGGAACAGAGCGCAGACGGCATGGACCCGGAGAAGTTCGACCCCTGGGCCGACCGGCTCATTGCGTTCGTCCGCAGCCGCCAGCCGCAGGCGAGGATCTTCTTTCAGCAGACCTGGAGCGACACGGTGGCGTCGTGGCGCATCACCGACAACGGCGTGAAGGGGGCGCTCGGCCTGACGCAGGACGGGATGTTCGCCGCGCTGGAGAAGAACTACGCCTTCCAGGCGGCGCGCCTCGGCGCGCGGCTCATCCCGGTCGGCAAGGCCCTGCAGATCTACCGGCGGGGCCTTCCGGTTCGGTTCACGAAGCCGACGGCGGCGGAACTTGCTGCGCTGAAGGAGGGCGAGGTGCCGGACATGAAGGGCGAGCTTTCGGGGTGGTGGGAGTGGAGCCGGGGGCGGCCGTACGAGAAGGACTACGGCGTCTACCGCCTGCGCCAGGATTTCCACCACCTCAACCCGGAAGGCCGCTACCTGCAGGCGTGCGTCTGGACGGCCGCGCTGTTCGGGGTCGATCTCGCCAACCTCGGCTACGCGCCCGACCTCGGCGCCGACTTCGCCCGCCGCGCGCCCTTCATCCGCGCCTGTGCGATGAAGGCCGTGAAGGAGGTCGGCTTGGTTGAAGGGACGCCCTCTGGAGGGCGCACATTCAGAGTCGAGCGGAACATCCGCTATTCGGGGGCGTCCACGAACTGCGTCCTGGATGTCAAATGGCCGGCGGGCGCATCGAACTGCGCCGTCGTCGTCAACCTGCACGGGGGCGGCCTGACGGGCGGCGCGAAACAGTTTGCGCCGTGGCCCGAGGAGGCGCAGGGACATGACGCCATCGTGTTCGTGGGCGCGGGGTACCGTCTGCTGCGGCCGGACAACGACGCGGTGAAGCCGGCGGACTGCCTGGCCGACGCGGCGGCGGCCGTCGCCTGGACCTTCGCGAACATCGCGCGCTACGGCGGCGACCCGAAAAAGGTGTTCCTGACAGGCATCTCGGCGGGCGGCTACCTGACGGCGATGGTGGGGATGGACGCGCGGTGGCTTGCGCCGCATGGGTTCAGGCCCGGCGACCTCGCGGGCATCGTGCCACTCACGGGACAGATGACGAAGCACTTCAATGTCCGCAAGCTCGGCTTCAAGGACCCCGATCCGCAGTTCCAGCCCAAGATCGACGCCTGGGCCCCGCTCTTCTACGCCCATGCGAAGGGCCTGCCCCCGGCGTGCTTCTGCACGGGCGGACGCGACCTCGAATGGAGGGGGCGCGTGGAGGAGAACGAACTCCTCGCCCGCGCGCTCCGCGACTGCGGGTATCCGCGCACGGAGTTCCACGAGACGGAGGGCGACCACGGCGGCGGCGTGCTGGAGAGCGCCTACCATCTGCGCGACTTCGTGATGAAGACGGTCGAGGCGGACGGCGTGGCGCGCCTGGCGGACGGCGAGCGCGTCGTCTTCTTCGGCGATTCGATCACGCACGACGGGCGCTACGTCTACAACCTGCAGCTCTTCCAGAACCTGCGGCGCCCCGGCAGCGGCACGCGCCTCCTCAACGGCGGCATCAGCGGCGATTCGGCCGCAGGCGGCGTCGGGCGGTGGCGGGACGACATCCTGCCGATGCGCCCGGACCGCGCCTTCGTGATGTTCGGCATGAACGACGTGGGGCGCGACCTCTACGCGACCGCCACGCCGACGGACGTCCAGGCGAAGGGCCGCGCCGCCGCGCGTGCGCGCTACGAGGCGAACCTGCGCGCGCTCGCGGCGCTCATGCCCACCTCGGGCGTGAAGACCGTCTTCGTCACGCCGTCCCCCTACAACCAGTATTCGCGCCAGCCGGAACGCGAGAACCTCGCCCAGTGCAACGAGCCGGGGCTTGCGGCCTGTGCGGACCGCGTGCGGGCACTCGCGGCGGAGCGCCATTTCGGCGTCGTCGACCTCCACGCGCCGATGACGGCGATGTTCAAGGCCCATCCCGCGTTCGCGTTCTGCCGCGACCGCGTCCACCCCGGCGCGGAGGGGCATCTCGTGATGGCGGCACTGCTGGCCGAGGCGATGCGCTACTCGCCGGTCGTGGCGCGCGCCGCCATCGACGCGGAGACGGGGCGCGCGCGGCCGCTCGGCGCGCGGGACGGCTCGCGCAACTGCACGCTCACGCGCGTCCAGGCTTCGCCGCGCCGCGTCGCGTTCACCTACGCCCCCAAGGCGCTGCCGTTCCCGAAGCTGCCCGAGTACGAGCGGGTGGACGGCGCGTTCTACCCGCTCACCGCGCGCCTCAACCAGGAGCCGTTCGTCGTGACGGGCCTGGCCGACGGACGCTACACGCTCGCCTTCGACGGCCGGCCGGTCGGCGTCTTCACGGCGGCCGCCCTCGCGCAGGGCGTCAACGTGGCGCTCCTCGACACGCCCAACCAGCGGCGCGCCCGCGAGGCCGCCCGACCGATGGCCGAGCTCCAGCGCGTGAACGCGCGCCTGCGCACCTTCGCGCTCGTGTGCGGCATGCTGCGCCGGAACAAGGTCGACCAGTCGGACCCGGCTGCGGCGGAGGCGTGGCTCGCGGACTGGCTGGCGCGGCATGCGGAGAGCCGCTACCTCGGCGCGTTCCAGAACTGGGCGAAGACCTACCGCGAGGTGGCGCCCGTCCAGGCGGCGCTGGAGGCGCAGGTGGAAGACCTCTACGAACGGATGGCCGCCGTGCGCCCGGCCGTCTCGCGCGTGACGGTCGAGATGGCGGATTAAGTCGGAGCCGGCCTTCGGCCTTTCATCAGAATCCTTTGCGACCTTTGCGTTGCCATGAAACGCACATTCCAGACCCGTCGGCGACGCCTCAAGCGCGAGCCGGGGCGGCGGCGCGCGAACGGCGCCCCCCGACGATCATCTCCTCGACGAAGCCGAGCAGCCGCTTCGTGAGGCCGGCGCCGGAGGGGAGGCAGAGCCCGCGCCGGAAGAAATCCTCGGCAACGGCGCCGCCATAGACACGGCACCCCTGGAAGACCGGCTGGAGGTGCATCGGCTTCCAGACAGGACGCGTCTCGATGTCCGCCTCCGCCAGACGCGCCGCAAGGGCATCCCGCTCCTCCTCCGTCGGGAAGAGGAAAACGCTCAGCCAGCGTGTGGACGAGGTGAAGGCCCCGCAGGGGAACGGCACCGGAGGGTTGGGCATCCGGGAAAAGAGGGCGCGGTAGAAATCGAAAATGCGCCGCTTGCGGCGGACAATCTCGGGGAGGCGGTCGAGCTGGGCACAGCCGACGGCGGCGAGCAGATTGCTCAGGCGGTAGTTGTAGCCGACCTCGCGGTGTTCGTACCAGAGGGCGTTCTCGCGGGCCTGCTGGGCACGCCAGCGGGCGCGGGCCACAAGGTCAGGATCGCGCGAGAGTACCGCCCCCCCGCCCGAGGTGGTGATGAGCTTGTTGCCGTTGAAGGAATAGACGGCGCCCCTGCCGGCGCACCCAGCGGGACGCCCCCGGCAGGTGGCGCCGACGGACTCCGACGCATCGACGACAAGCGGCACGCCGTGATCCGCGCAGACACGTTCAAGCGCCTCGTAGTCGCAGCACTGCCCGTAGATGTCGGCGGCGATGACGAGAGCCGGCCTCCGGGAGAGATCGCGGAGGGCCTGGTCCAGCAGAGGGATTGAAATCGTTCCGGTGGCGGGATCGGAGTCGATGAAGACGGGCGTGGCGCCGCGATGGACGGCCGGCCCCACCGTGGCGATGAAGGTGAGCGTGGAGGCGATGACCGTGGTGCCGGGCCCCACGCCGAACTCGGCCATCAGCAGGTCAAGGGCGGCGGTCCCGGATGAAACGGCGGCGGCCTGCTGCCCGGCGAGCCGCCCGAGCCGCCGTTCAAACGCATCGACCTGGGGGCCGCAGGGCGCGACATACCCGGATGCAAACGCCGCGGCGAGGGCCGTGCGTTCGCGTGTTCCAACCCAGGGGGGCGAAAGGAAAATCCGTTTGGACGTCTTCATGAATGACCGGGGCAACAAGACCGACCTAATCGACATGCCTGGCGGGGCAGTAACGTGCGAGGGGACAGTCCGCACAGCGCGGACCACGCGGCGCGCAGCGGGTCTGGCCGAACGAGACGAGGTGCGAGTTCCACGTCTTCCAATACTTCACCGGCAGGATCCGCCGCAGGGCCATCTCCGTCTCGAACGGCGTCTTCGTCCGGACGAGCCCGAGGCGGTTCGAGATGCGGTGGACGTGGACGTCGACGCAGATCGCGGGCAGGTCGAAGCCCACCGCCACCGTGAGGTTCGCGGTCTTGCGCCCCACGCCCGGCAGCTCGCACAGCTCCTCGACCGTCTGCGGCAGCACGCCGCCGAACTTCTCCCGCAGCACGCCCGGAAGCGCCTTGAGATGGCGGGCCTTGTCGCGGAAGAAGCCGACGGGGAAGATGAGTTTCTCGATCTCCGCCTGCGTGAGGCGGTCGAGGTCCGCCGGGGTGAACACGTTCCCCGCACCCGCCGCGAAGAGCCGCCGCACGGCCCCCGCCGTGCATTGGTCCTTCGTGCGCGCCGAGAGGATCGTCCCCACGAGGACGCAGAACGGGTCGTGCGCCTGCGCCTCGACGAGTTCGATGATGGGCGAGCGGTGGGCCTGGAACGCCCGCTTCAGAAGGCGGTCAACCGCCGGAATGTCCCGGGCCGTCATGTCCGTCCCCCCTGCGGCATGGAGTTGGAGGCGCCGAGTTCGGGACAGACCGCATGCGAATCGGGGTTCGTCCAGGCGTGGGGGAACGTGCGGCACTTGTCGGGCTTGACCGCATGGAGGCGGCAGCGGTTGTCGTCCGTCAGCCACACGCACGCGCCGTCGGGACGACTGCGCAGGACGAGTCCGCGCCGGTCGGGCGACACCTCGCACTCGTGCGCGATGAACGCCGCCTCATCCATCCCAAGAAACGCGGCGATCCGCGCGATCTCCGCATCGGAGACGCGCACAATCCCGTTCGGGATGCGGCAGCAGGCCCCGCACCGGCGGCAGGCGAACGTCATGCGCCGCGTGCCTCCCGCAGGGATTCCACCAGCGCCGTGCAGCCGGTTCGCACGTCGTCATACGTCGCGTCGAAGTCGCCCGTGTACCACGGGTCCGCGATGTCGCGCGGCGAACCCGCAAATGCCAGAAGCTTGTGGATGCGGGTGCGGTCCTCGGGGCGCACGACGCGGCGCAGGTCGGCGACGTTCGCCGCATCCATGCCGATCAGCAGGTCGTAGGCATGGGCCGTCTCCGCCGTCAGCAACCAGGCCCGCCGCCGCGTGAACGGCACACCGTGGCGCGTGAGCACGCGGCGCGTCCCGGAATGGACATCGCTTCCGATCTCGTCCGTATGCAGCGCGGCGGACGCCACCTCCACCCCCTCTAGCCCCGCCTGGCGGAGGAGGCCCTTCATCACGAACTCCGCCATCGGACTCCGGCAGATGTTCCCGTGGCAGACGAAGAGGATCTTCACTTCGTCCCCGTCGCCTCGCAGCGTCCCTTCGCCGCGTAGTGGAGGTAGAGCGCAAGGTCGGTCGAGACGAGCGACATGTCGACGAGGTAGACGAAGCAAAGCCAGTCGTTGCCGGGATTTGCGTCGAGCAGCCGCGCGAGGATGCCCCCCACGTAGCCGAGAAGGACGATGGTCATGAACATCGGGCTCTTGCCCGCCACGCCCTTCCCGCTGTGGCCGGACTTGTAGGTGCGCGCAATCGCGAACGGCCACGAGAAGCCGAAGGCGAAGAGCATGAAGAATTCGCAGAATTGGGAGATGTCCATGTCGAAGAAGGTTTTAGGTTTCAGGTTTTAGGTTTTAGGGGAGAGGGGGAGGGGGAGTTAGGGGGTTTCGGAAAGGATGGTCGCCTTGAGATAGGCGCGGTTCAGGCGCGCGATGTTGTCGAGGCCGACGTTCTTGGGGCAGACGGCGGCGCATTCGCCGACGTTCGTGCAGGCGCCGAAGCCCTCCTTGTCCATCTGCGCCACGAGCGCGCGGACACGGCGGGACGCCTCCACCTTCCCCTGCGGGAGGGAACCGAGGTGCGCGATCTTCGCGGAGGTGAAGAGCATCGCCGAGGCGTTCGGGCACGCCGCCACGCACGCGCCGCAGCCGATGCACGCGGCCGCCGCGAACGCACGGTCCGCATCCTCCTTCGCGACGGGTACGGACGCCGCCTCGGGGGCGGATCCCGTGTTGACGCTCACGTAGCCGCCCGCCTGGATGATGCGGTCGAGGGCGGAGCGGTCGATCACGCAGTCCTTCACGATCGGAAACGCCGCCGAGCGGAACGGCTCCACGGTGATCGTCTCGCCATCGGTGAACATCCGCATGTGCAGCTGGCACGTCGTGCAGCCGTAGTCGGCGCCGTGGGGCTGCCCGTTCACGACGAGCGAGCAGGTGCCGCAGATGCCCTCGCGGCAGTCGTTGTCGAACGCGAACGGCTCCTCGCCCCGCAGGACGCGCCGCTCGTTGACGACGTCGAGCAGGTCGAGGAAGGACATGTCGGGCGAGATGCCCTCCACGTCCACGCTCTCGAAATGTCCCTTGGACTGCGCGTCCTTCTGACGCCACATCTTCACGGTGAACTTCATGGCGTTCCTCACTTGTAGCTGCGCGTTGCGAGCGCGATGTTCTCGAACGAGAGCGGTTCCTTCGAGAGTTCCGGCGCCGCGCCGTCGCCCCGGTATTCCCACGCGCCAACGTAGCAGAAATGCGCGTCGTCGCGCTGCGCCTCCCCCTCGGCCGTCTGGCTCTCCTCGCGGAAGTGCCCGCCGCAGGACTCCGCGCGGTGGAGCGCGTCGCGCGCGAGCAGCTCCGCGAACTCCAGGTAGTCGGCGACGCGCCCCGCCTGTTCGAGGCACTGGTTGAAGTCGCCCGCCGCGCCCGCCACGGTCACGTCGCGCCAGAACGCCTCGCGGATCTCGGGGATCTTCGCGAGCGCCTTTTCGAGTCCGGCCTTGTTGCGGGCCATGCCGACGTGTTCCCAGAGGAGGTTGCCCAGCTCGCGGTGGAAGTCGCCCGCCGTACGGCGGCCCTTCACGGACATGAGGCGGCGGATCTTCTCCGCGCAGAGCCGTTCGCTCTCGGCGAAGGCCGGCTCCCCGCCCGTCACCTTCCCGAGCGGCGTCGCGGCGAAGTAGCCGCCGAGCGTGTAGGGGATCACGAAATAACCGTCCGAAAGCCCCTGCATGAGCGCGGAGGCGCCGAGGCGGTTCGCGCCGTGGTCGGAGAAGTTCGCCTCGCCGAGGACGAAGCAGCCGGGGATCGTCGACATGAGCGCGTAGTCCACCCAGAGCCCGCCCATCGTGTAGTGGATCGCGGGGAAGATGCGCATGGGCGTCCGGTAGGGATCCTCGCCCGTGATCTTCTCGTACATCTGGAAGAGGTTGCCGTACTTCGCGCTCACGCCCGCCACGCCGAGGCGGCGCACGGCGTCCTCGAAGTCGAGGTACACCGCAAGGCCCGTGTCGCCCACGCCGAGCCCCTGGTCGCAGACCTGCTTCGCGTTGCGGCTCGCCACGTCGCGCGGCACGAGGTTGCCGAAACTCGGATAGCGCTCCTCCAGGTAGTAGTAGCGCTCGGCGGCGGGAATCTCGGCCGGCGCGCGGCGGTCGCCCTTCTTCCGGGGCACCCAGATGCGCCCGTCGTTCCGCAGCGACTCGCTCATGAGCGTGAGCTTCGACTGCAGGTCCCCGTGGCGCGGGATGCACGTGGGGTGGATCTGCGTGAAGCAGGGGTTCGCGAAGAGCGCGCCGCGCTTGTAGGCGCGGAAGGCGGCCGAGACGTTCGACCCGCGCGCGTTCGTGGAAAGGTAGTAGACGTTGCCGTAGCCGCCCGTCGCGAGGCAGACGGCGTCGCCCGCGTGGCGCTCCAGCGCACCCGTCACGAGGTTGCGCGCCACGATGCCGCGCGCGCGGCCCTCCACGAGCACGAGGTCCATCATCTCGCGGCGCGCGAACACCGTCACGCGCCCGGCGGCCACCTGGCGGGACATCGCCTGGTACGCCCCGAGGAGAAGCTGCTGCCCCGTCTGCCCGCGCGCGTAGAACGTGCGCGACACCTGCGCACCGCCGAAGGAGCGGTTGTCCAGCTGGCCGCCGTACTCGCGCCCGAACGGCACCCCCTGCGCCACGCAGTGGTCGATGATCGCGTTCGACACCTCCGCGAGGCGGTAGACGTTCGCCTCGCGCGCGCGGAAGTCGCCGCCCTTCACCGTGTCCTTGAAGAGCCGCCACACCGAATCGCCGTCGTTCCGGTAGTTCTTCGCCGCGTTGATGCCGCCCTGCGCGGCGATGGAGTGCGCGCGGCGCGGACTGTCCTGGATGCAGAACACCTTCACGTTGTAGCCCAGCTCGGCGAGCGTCGCCGCCGCCGAGGCCCCCGCGAGGCCCGTGCCGACCACGAGGACGGTGAACGTCCGGCGGTTCGCCGGGTTGACGAGCCCCACGTCGCGCCGGTAGCGCGTCCACTTCTCCTCGATGGGACCGCCCGGGATCTTCGCATCCAGCGTCATTTCCGCCCTCCTTCCGCCTGCGCCGCCACCTGGGCCTCAAGCGCGGGCTGCGCCGCGCGCGCCTTCTCGATCTGCGCCTGGGTCGCGGGACGGTGCGCCAGCGCGCATGTGCCCGCCGCCGTCACGATGAATCCGCCGAGGATCGCCCCCGCCACGCACACGCCCGCCGCGTTGAGGAGCGGCGTCCAGCGCGGATGGACGAGCCCGAACGTGCGGAAGAGGGAGGGGAGCGCGTGGACGAGATGCGCCCCCGCCACGAGGAGCGCCGCCACGTAGAGGGCCGTCCACACCGGGTTCGCGAACGTCTCGACCGTCGTGAGCCACATGTCCCGCACGATCTCGCCCGCCGCGTTCCGGTAGAGGTACCAGCGACCGAACTTGAAGAGGACCAGATGCTGCACGAGGAAGACGAGGATGACCGCCCCCGAGGCGAACATCGTGTACGCCGCCCCCGTCGCCTGCCCGGCATGGGAGACCACCGCGTAGCGCGCCGCCCCCCGCGCCCGCCGGTTGCCGAGCTTCAGGACGAGCGCAAGCGCCACATGGACGAACAGGATCGCGGCGAGCCCCGCCTCGACGAACCAGATGAGCGGCTTGAGGCCGGTGAGGAACTGGCAGTAGGCGTTGTAGGCCGCCTGCGCCGCCGCCGGATCGGGGTTCAGAAGCGAAAGGTTGCCGGCCATGTGCCCCGCGAGGAACGCCACGAGCAACGCCCCCGCCACGCCGAGAACCTGTTTCCGCCCAATGGACGACGCGAGATAGGTTCCCACCCACCGCACCGTCCGCGACCAACCGCCCGCATCTCCGCTCACCGTCACGCCTTTCCTCTCAAAATCCGCTTCTGTTCAAAAAGTCCGTCCAGTATACCGCTTTTCCCCGCACCCGTCCAGTAGAACGCAGACGAATGGGGATGCCGGAAATTCAGTCGCGCCCGTCCCCCTTCCCGGGGAAGGCGACCGACAGCGACAGGAGGCGCACGGACGTGCCGTTGAAGCGCAGGCGGCCACTCTTGACCTTCCGGAGGACGCGGGCATGCTCCTCCGTCTCGATAAGCGGCGTCTTCGCGTCGTTGACCGAAATCGTCGCCTTCCCCGCCTTGTAGACGATGGTCAGCTTGACCTTCTTCCCGTCCCAGGCGAACGACGCGGCCTGCGCCGCCTCGCGCGCCACGACATCCCGCCACAGCCCGAACGCGGCCCTGCCCGCACCGGGGGTGAATGTCATTCTGAGGTACGGGCAGTCGCTCTGCCTCACGGGCGAGGGACTATCCGCGACCTGGTAGAAGACGAAGCTCCAGTCCTTCGCCGGATCGTTCGGCGCGACCTCGCATTCCAGGCGGAACTCGCCGGGCACCGGCACGTTCCACCCCAGCGAACAGCCGCCACGGTACTTCGTTCCGCCAAAGTACGCATATTCGCCGTTGAGCCGCCAGGCCCCCCCGTAGGTCAGCCACATGAGCTTGTTCGCCGGGAACGCGGCCCGGACGGGCTCGCCGTCGAGGAACGTCGACTTCATCTTCGCCGCGACCTTCATGGTCGCCGCGTAGGCTCTCTCCTTTTCGGAGAGCGCCAGGGCCGCGCACGCCTCGTCCGTCGCCTTGAGGAACCTGCGGTAGTCCCCCTCCGCGAAGATCCGCTGCAGCGCCTGCATCTCCTTCCTGTTCGGCCCCGAGATGCCGTCCCAGATCATCCACCAGTTGCTGAAATTGTCGATGTACTTCCAGATGCCGTCGGGGAACGTCGCGTGCCCGAACGAGCGGAAGGTCTCGCCGGCCTTCTCCCAGTCGCCCTTGAGGCAATAGGCGAGCGTCGCGTATGCGCCGGCGTATTTCCGTATCGGCTCCGTGGCATGGGGGCTGTTCATCTGCGGCAGCGTCACTTCAAGGATCTTGTCGAGTTCGTCGGGGTGGGCCGTGAAATACGCCTGGAGGCCGCCCTCCGCGCCACCGTCCGCGACCATCCGCAGAATCGTCTCGGCATAGAAGAACGGCACCATCGAATCATGCCGCTTCGTGGCGTAGCACCGCTCGGCGAAGGCCTTCATCTTCCCGTGCGAGCCGCCCCAGCGCGGGAAGCAGGTGTACCAGAGGTACTCCCGGTACAGATTGGGGAAGTCCAGCTGCGCCAAGGTGGTCGACGTGAAGATGTCGTCGCCGAACGGCCCCAGCGGAATGAAGCAGTAGACGGGCTCGGGATAGGGCTTGAGCGCCATCGCCTCGCCAAAGGCCGCCCGGCAGGCGTCGCCGCTCTTTCGGTATCCCTCCCAGCCCTCGGACGTCACGTCGCGCGCCCAGCCGCCGCCGCGGGCCTTCCAGGCCGCCCTGTGCGCCGGGCCGATCCGCCAGGTCGCCTTGATCCAGGGGTCCACGTCCGCCTTCTCCAGCAGCTTGCTGAATGCCGCGTCGGTGGTGGAGAGGTCATTCCGCAGCGTCCAGAAGACCGCCCGCAGATCCTCGCCCGCGAATTTCCCGCTCTCCAGCCACGCCACCGCCGGCTTCCGCGCGTCCTTTCTCTCCGCAAAAGCCCCCACAAGGGCGGCGAACGGCTTGTTCGCCAGACGGTCCAGCAGCGCGACGAGTTCTTTGCGTTTCCCGAAGGCGCCGAAGCCGTCCGCCCCCCACACGGCGTCAACCGCCGCGTTCATCAGCTTGCGTTCCTCCGCCGTGGACTTTCCGCCGGGATCCATCTCCCCGAGCAGGAATGGACGCAGCTTCCGCTCGCGGAACCCGGCACAGGTCTCTAGGGCCTTGTTCGTGCGGATGTTCTCGCTCCAGTCGCGGAGCCAGGCGTCGTCCGTCCCCGTGCGGCCGGTCCGCGTCTCCGCCTCCGCCTTCCTCTTCTGGATGTCGTCCCAGCTCTGCCTTGAGATCCGCGCGAGCATGGCGATCTGGCCGTCGAGCTGGCCGAGGAACTCCCGCGCCTTCGGCTCGACCTCGGCGGGGAACTTCGCAGCGGCGGCCCGCGCGCGGATCGCCTTCAGCCCTCCAAGGGCCTCCTCGCCCAGCCTGCGCCCCTCCTCGAAGAGCGCCCTCTCCAGCGCCTCGCCCGTCTTCGTCTTCGCCAGCTCCCGATGCCTCGCCCCCATCTTCTCCATGAAGCCCCTGATCAACGCCCGGGCGTCCGCCTGAAGGGGCGCGAGGTGCCTCTTCGCGAGCGGGCCCTCCTTGACCTCCCGGCGCAGCTGCTCGGCATACGCCTTCGGCGTCACGTCCCCCTGCGGACGCGCCTCGCCGATTTCGGTCCCTGCCGCATCGAGGATCTTCACCGTCGGGAAACCGTGGATCCCGTACTTCGCGACCAGGCCCGCGTTCTGCCTCTTCGCCGCGTCCGAAAGCGCCGACATATCCTGCGGGCTGTCGATGAAGAGGAGCACGAAGTCCTTCTTCGCCTCGTCCACGAACGCCTTCTTCGAGAGGTAGTCCCGCTCCAGCACCTTGCACCAGTGACACCAGTCGCTGCCGCTGAAGACAGCCACGATGTGCTTCCCCGACTTCGCCGCCTCGGCGCACGCCGCCGCGAAGTCGTCCGTAAACCCCGCCGGCGTCGATTTGCCGACCGTCCCGGCCGCCGCGCAGAACGCCAGCCCGAGCATCCCCGCCGCCACACGCGCCTTCTTGCTGAATTTCATTTTCCGCCTCCTGTATGATTGCGTTCCAGCATCGTCCGCCACAGCTCGCCCACCTCCGCGCGCCGCGCATTGGCGGCCCGTCCGCGCGCGGCCGGCAGCGCGGCAGCCGAAAGCAGGCAGAAAAGCAGCGACTTCATGTGACAGCTCCTTTGAGAGGGTGAGGCGCGAACGGGCGTCAGTACTTCAGCAGAAGGTCGAGCATCTTGCGGTCCAGCTTGTGCCCCCGAAAATCTTCGTACTCCACATCGGAGCGCCCGGAGTCGAGGATGCCGATCGCGCCGCGCAGGTTCCACATCGCCCAGCCCATGCCGCGCTCCTTCCAGAGGCGCAGGTAGTCCTCCAGCCAGTCGAGGACGAGCGCGTGCGGCGTGTACTTGTAGCACCCGAACTCGCCGACGAACGCGAACGTCCCCGCCGCGCACGCCTCGTCCCACGGCGCCATGAGCTTCCGATAGAGGTATTCCATGCCGGCGTCCGCATAGCGCGGCGCCGCGACGGCGGCGCCCACCGCCACGAACGGCGCCGGTGCGCCGAACCCGCGGAAGTCCTGCACGAAGTTGACGGGCCTGCACCAGTCGGCGCCGAAGGCCAGCGCGGCGGCGTGCGCGCCCGCCGTCACCGTCAGCGTCTCCGGCGTCGCCCAGTCGCCCTCGACGATCCGCACCTCAAGGCCGCGCGCCCCCTGCGGCAGGGCCACCACGCTCTCCCCCCGGTAGCTCCCCTGGAAGATCTTCCACTCGGGATACCACTGCACCGACGTCCACAGCGGGCTGTTCGTCTGCGGCGCGAACACGTCCTCCGCCACCGTCGTCCCGTCCGCCGTGAAGCGCACCTTCACCCGTCCCGAGACGCGCCCGTAGGAGAGCCGCAGGCGGCAGGGCGGCAGGTTCGAGACGACGAGCGCCGCGTGCATCTCCCCCTTCCCGCGCCCGGCGAGGATCCCGTTCGGCGCATCCAGGCGGATCGGCCACACCGGCTTCGCCGTCGGCGTGCCGACCCAGGACGCCATATAGTGGGAGACGCTCATCGGCGTGTAGCCGCGCGTGGACTGCCCCACCCCCGGAATGCCCGCGAGCGCCTTCACCGGCCGCCGCCCCCACGACAGGCCGTCGGCGACGATGAAGCGCGCCGGGTCCTCCCGCCGGATCGCCTCGATGAGGATCTTCGCGATGCGCCCGTAGGCCGCGTCCGCCACGTTCGGCGGCTCGTTGAAGAGGTTGAAGCTCAGCTGTTCGTTCGGGATGCCCTTGTAGCGGCGGGCGAACATCGCCCAGTGCTTCGCGCACACGCGCTGCGTCTCGGGGTCCGTGAAGAGGTCCGTCTCCTCCGGCGGGCGCGCGACGGTGTAGCCGGGGGCGCGGTGCATGCAGAGGTTCACGTGGATGCCGTACTTCCGCCCGAGCGCGACGGCGCGGTCGATGTACGCAAGGTGGTCCTCGTCGAACCGCTCCCAGTCGCCGTCCTTGATCCAGTAGCGGTAGTCCATCGGCAGGCGCGCGAAGTTGAAGCCCCAGTCGCGCATCATCTGGAAGTCCTCTTCGCGGAATTCCCTCGGCTTCGCGTTTCCGCCCTTGATGAACATCTCAAGGAGGTTGAAACCGCGCCACCGCACGGACGGACGCCACGCCGCCGCCGGGTCGAGCCCCGCCTCCAGGAGGCGCACGACGTGCCGCCCCGCGCCGACCTCCCGCACCTGCCCCGCGAACTCGATCCGCGCCGGCGCGGGCGTCTCGACGGTCAGCACCTCGTTGTCCACCACGCTCACCTTCACGGGCCCCCGCGCCGTCGGCACCGTGCCCGCGACGTGCTTCAGGTCCCCGACCTGCGGCGCGATGCGGATCTTTCCGAATCCCGGCTCCAGCGGCGTCACGCCGAGGACGTAGCGCGCGAGGACGTTGAGCGGCGCGGTCCCCCAGGCGTGGTTCAGGTCGAGGTTCGGCTTGTACTTCGGCGCCCACGCCTCCATCGTGATCGTCGCCCCCTGGTCGAGCATCCCCAGCCAGGACCGGTCGCCCGTCGCCGTCATCAGGGCGAGCGCGAGGTCCGCGCGCCCCGCCTCGAAGAAGGCCTCCAACAGGTACTGCGCGAAGTAGACGCTGCACGCCATCCCGCGCGACGCGCAGAACGAGACGACCTCCCGGCGATGGGCGCGCGGCACGAGGCCGAACGCGAGCGCGGCCGCGTTCGCGTGAAGGGAGGCGTGGTCCGTCCCCTCGCCGTCGCGGTAGACGCGGCGCGCGGGGTCGAAGAAGACCTTCTGGAAGGCGGCGTGGACGGTACGGGCGTCGGCGGCGAAGGCGGCCGCGTCCGCCGTCCGTCCGAGCGCGCGCGCGATGTCCGCCATCTCCAGCAGGTTGCGGTAGTGGAAGGCGTTGACGACGGCGTTCACGTCCCGGAAGACGAAGCCGTCGCGCTCGCACGGCGGCCAGTCGACGATGTCCGCCGCGCCGCAGGCGTTCGTGAGCGCGTGGGGCAGACGCTCGCCGCCCGTGCGGAGGAGGCCGTCCGCGCGGCGGAAGCGCGTGAGCAGCTTCTCGTCCTTCAGCTGGCCGTAGAACTGCGCGAGCGCGCGCGTGTCGCCCGTCCACATCCAGTCCGCCCACGCCATCTTGATGGCGTGCTGCTTCCACTCCGTCGGCCAGGTGGGATGCGCCATGAGGTAGACGAGGCTCGCGCGGGCGAGCGAGGGGTCGGGGTGGACCGCGTAGTCGCCGAGCTGGTTCAGGTAGGCGTCCGCCTCGTAGGGGATGCGCTCGCGGTCGCCGTCCACGTAGAGCCCCGCGAAGGAGGTCGCGCGGATTGAGTGCTTGCAGAAGTCGTAGACCTTTACGAGGTCCGCGTTGTCGCAGGTGAACGCGGAGGCGGCCATGTCGATCGGGTAGTTGACCGCCACCATGCGCACCGTCTCGCGCGTGACGGCAAACGGCGCGCGGACAACCTCGGCGTAGCGGAACGGCAAAATGACGCCATGCTCGGGCGGAATCGGGATGGCCCCGCCCTCGCGTCCGCCCGACGTGTTGCGCGCGTCCGGGGGCAGCGGCACGCGGTGGACGCCGTCCGCCGCGATCGTCCCGGCAACGCGCACGGCGCGGATCGTCGCCCCCGGCTTCCGCTTCACGCCCCCCTCCGGCGTCACGAGTTCGCCGAGCCACACTTCGTACGCCCCCCGCGTCCCCTTCGGGGGCGTGAACTCCAGGAAGCCGAACGCCTCCTGCCCGAAGTCGGCGAGCGTGCCGCCCGCCGCAAGACCCTTCACCGCCACCGGCGCGACGCGCCGCTGGACGGTCTTCTTGTAGTCGGTGGGATCGTTCGCGCCGGCGCCGGCGAGCGCCGCCGCCACGAGACATGCCGCAATGCAGTTTTTCATGCACGCATTATAGCAGAATCGGCGTCCCGTCGCTCAGTGAATCTCCAGATGCACCGAAAACCGCTTCGGCGCGCCCGGGAGCGCCGTCAGCGCCCTCTTCACCTTCGGCAACTTTGCGCGGAGCGAGAAGACCTGCCCCGACGTGCGCACGTAGAGGAAGAGCCGCCCGTCCTGGTAGCGCCCCGGCTTCGCGGGGAAACCGGGGAAGAGGCGGGGCCAATGGTCGCAGACCGTGTCGAAGAACGGTTCGTGGACGTGCGTCAGCTCCTGCACGAGCGCCCCCAGCAACAGCCCCACGCGCGGCGTCTTGACGCGCAGCTCCGGCGCGTCGCCGTCCACCGGCAGCCCTGGAACCAGATGGTCCGCGAACCGGCGCCGCGCCGCACGGTCGCGCGCGAGGCGCTTCCGCTCCCGCGCGAGGTCCCCCACGGGCAACGGCTCAGGGGGTGTCGCGCCGTTCATCCGCCCCCTCCAGTTCCGCGCGCGTGCCATAGCCCCACGTGCAGCCGATCGTATAAAGTCCCGCCGCCTTCCCCGCCTCCACGTCGCCGCGCGTGTCGCCCACCATCACGGCGTCCGCCGGGTCGATGCCGCGTTCGGCGAGGACGCGCGCGAGGAGCGCCGCCTTCGTCAGCTTCTCCCCCGCGTACATGTCGAACGCATAGTACCCGTCGAAGAGGTCTTCCCACCCCATCTTGCGCATCAGCGCCCCCATCGGACTGTAGCGCTTGTTCGTCGCGACGTAGAGATGGCACCCCTTCGCCTTGAGCGCCGCGAGCCACGCGGGCACCCAGGGATACGGCTTCGTTTCGGGGAAGCCGCCCTGATCGTAGCAGGTCTTGAAGCGCGCGCGGATCTGCTCCACCAATTCCGGCGTCGCGTCGTCGAAGAGCATGTACGTCACCTGGTCGAGCGTCGGACCCGTTCGGTAGACCGCGTCGAACTGCGGGCAGTCGCGCCCCAGCTCCCGCAGTGCCGCGCGCCAGGCGCGCTTGATGTCCGCCTCCGTATCGCAGAGCGTCCCGTCGAAATCGAAGAACCAATGCCGTCTCATCTTTTTATTCCACCTCCACCGGCTTCGCCGGATTCCCGAACACCGTCTCGCCCGCGCGCACGTTCACGAGCACGACCGCGCCGATGCCCACGACCGCACCTGCGCCGACGGCGCGGCGCGGCACAATCCGCGCGCCGGGGTAGACGACCGCGCCCGCGCCAAGCGTCACGCCGCCGCCGAGCGCGCAGAGCGCGTAGACGTGCGCGAAGTCGCCCACGCGCGCGTCGTGCCCCACGACCGTGTTCTGGAAGATGCAGGCGTGGCGGCCCACCACGGCGTCCGCCGAGACGACGGCGTTCTGCGCAACGAGCGAACCGGCGCCGATACGGACGTGGGGGCCGAGCGACGCCGAGCGGTGGACGAGCGGGATGAACGTCGCCCCGCGCGCCGCCAGCGCGTCCACGCAGCGCCTCCGTGCGGCGACGTCCCCGAGGGCCGTGATGAACACGTCGTCCGGCGCGGGCACGTAGTCGGCGGGCGAGCCGACGACCGGCGGGTAGCCGCCGAACCCCGCGAGCGCGTCCGCGCGCGCGTCGAGGAATCCCTTCACGTCGAAGTCCGAGCCAAAGCCCACGGCCTCGCACGCGATGCCGTAGAGTTCACGCCCGAAGCCCCCCGCGCCGACGATGACGAGATGCCGCTTCATGCGAGGCTGCGCCCCCCGTCGGCAACGAGGCACTGCCCCGTGATCCAGGACGATGCCGCCCCCAGAAGGAAACCGACCGCGTCCGCCACCTGTTCCGGCGTGCCGAACCCGAGCGGATAGCACGCCCGCTCCGCCGCGATCCGCTCCGGCGTCATCCCCAGCGCCCGCCACGTCCCCGCCGCCAGCTCCGTCTCCACGAAGCCCGGCGCCACCGCGTTCACGCGCACGCCGCGCGCGGCGAGTTCGGCGGCGGAGGACCGCACCAGCGCCTCCACCGCGCCTTTCGCCGCCGCGTAGGCCGCGTTCCCCGCCGCGCCCGTGCGGCAGGCGAGGGACGAGAGAAGCACGCAGGACGTGCCCGCGACATGGTTCGGCGCCTTGCCGAGCCAGCCCATGAAGCGCATCGGGAAAAGGACGTGGAGCGCATAGAGCCGCTGCGCCGCGTCCGTCTCCACGAGCGAGAGGGGCGCCAGCCGGTTGAAGCCCGCGCAGTGGACGAACCCGCGCACCGCGCCGAAGTCCTCCTTTACAGCCCGCGCCACCGCCTCGACGGCATCCGACCGCTCCAGGTCGACGGCCGCGAAGCGCGCGTGCGGCGCGTCGCCGCAGAGGGCGCGCAGGCGGTCCACGTTCCGCGCGACGGCAAGCACCGCCTCCCCGCGCGCAATGAGCCGCCGCGCGACAACCTCGCCGATGCCGCCCGAGGCCCCGGTCACGACCGTGCAGGCTCCGCTCACGCCGTCACCCCGGCGAACGCGGCCAGGTCGGCGACCGTCTCCAAGTGCGCGAAATCTCCGGCCGCGACAGGCCGCCCGTAGCGCTGCTCCAGCATCACCGCGAGCGCGAACCCCGTGAGCGATCCCCACAGCGGAACGGCGCGGAAGGCATCTCCCGGCTTCACCTCGGGCACTTCCAGCACCTCTGCCACCTGTTCGAGAAACTCCTGCATCGACTTGTCCATGCGCGCCATTCTACCACACGCCCCCCGCCTCGGCAAGCCGCAGAAGCAGAAACCGGACACGGTTCCCCGTGCCCGGTCTCCTCGCCTTGCGGCGGTGACGCGCGTTGCCGCGCATCGTAAAAAACGTCGTCACCTGTCTCCGTCGTCTCCGTCAGCGGCCCGAGCGTATCCTCGTCTGTCAGCAGAAGAGCCGTAATTGTTGATGAATTACGATGATCGCCCGCTATCGCGCATTCGGAAAGACATCGATCGGCATCGACTTCCGAAGGCCCCACCGGCAAGAACCGACAAGACCTTCCTGAATTTCCGTCTCCAGTTTACCACATACGGCGGGCGGCGTGCAAGGGCGAAAATCGGTTCTAGGTTTTAGGTTTTAGCTTTTAGGGAGGGACGCGCTCCTACGGGAGGAGGTCGTAGTCGACCCTGTCCGGGCCGAGGTTCGTCTTCCGGTCCCATTCGAGGTTCCGGTCGAGCGGCGTCGGGTTGAGGTAGTAGAGGAACTTGACGCCGCAGACGATGAAGTTGTACCCCGTGTACATGAGGATGTCGCCGTAGATCTTCCCGTAGTAGGCTTCGACGATGCGGCCCCTGTCGTCGCGGCGCGTCCGGATGCGGAAGCAGAAGCAGCGGTTCTCGTCGTAGCTGCCCACGTACTCAAGCTTCCTGTTCCGTCCCGTCCAGCAGAGGTAGTCCGGGCGGTAGCCGTCCTCCGGCGCCGTGCGGATCCTCAGACGGAGGTTGGGCGCCGGATTGGACTCCACGAGGCCATTGCCCTCCCCGGGAAACCGTACCGCCATGGAGTCCCTGAAGGACGTTCCCCTGACATCGGAATCGTTCATTCCCGAGCCCAAATCCTCGTGGGGGAGGCGGGCGAACTCGATGTCCGCGACCTTCCCCTCCCCGAACGGCGGCAGCCAATCCCCGGCCATGAGGTCGAGCGCGAACCGGCCGCCGTTGACGTCGGCGATCTCGCGCTTGACGTCAAGCTTGCAGGCCTTCACGAACAGGGGGATGGGGCGCTCCACGCGCTGGAGGCGGATCGTCGCGACCAGGTTGTCCGGCTGCCAGATCCCGAGAAGGTTCTTGCGCCTAAACGACCAGCCCTCACCATAGCGCGGACGATAGAAGCCGGGCGGGGCCTCCCTAACCGAGACGCCCGCCTCTCCAATGTTGGTCCTTCCGCGCAGTCGGCAGAACCCGTTGACATCCGTCCGAGCAAAACTCTCGTTCGGCAGAGGCGCGCCCTTGACGGCCAACCAGCCCCAATGATTGTCAAATCCACCACGGACAAGGACATTCTTCAGTGGCTCGCCCGTCCAGCCATCTACGACGAACGCCCCGACCTTTGCCAGATCCGCGTTGGACTGGTACATGGACAACAACCCCAAAACAACGACTGCGCCTTTTACAGTTTTCATATTCACAACCAGTCTCCTTCCTAGTTCGAATTCTTCCCGACAAGCCTGTCAAACAACCCATACACGAAGAAATAGGCCACGTTCTTGAAGTCGGAGTGTTCCCAGATGCGATTTCCATTCCTGTTGGTCCTCGGCCACTTGTCCGCGTTCGCAATGCAGTCGGCATCCAGCCGGACGTTGCCGTTCGCGCCAAACGCGCTGATGTGGTTCGCCCCTGCGGCGCCGTCCACGCCCTGAAGGGTCCCGGAGAGGTCGGGGCCCGCCAGGACAAACGGGAGGGACGCGCTCCTGCGCGTCCGCGCCCCCTGCGCGCCATCCCAGGCCGCAACACGTTGCGGCCCACCCGCCCCCATCCCCTTCGGCTCCGTACGCGATGTACCCGCGCCGTCCCGGCACGGGACGTCCGAACGGAGGCGTTCCCGTCCACACTACCCCCATTCGTCACGGTTCCACTCCCGAAGCGCGCAGGATTGAGACGTCAATCTGCTTCGCGATGTTGGTGGCGGAACAAGACAGCATATCTGAACGAATCCGTACGAACACATTGTTCCGTGTAAATACGACGGAATCACCGTCTCCTGGATACTGATAGTAGAACAACACGTCTCCGATGTCGTTGGTGACCTGTGGGAATATCCGTGTTGTCGTCATGTTGGAGAACTTTTCAATGACGGCCTCATGCGCGCCCTCTACACTTCCACAGATTTCCGAGTCGACATAGATTAACTCATCGCCATTTCGGACAATAAAGAAGCCCCTTCCGGTTTCAAATGCCTCGTTCTCCACCACGGCATTAATCCCATTGGTCGGCAACGACAAGTCTGGAAGGTACCAGTCCTGTACAAGCCGGGGATAGGCCATGCGTGTGTGTCCGCACCAGTTGGAATATGAATATTTCTGCATGGTACGTACACGACGGGGATCAATCTTACCCGGCAGATCCAACGAAGTGGAAAGCAACGTCAACATTATAACGACTGTAGGAAATGTCTTCATCTCACTTTTCTCCTAACTTTTGTTTCGGGGTTTGGAATGCATCTATCATATCCATACACAACTGGTGCAGCCAAACTCTCCCGATAGGCATAGGGAGAATCTGAACTTCCATCGTCGAAAAGCATGCCGAGGGGAAGTAGTTCCCTACGGGGAGGCGAAGAGGGATCTCCATCCCCATCCACGGAAAGGCAGGCATCGTAGATCAAATCGCCTTCCATACATTCCCCCGTCCACGCCACTTCGTGATAACCGAATGCCCAACCCCAACGTGGCGGTGTCCAAGGGCTACACCCTATCGCAGAGTAAGGATTCGTTAAGAAGCCCTCATCTCCCATTATGGATGAGTATAGCTCGCATCCTAGAAGGTTCGAAAAGGAGACGACAAACGACGCACAGTCGGTACAATTGACGTACACTCCTTTCCCATAACGGCCTTTCAGTCTTCCTAGGAAGTGCGTTAGAAGTACAGTGTCGTTCTCAGTATACTTTGACTCCCCCTCCTTGACCTCATACCTAAACCTCTTCGACTCGTAGATGGCGCGGGTGATCCTCGATGCCGCCTCGTGCTGCGTCTCGGCCTTCCTCGCCCCACGGGAGGGACGCGCTCCGTCGCGTCCGCCCCCCTGCGCGTCCACCCAGGCCGCAACAAGTTGCGGCCCTCCCGCTGCACCGTCTCTGAACATCCCGCGCCGCCCCGGCGCGTGGCGTCCGAACGGAGGCGTTCCCGTCCACACGACCCCCCTTCGTCACGGTTTCACTCCCGACGCGCGTAGGATGGAGGCATCAACCTGCTTTGCGATATTGGTGGCGGAACAGGATTCAATTCTGGAATCAATCCATACAAAGACATTGTTTCGCGTAAAAACAGCAAAGTCAAGACCACTGTTAAACCTATAATGGAAAAGGACATCTCCGATGTCGTTTGTGACCTGTGGGAATATCCGTGTCGTCGTCATGTTGGAGAACCTTTCAATAACTGACGCATGAGCGTCCTCTACACTGCCGCAGATTTTCGAGTCAATATAGAATAACTCGTCACCATTTCGGACAATGAAGAAACCCCTTCCGGTTTCAAATGCCTCGTTCTCCACCACGGCATTAATCCCATTGGTCGGCAACGCCAAGTCTGGAAGGTACCAGTCCTGTACAAGCCGGGGATAGGTCATGCGCGTGCGTCCACACCAGTTGCTATACGCATACCTCAATACAGTGTCTTCATCAAGGTCAAAAGACGCTTCATCCGCAGACAGGTCAACTGAAGCGGCATGACCCATCAACGAAACGACCACCACGGATAATACCTTTACCTTGAATTTCACTTCACTTCCCTTCTCTTGCGTTTCTCAGGTTTTGGGCGACACCTATCGTATCCTAACGGGAACGGGTCCGGTACAGCCAGTCCGTGCCCCTGCGCGTCCACCCAGTCCGCAACACGTTGCGGCCCTCCCGCTACATCCCACGCCGCCACGGTCCTTTACGGGATGGCGACGGCGAAGGGCGAGGACGGCCGTCCCCAAAAGCAGAAGAAGTCCGCCGGACGGTTCGGGGACAGCCCCGGCAATGACCGACTCGCCGTTGAGGCCAATGCCCGAGCCGAGTAGCGTCATCCTCAGATCGTCGTCAACCGAGACATGGGCCCAGCCATACCACGACTGCCCATCCTCGACACCATACTCCGAGGCCTCGAAGGCAAGATAGAAGTCCCGCCGATCCGCAATGGGGGTGCCCCCCGAAGCCTCCCCGTATGAATAAATGGGGGCTATCTGCGTAGCCGCACGAATCGTCTCCGCATTCAACACGTCTCCACAAAAGGCCAGAACCCAGACGTTTTCCACCGGCGCCACCACACCAATTCCACCTTCCCCTGTCCTTGTATAATCAAGAGACTTCAAGAAGTAGGAACCCTCAACGACATAACCTTCCATCGTTGCATTGATCGTTGCGTATGCGCCGTCCCCAGAATACACTGTTCCCTGAATCGAATATCCGGCAACTTGAGACGAGTCGCCACTATACCCGCCATTCCCAACTATAAGTCCTGTCCAGTAGGCCGAAGCCGCAGAAACGGTATAGGAGCCCAAAGCAAATGCACATACAACGAGGAATCGCATCACAGCCTCCTGTCACTTCAACGCCGCTTTGAAATTCTTTCAAAAGACCGCAGATCGAAAAGATTGAGAGGATAGAGGTGGGCATTGTCTCCCTCCCAGTCATTGATCCGACTCTGGATCTCCTGAAGGCGAAGGGGCACCATCGTCCACCCAGAACGCGCCGTACGTCCCGTCGCGCACCACCGCGACATGGTGCCATGTGTTGTCGGCGTAGTTCCGCGAGCCGGCACCGAGCCCGGAGGCGCCGATGCCGCTCTCGTACTGGGAGAGGCCGATCTCACCCGCGCCCCCGCCGCGTCGAGCCAGACGGCGTTCGTCGCCGGGGACGCGCCCGCCTGCGACGCGCGCAGCACGTCCCGCACGTCCTCAAGATCCGCGAGGGGGATACTTCCGCCGCACAGGACGGCTACGAATAGGACACAGAAAGCCGCATGGACGGCACGGGACGGCACAACGTTTTTCGGTTTCCTCATGCGCACAATCTCCCTTTGATGGCGTCATCCTACCATAAGCGAAGAACATGCGCAAGCGGGGGAAAGGGGAATTTTACTTTCCGCCTACTCGTTGACGAGGCGGAGTCCGCGCACCTCGAAGGCGGCTTCGCCGTTGCGCCACGAAAAGACCTTGAAGTCGCCGGCGGACGCTTCGCGCGGCATCGTCCAGACGGCCGTAAAGGGCTTCCAGCCATTCTCAAGGGAGAGGCTCCCCGCGTTGTGGCGGCCGCACGAGCGCCCCTGGGCGTCGCGCGCCCACGCGGCCGCCTCCACGCGCCCTACGCCGCGCATCTCGCAGGAGAGGCGCACGGTAGAGCCCGGCACGAACGACGCGCGGAGCGAGAAGCCCGCCGCGCGCGTCGCCGCCGTCACCCGCAAAGCAGTCGGTCGCCGTCCGCAGGGCGAACGCCGCAAGGCACGGATCCAGATAGGGCCGCGAGCGGAAGAGGCCCATTCGCCCTCCCAGTAGGGCTTCTGCGGCACGCCGTAGCGCCGCTCGACGGCCGCGAGCGACAGCGCCAGCCCGCAGAGGGACAGGGGAAAGGCCGTTCGCATCTGCACGACGCGCCCTTCCGCCTTATTTCGCCGCCGCGCGCGTCTCGTAGAGCGGATAGCCCACCTCGCGCAGGGCCTTCACCGTCTCAGGGTAGGGTCGGTCACAGATGTCCGTCCAGCCGACCTGGAAGTATTCGCCGTCGAAGCGGCCCGACGTCGCCTGGTCGGAGAACTGGTGCCAGTGTACGCCCACGACCTGCGGGTTCCGCAGCGCCGACGCGACGTACGCCTTGAGCGCCGCCGCGCGCCCCTCCTGACTGCCCGCGTTGACGAGGCCCGAGCCGAAGAGGCCCCGGTCGTGCGCGCCGAAGTGGAATTCGCCGATGAGGACCGGCGCGTCCAGCTTCTCCGGCAGGCGCCAGTCCAGGATGCTGCCGGTGTAGATGTTGTAGCTCACCACGTCGCAGTACCGCGCGCAGGCCTTGACGGCCCAGGGGCGCGCCGAACCGGCGAAACGGCAGCCGAGATAGAGAAGGCCCTTGTCGTACTCCTTCACGGCGTCGCGCGTGCGCTTGAAGTACTCCTCCACGATCACGTCCGTGAACGCGCGCAGCTCCTCGGCGGGGACCTTGCCCATGTCGCCGTCCCAGACGATCCCCTTCGCCGCGAGGCGCTTCACGAACGCGACCTTCGCGGGCTGGTCGTCGGGGCTCCAGAGCGTCCAGCGCGCCAGGTCCTCGTGCTTCGCGCCCCACTGGATCTCGTTGTCGATGAAGAAGCCGATGCACCACGGATCGTGCGCCTCGCGCCCGTGCTCCGCGAGCGCGGCGAGCGTCGCCGTGCGGAAGGACGGGTCGAACGGGTCGCGGAACTTGGCCCACGTGCCCCAGCTGCCGGCGATCGGCCGCGAGGCCACCTCCACGCGCTCGGCGTAGGGCGTGCGGTCCTGCAGGCAGATCTTGAGATCGCTCGAATTCGCGATCGTGTTGCAGCCCCAGCTGCGCAGACGGCGGTGGCACGAGTCGGCGAACTTCTCGAACCACGCCGCGCCGTACTTGCGGTAGAGGTTCGCGGCGGAGAAGTCGAAGCGGCGCGTCTCGTCGCGCTTCAGGTAGAACGGCAGCAGGAGGGCGTCGTAGGTGTCGTAGAACTGCGCGAGCGCCTCGCCCTTCTTCGGCAGATCCGTGAAGAGGATGTCGCGGTCGGGCATCGCGCCCCCGCACTTCGGCGTGCGGGGGTTGCCGTTGAGGGGCGTGAGGGCCGAGCTCGGCGTCACGCGCACCGCGCCCCAGCTCCAGAAGAGGTTGCCTTCTGGATCGACGAGCCACCATTTGCCGTCAATTTTCTTCGGGTAGAAACGGCCTGTCGCCGTCTGCTTCGGCCCCTTCGTCCAGCCGCCGAAGCGGTCGCGGTCGTCCGGACCGGGATGCGCGGCGAGGTCGGCCTCCTCGGCGGACACGGCGGCCTGCAGCTCCGCGTCGCTGTGGGTCTTCCCGGGCCAGTCGCGCCACTTGAACTGCCCGAACTTGTCGAAGCACGGCAGGAAGTCCTTCGTCGCCATCTTCGCCCACGGCTCGTTCGTGACGGCCATCTTGATGGGGAGCTTCTTCCCGACCCAGCCCCTCATCTCCTGGTGGGGGCGATAGAGCGCGTCGACGATTTCGGCGGGCTTCATTTCGGCCCACTCCGTGCGGCGCGGAATCTGATTGTTGGGCGCGAGCAAAATGGGCGAATCCCAAAGCGGGAGGCCCTTTACAACCGTCTGCTTGCCCGTGCGCACGATATTCGCCGCGGGGAAACGGCAGACCTTGCCCGTGAGCAGATCGACCCAGACGGCATCCCTGAACCCAAGCATGTCAAAGACCACGTCGCCGCGCTCGTACGCGAGCGTGTCGCCCGGACGCTCTCCCGAGAACCACAGCACGTAGACGGGCTGCGACTGCCGCTCGAACTTCGCAACCGTCAGCTCCTTCCCGTTCACGGTCTGCTTCGAGAGGCCGACGGGGTGAACGTCCTCGTCGAAGTAGGAGAAGACGTGCTGCATCGCGTAGAAGCTCGGGCGACGGTAGACGACCTCCTTGAGGAGATTGCAGCGCAGGAGGCCGAAGCTCTGGAGCATGAACGTGTACTGCAGGTCGACGCACGTGAAGATGCTCGACGGGATGTCGCGCGCCGCGTCGCCGATCGTGCGGCGCAGGTTCCACTTCGCCTGGGAGTACTCCGTCCACTCGACGCTGTGGATCGCGTGGGCGTATTCGAGCTGCGACGGGCAGCCCACCTCGCCCTGGAAGATGTCGAAGCGGGGCGAATAGCTCTTCACGAACGCACGCAGCGGCTCCGCGAGATTCGCGTACGATCTGTCGGGGTTGTTCTCGTAGGGGTGGTAGATGAAGAGGCTCGCGAGGTCGAGGGCGTTCTCCTTCTTCAGGCGCTCCAGCAGCACGCCGTAGTCGCTCTGGACGGGCGTCTGCCCCTTCTTCCACGTCCAGCTGATCGCCGTCACGTAGCACTTCGCGTTCGGTTGCACGGCGCGGATGGCCTTCGCGGTGCGGTAGAAGAGCTCGGCGTACTCGGGGCCCTGGTGGAAGGGCTCGTTCCAGATCTCCCATTCGTCCACCACGTCCTTGTAGCGTTCCACGCACGCCGTGCAGTAGCGCAGCCACGCCGCAAACGCCTCGGGGTTCCCCGTGACCTGCTTCACGCGCATGCCGAGGCGGAAGTCGCTGCCCCACACGGGGTTGCCGTAGGAGAGGCAGATCCAGGGCTTCACGCCCATCGCCGCCATCTCGCGCACCTGCGGGTCGAGCCAGGTGAAGTCGTAGACGCCCTTCTCCTGCTCCGTCTTCGCCCAGCCGCTGAAGAGGCGGCCGCGCTTCGCGCCGAGATAGGGCAGATAGTCCTTGTAGGCGTTCCAGTCGGCGTAGTCGCGGTCCATCGTCTCGCAGCCGATCGACCACTTGGAGCCCTTGATGTCCGAAGCGAGGCGCGTTTCCAGCTGCCCGGCGGGCTCCAGGCCGCTCTCCAGGGCGCAGAGTTTCTTCCAGGTGACGCAGGGCTTCTCCTTCTCGAAGAGCGTCTTGGGCGCCTTTTTCTGGAGATGGTCGCCCCAGGCATCCCAGCTCTTGATCTTCTTCGCGTCCTTGAACGAGACGATCCCCGGCGCCGCCGCGCCCGCCAGAGCGGGCATCGCCGCCACGAGCGCGAGCGCGCCCACCTGCTTCATCCACTTCGTTGCCATGTGCATTCTCCCTGTTTACTTGATTTCCCACTGGCGGATCTCGTCCGCGACCTCGAAGAGCGTTTCGGGGTAGTCGGTGGTATAGTGGTCGAAGCCGAGCTTCCACATGGCGCGGTAGACGGCCTTGTTCGCGCCCTCGGTCCAGGTGACGCCGTTCACGGTGACGCCGTGCTTGTGCAGGAGGGCGATGGCGCGCGTGATGAACGGCGTGGAGGGGCAGAAGATGTCCGGCTTCGAAAGGTCCGTGCGCAGGTGGATCTGCACCTGGTCGATGCCGTCGAACCCGGTCGCGGCCATTTCATCGAGCTGCTTCTGGACGTACGCCTCGGCGCGGGCGGTCTCCCCGGGCGAGTTGTCCTTCGGCCAGGCCCCCAGCCACACCATCGAGCGCCCCTGCGGCGCGAGGGTGCGCCAGCGCGGGATGAGCCGCCAGTTGGAGGAGCAGTAGTAGACCTGCCCGATGACGCCGAACGTGTCCGCGAGCTTCGCGATCAGCTCCGGCGGCGCCCCCTGCTCGTCCACGTAGAGCAGGCGTTCGGGACGGCCCTTCATCGCGGCGAAGACGCTCTCCATCGTCGCGACGCGCGTGGAGGCGTATTCGGGACCGAGGTAGGAGCCCGTGTCGACGTCCTTGATCTCGTCCCAGGTGAGTTCGCGCACGTCCTTCACCGCGAACGCCGGCGTGATGCCGCGCCCGATGCGCCGGAAGTTCCCGTCGTGCATCGCGATCGCCACGCCGTCCTTCGTAAGGCGGGCGTCCGCCTCCGGCGCCATCCCGTGCCCCCAGCACCAGAGGAAGGTTTCGAGGGCATTGTCGGGACGCGACCTCGCGCCGCCACCACGGTGGATCTGGCAGCGGAAGAGCCCCTTCTCGCGCGGAATCGGCGCCGGCTTCGCCCATTGCCCCGCCAGCGCGGGCAGCGCCGCGAGCATGAGCGCGCCGCCCCACATCCTCCACGTCATTCCTGCCATCTCGCCACGTTCCTTTCTCTCCTTGAATGATGCGCCTAGTATAGCAAATGCGGGCCTAGAGGGGGGCACGCCCGGTCTGGCAGACTCGGTGCCTGCCCCGCCGCGTCCGCGCCTCATTTCAGGCTCTTGATTTCCGCGGCCGTGAACGGCACGCTGCGCGCGAGCGTGAGACAGCGGTATTCGTTCCAGTTCCCCGTCTTGAACTTCGCGCGTTCGGCCTCGTCCTTCAGCGGACGCACCGCGCAGTAGACGAGCCAGAGCTTGCCGTCATGCCAGATCGCCGCGCCCTTGTGGGCGTGGATCGAGTCGATCTCGCCGGGCTTGCCGACCGGCACGACCGGCCGCGCGTAGCTGCGCCAGTTCAGGCCGTCCGGCGAGACGGCGACGCCCTCCTGCGCGCCCGGCCCGCCGCCGAGGCCGCAGAAGTAGCGCATCCAGCGCGACCGCCGCGCATCCCACATCACGCCCTGCCCACAGGTGAAGTTCCGGTCCCATCCGACCTGGCCGACCGTGCAGACGGGGTTGCGCCCGTAGCGCCGCCATTTCGTGAGCGAATCGTCCTCGGCGAACGCGACGCCGACCTGCTCCTTCCAGGGCCAGCTCGGGCTGGACTTGCCGTTGTAGTAGAGCCAGTAGGTACCGTCGCGCGGCACGACCCACACGCTGTAGAGCCCCGCCCCGTCCCACGACGACGGATCGGGCCCCTTCTCGAAGACCGGCTTGTCGAGGCAGTGCCACGCGAGAAGGTTCTCGTCCGTCGTCCACGCGAGGCCATTCGCCGCGCCGCCCGATTCATACCCCTTTCCGGGATAGGCGTGGTACATGAGCCAGTACTTCCCGTCCTTCTCGATGAGCTCGCGCGAACCGTAGAGGTCGTTCTCCTGGAGAAAGCAGGAAATCGCCCGTCCGTTCATGTCCCAGCCGTTCTTCGACTGTCCGCGCGCGAAGACGACGCCGTGCTTCGTCCAGTGGAGCATGTCCGCCGTGGATGCAAGCGCGGTCTGGTAGCCCACGCCGTCGAAGCCGATGTACATCATGTAGATGCGGCCCCTGTGGCGGAAGAGGCGGGCGTGGTCCACCGCGAGGCGGTCGAACGCCCCCGGCTCGCCCGAGGGCGCGAGGATCGGCCGTCCGAGCTTGTACGGCGCGAGATACTCCTTCACCTCGGCCTCGTCCGTGATCGGTTCGGCCGCCGCGGCCATGTTCACCGCCACGACGGCGGACAACGCCAGGAACAAACCCTTCAACTTCATCTTGCTGGTCCTTTCTGATTTTCCTCTCCCGGTCTCATCGTACCACGACAATCGTTCCCTTCTCCCTTCCCGGACCCACACGGCAGAACGAGGCGATCAGACATCATGAACGGCACGATGCGCGTGAGCGTGAGACCGTTCTGGGGGACTATTGTGCTCCGTAAAAGTAGATGCCGCTACCGACGATGAACTCCCGGCGCGTCATTCAATCTCCTTCAAAAGCCTCTTCAGCGCACCGGCCTTCTCGCGGGCCTTCGCCGCACGCTCCATCGCCGAGTTGTCGCCCGCGAACTTCGCATAGGCGTTGATGACGGTCGGCTGGGGCGTTTCAAGTTCCCGGATCGCCTGTTTCAGTTCGGCGATGAGCGGCGCCGTCTCGGCGTCGCGTCCGAGTTCCCGCAGGGCCTTGACCCGCCAGTAGTCCATCTCGCCCGCGTGGATCCAGCCCTTGAGGGACTTCTCCAGCTCGGTCCTGTAGCCCGCCGCGTCGCCGAGCGCCTTCCTGCACTGCGCCATGAAGTAGCGGCTCTTCGGCTCCGTGCCCGCATCTCCGGGGCGCCCCGCCTGCAGGTTGTCGGGATAGGTCGTCGACTCCTCGAAATACCCGAGCGCCGCCTTGTAGTCGTCCTTCGCCATCGCCGCCCGGCCGAGGCCAATGCACGCCTCGACGAACGGCGCAAGAAGCCCGTCCGCGCCCTCCCACACGTGGAAGCGCCGCGTCGTGAGGATGGCGTGCGCCTTCTCGTAGTCGCCGACGGCGTTGTGGCAGTACGCGAGCCGCAGCATGTTCGCGTCGTACTTCCCGCAGGCCTCCGGGTACTTCAGCATCAGCGCCAGGCGTTCCGGCGCGGGCAGGTTCAGCTTCTCGGCGAGCTTGCCCGCCTCGTCGAGGGTGCGGAAGTTCCCGGGATCGGCTTCGAGCGCCCTGAGGTAGCAGTCGTACGCCTCGCGGCTTGCGACGCCCGAGGGGACGCCCGTGTTGGTGAAGTACGTGCCGGGGTGCGACAGGCCGAAGCCGAGGCAGCGGAGCGCGAGCGCATGACGCGGGTCGATCCCGACCGCCTTCTTCCACGCGCCGAGCGCGGCGGCCTTCTGGTCCATGTTCCAGAGGATCTCGCCGAGGAAATACTGCGTGTCCGCATCCGGCGGCAGGTTCGCCGCCGCCCACCGGAGGACCTCCAGTTCCTCCAGGCGGCTCGGGAAGCAGTAGATCCAGTCCACCTTTTCGAGGACGGGCTTCGCCGCCGGGTTCAGCTTCGTCTCCGCCGCCGCCTTGAAGAAAGCGAACATCGGCTCGCGGTAGCTGTTGCACGCGGCCAGCGTCTCACCGAGCGGCAAGGCCCCCTCCGTCGCATACGGCTTCTCGGCGCGCGCCTTCGCGAGCGCGGCGCCGCAGAGGGCGACGACCTCATCGTAACAGCCGACCGCCCAGTAGTCGCCCACGCATTCGAGGAGCTGCTGCGCCTTGAGGCCGCGGTTCTTCTCCGCCTCGGCGAAGGACGTGCCACCCGTCCGCTCGACCGCGCCCCAGTATTCGAGCGGATCGCACGCGAACGCCCGGTCGAGGCACGGCGCGGCTTCGGCGGCGCGACCGAGCTTGCGGAGCGCAATCGCCTTCAGCGTCCAGAGCTTCGCCTCGTCCTGCCCAAGGGCGAGCGCGTCGTCGATGCGCAGCAGGGCCTCGGCGAAGTCGCCCCTGAGCAGCGCGAGGCGCGCGATCTCGGCGTAGGACTCCTTCTTGTAGCTCTGCCGCCAGGTGCAGCGCCAGAAGAGGTCTTCGGCGGCCTTGAGGTTGCCAAGGCCCTTCTCGCAGAGCGCGAGGTAGTATTCGGGCGCGGCGTCGAGGGCGCGCGTGAAGTTCTGGGTCGCGCGGCGGACGGCCCGCGCGAGATACGGTCTCGCCTCCGCGTACGCGCCGTTCTTGAGGCGACGGACGCCGAGCGCAAGGTTGGCGCGCGTGTAGTCGGGGTCGATTTCCAGCGCACGGCGGTAGTACGGCTCGGGATCGATGAGACCGTTGTGGAACTGGTCGAGGCGCAAACCGACTTCATAGGCGAGTTCGGCCGAGGCGTACGTCTTCGGGTCCTTCGGGTTCTCCACCTTCGGCGGAAGCGGGTCGTGGGGGTCCGGCCCGACGGGCGTGTAGGCGAGGAAGACCCTGCCGTCCGCATCGGCGATCGACGCCGTGAATTCCTGGTCTTTCGCGTCAGCCGCGACCTTGACAGGCTTGCACCACGGCGTGTTCGGATCGAGGGCGACGTTCTTCTCCTCAAAGACCACCACGGGAGGGACGGGCTCTCTCCCGTCCGCGGCCGCGACGGAGCGCGGCCCTCCCCTCAGAACGCGCACCGTGCAGCCCTTCAGCGCGCGCGTCGAATGGAACCCGACCAGAAGTTCCGCCTTGCCGCGCCGCTCGACGTTCACCGCGCCGTCGATCGTCACGTTTTTCACGCCGCCAATGCCCTTCACGGGGAACCAGAACTGCGAGACCTTGCGCGTCTCGTAGGGCGCGATCCACGAGTAGTCGGGCTGGTTGTCGCTCCAGCAGCCCACCATCAGCTCCAGATACGGCCCGTCGCTGTCGGTCAGCACCGTGTCCCAGACGTGCGCCTCGGGGAAGTTGCCCCAAAGGAAGAACTTCTTGCCAACCGTGAGATGGCGGTTCGAGACGTGCGCCGTGCCCATGTTCCGCTTGTGGTCCATGCCCGCGAGCCAGGCGTTGTCGGGGTCCATCGCGAAGATCGAGCGCGATTCGATCGTGTAGTTGCGCCACCACGAGAGGTCCATCGTGCCCGAAATGTCGTCTGCGTACTTCGAACGCTGGGACGGCAGAAGCTCGACTTCCTCCTTGCGCGGTCCGATCGGCCAGCTCGTCCAGTAGTTCTTGTGGTGGTCGAAGCCAAGATGGCAGCTCGGCGGGAAGATGATCTGGTAGTCGTCGCCGCAGTGGACCGAGACGTTCGCCCAGTAGATCATCGACTCAATGAACGGACCGCGGTTCATGAAGACGTTGTCGGCCCTGAGGACGGCGCGGTCGGGCATCATCGACAGGCCGATCGTCCACTTCAGGCGGCGACGCAGTTCCGTCTCGCCGATCCAGACCGTCTTCGAGCCGTCCGCGTTCGCCGCGAGCCTCCAGTCGATCGGCATTGCCGTCGTCGCGCGGTGGTGGTGCGGGAAGTTCCACTCCACGCCGCCCGAGATCCACGCCCCGAGCATGCCGATCAGGGCGGGCTTGACGACGTGCTGGCGGTAGAACGCCTCGAAACCCGTCTCGCGATCCGTGAAGTTGAGAAGATGCCCGCCATGTTCGGGCAGAAGCCCCATCTGAAGCCACTTGTTCTCAAGCGTCAGGTACGTATACGTCTCGTCGACCTTGCCGTCGAAAAGGACATCCTGCATGGGATACGGATAGACGCGCCCCTGCGCGCCCTGGTAGACGCGCCCCGTATAGAACAGCGGCGTCTTGTCATATCCTCCCGGCGCATACGTCGGGAGGACGATGGACGACTTCGCGACCTTGACCTCCGAACGGTCTTCCCCGGAGGCGGCGAACGCGAAACTACCACATAAAACGGCACCAAAGGCCAGCAAACAAGTTCTCATGGCGCGTATTGTACCATTTTTAGGCGGTCTGAACAACGACACAATCGTGCAAAGAATATATGACCGATCGGGCAGCTTGTTTCGTCACACAATCACGGACCTTGACGTTCCGGTGTAATGTCCGTTTCACTGTTCCGGTGTGGTGTCGTTTCACTGTTTCGGTGTGATGTCGTTTTACAGGGCGACGGATTCTCCCACCGACGACGATCCCCCTATCGGCAACGGAGCCGTCTGCCAGTAACGGAGTCTCCTACGCATTCCACGAGAACTCCGTCCCGCGCATCCCACCGGGAACATCCTCGATTCCTACTCTTGGGCTCGGTTCCTACTCGCTCTTGGGAAGATCCTCCGTTCCTACTCCAGATGCCGCTCGACCGCCGCCCACAGCGCGGCGAATGTCCCGCCAACCTCCCCGCGCCCCACTCCGCCAACCTCCCCATACACCACTCCGCCGACCTCCCCGCGCCCTGCTCCGCCGACCTCCCTATACACCACTCCGCCGACCTCCCCGCGCCCTGCTCCGCCGACCTCTCCTCCAACGCCCAATTTCTCCCGTATCGCGTCCGTTCTCTCCCGCCGCACACCCAAACCCTCCCGCCGCGCGTCCCGCATAATCGTCCGTACCCGTTCCAGCCGCCGCCGGATATCCTTTGGCGACATCCGCACCACCCCGTTCTGAGATTTCACTGCGTAATAATTCTTATTCGCCACCCCGAAGGAGAGGCTTCCCGTCGCGATCGGATTCGGCGGCAGTCCGTCGAACACGGCCGACGTCGGAATCGGGTCCGGGATCTCCGTCGCCTGGCGGAGGCGCTTGGCAAGTGCCTTGAATCGCATAATCGTCTTGTACTTTCCGCTGAGCTGCGGGAGGTTCGCGGCGATCCATGCCTTGATCCCACCATTGCGTCCGACGATCACGCCGTCAACAATGCGCAGGCAGTTGTCGACATGGCACTCGAGGTCGTGGACAAGCCCCCCGAAACGGACGCGCGCCTCGTCGGACGCATTGCGCGCCTCCCACGCCGCGAGGAATGCCTCCGGAGTCGGGCAGGGCGCGAGTGTCGTGCGGCGGCGGATCGCCCGCCGCTCCGCCGCGAGACGCCGGCGGCGCGCGTTGTCGCGTGCGTAGTAGCGGGTGCGATAGGCACGCTGCTGGAGGCGGTTGATCTCGTACGCAAGGCCGCGGCGGTAGCAGCGCAGTCCGCGCAGGTCCGTGATCCCCAGCGCGAGCTGGAGGCCCACAAGCGGGTTGCGGAGGAGGAAGGCGCACTCGTCGAGCCGCAGCGATTCCGTTCGGTCGAGGAGCCCGCGCTCGTACGCATCGTGGTACCAGACCGCGCGATCGCCCGGCATCCGCCCCGCGCAGACATCGTCCATCTCGCCCGCACGCGCGTATGTGCGCACGCCAATGCGCCCCGCGCCCTGATCAAGGAAATTGTGCTCGAACCACGCCGCGAAGTTCGCCCGTACCTCCGACGAGACCTCCCACATCCATTTCTTCGCCATGCCCAGTCCTCCTTTTCCAGTCAATTTCCTGTTCCAACCGCATCGCACCAGCCACACGGCGTCGCACAAGCTACACCGTTTCAACCAATGCAGTCCCAGCCGATGGGAGAGGATAGCAAACCCCGCCCCGCGCCGTCAATGAGATTTTACTGCGTAATAAAAATTCAAGAATCCTACGCCATTGACTCGCAAAGAACGGCATCCCGGCGACATCCTGGTGGCATACAGGCTAGTGACATACAGGCGACATCTCCGACATCCTGGTATCCTGGCGACATCTCCGACATCCTGGCATCCCGGCGACTCCTCCGACATCCCGGCTTCCAGGCGGCATTTGGCATTTCGGCTTCATTTGTAGTACAATGCGCGCATGGACATCGTTCTCTTCTTCCAGTCCACCATCCGGAAAAGCTGGCTGCTCAAACTGGGCGGCGCCTATCGCTTCGCACGCGAACACGGTTGGTTCCTACAGATTGTGGACGGTCACTCTTCGGCCCGCGAAATCCGCCAGGCCCTCGCGCGCTGGCATCCGATCGGATGCCTCGTCGACCGGGGTCTCGCCCACGGTTCTGCCCCCGACCGCGTATTCGAAGGCTTCCCGACCGTCTATCTCGACCAGCGTGCAACCTCCATTCCCTGCCGACACCCCCGCCTCGTACACGATTCGGCTGCCGAAGCGCGGCTCGCGGGACAGGCGCTCCTGGACCTCGACTGCGCATCCTATGCCTATCTTGGCACGGGGCGCAACTACTTCTGGGACCATGAGAGGTGCGAAACCTTCCGCGCGCTCTGTGCCGGCCAGGGCAGAACGATGACCACCCTCTCCCGCCTAAGGCTCGCCCAAACCATCGCCGCACTGCCAAAGCCCTGCGGCATTCTCGCGGCAAACGACGGATGCGCCGTCGAGATCTGGCCCGCCGCCGCCACGTGCGGTCTCTCCATTCCAAACGACATCGCCGTTGCCGGCATCGACAACGACGAGACCTATGCCGAGGCCGTCACGCCCGGCCTCACAAGCGCCGAACCCGATTTCGAAGGCGCGGGCTACGAACTCGCGCGTCTTCTGATGGACGAAATCGCGCGCGTCCGGAACGGTGGAAGGCGAGACGGCCCTGCACCCGTCTCGCACTACGGCGCGTTGCGGCTTGTCCGGCGCGACAGCACGCAGATCCTCGCCGGAAACGATCCGCGTGTCGGGCACGCGCTTGAGTTCATCCGGCGCCACGCCTGCGAACACGGCCTCTCGACCGGCGATGTCATCGCCATCATGGGCTGTTCGCGGCGGCTTGCGACCGAACGGTTCAAGAAAGCCGTCGGACACTCGATTCTGGACGAAATCCACGCACGACGCTTCGACGAGGTCCTGCGCCTTCTCCGCAACCCGCACCAGCAGATCGAGCCGATCGCCGACCTCTGCGGCTATTCCGCCCCCTCGTTCCTGAAGCGCATCTTCAAGAAGAAGACGGGGCTCACCATGCGCGCGTGGCGCAAACGGGCGGCAGACCGCGGTCCTGCGGCCTAGCGGCCGTCGATGGCCTCGACCTTCTTCGCCGCCTCGTGCAGGAACGGCGCAAGGCCCTCAAGGCCCTCGGTGAACTTCGTGTCGAGAAAGGCGTCCGCGGCGGCGACGGCCATCATGTCGCCCCAGATCATCTGGCCCATGCAGAGCACGTTCGCGTCGTTGATCGTGCGGCACATCTTCGCGGCGAAGACGCTCTCGACGGCGGCGGCGCGCACGCCCTTGAAGCGGTTGGCGATCAGGCTCATGCCCATGCCCGTGCCGCAGAAGAGGAACGCGCGCTTCGCCTCGCCGCGCTGCAGCGCCTTGCAGACGTCCACCGCGCTCTCAAAGTAGGGCTTCTCCTTGTTCGCATCCGTCGCGCCGAGGTCCTTCACGGCGAAGCCGCGCTTCTCAAGGTGCTGGACAACGGCCGTCCTGAGCCCGACGGCGAACGGATCCGCCGCCACGAGAATCGTCTCCTTCTGCGCCGCGCCGCACACGCACGCCGCTGCCATCACCACCCCAGCCGCAATCTTCTTCATGATCCATCATCCTTTCTGGTTTTGAATTATCGAGAGCGAGTATAGCATAAATCGCCACTGCGCGGCTTGAAATGGTTGAATGTAGACATCACCGCTCCGCAGTTTGAAATGCCGGCGCGAAGCGCAACTGAAAGCCGCATAGCGGCGACTTAACCCTAGCAAGAAAGCGTCCTCGGGGCCACATTAGGGGGGGGGGTATTGTGTGGTCCCGAGGACATACCGACTTTCTTGATCTCGGGTGCGGCAGAACCCTCAATGATGATGGCAGATGATACCCGCCACCACGCAAGCTGTCTGTCAACTCCCGCACGCATGCCAGCAAAAGAACCTTCTTACGCGGAAATTTCCCCAACAGTATACACCTCCCCATCGGGAAAGGCAATCTGAATTTTCTTCTCTGCATTTCTTTACAACGTACGACAACGGCGTGATTTCCGCTGGCGAGGCCGCTGACAGCCGATCATCGTACCAAGATGCGTAACGTCACCTTAAACCAAATTACATATTACGTAAAACACAAACCGGTATCATGGACCATCATGAATCAACGGAAGATACAAATCAACTCGGAAAGGACGCAATTCTTTGCGTCTGATCCCCTACGAGACCCCAACACGGGCATGGTGGCCGGATCATAATGAATTACATTCCTCCCACTCTGCCCCACCCTCCTTGTAGCAGCTCAACGACGCCGCATCAATTGGCATGGAATCTGCTACACAACATCTTGAAGGAACATGACCATGAACGAGACAGAAGATCGACAGCGGGGGCTGTACCGCCCTGAATATGAACACGACGCCTGCGGAGTCGGACTCGTCGCGAGCCTTGACAACCTCCCTTCGCACGCCATCGTCGAATCCGGCCTCACCGTGCTCAAACGCCTTATGCACCGCGGCGCGACGGGTAACGACCCGCGCACGGGCGACGGTGCCGGGCTTCTTCTGCGCATCCCCGACCCGTTCTTCCGCAAGGTCGTCCCCGGGCTTCCCCCTGCTGGACAGTACGGTGTCGCGATGGTCTTCGGCGGCGTCGGTGAGGAGGACGTCCTTGAATCTGTCGTCCACGCCGAGGGCGGAAGGGTTCTCGCCTGGCGTGATGTCCCCGTCGATCCGAATGCAATCGGCGACGATGCCCGCCGCGTCCTTCCGAAGATCCGCGAACTCTTCATCGGCGGCGCCGACGGTCTCGCCTCCGTCGAATTCGAGCGCCGCCTTTACGTCATCCGCCGCCAGATCGAGCAGCGGACGCACGATGTCTACCTCTGCTCCTGCTCCACGAAGACGATCGTCTACAAGGGCCTCCTCCTCGCCACGCAGATCGAGAGTTTCTACAAGGACCTCTCCGATCCCGACTTCGTCTCCCCCTTCGCGATCGTCCACCAACGCTACTCCACGAACACCTTTCCGAGCTGGCCGCTCGCCCACCCCTTCCGCGCCCTTGCCCACAACGGCGAAATCAACGCGCTCAAGGGCAACCTCAACGCGCTTGCCGCGCGCGAGGCGTCGCTCGCCTCGCCCCTCTTCGGCGACGACCTCAAGAAGCTCCTCCCGCTCGTGAAGCCCGGCCAGTCCGACTCCGCCTCGCTCGACAACATGTTCGAGCTGCTCGTCGCCGCCGGGCGCGACGCCCCCCACGCGATGCTCATGCTCCTCCCCCAGGCCTGGGGCGCGAAGTACCACATGGGCCACGACGTGCGCGCCTTCTACGAGTACCACTCCGCGCTCATGGAGCCGTGGGACGGTCCCGCCGCCGTCGCGTTCACGGACGGCACGGGCGTGGGCGCGACGCTCGACCGCAACGGCCTCCGCCCCGCGCGCTGGACGCTCACCAAGCAGGGCCTTTTCGTCCTCGCCTCCGAGGCCGGCGTCCTCGACATCCCCGCCCCGGACATCGCCCGCCAGGGCCGTCTCAAGCCGGGTGCCATGCTCTGGCTCGATCTCGCGAAGCATCGCCTTCTCGAAGACACCGAACTCAAGACCTTCTACGCGCGCCGCCGCCCCTACCGCCGCTGGGTCGAGCAGAACCGCATCTCCATCCAGGGGCTCTTCACCGAGATCGTCCCCTCGCGCGTCACCCAGGATCTCGTCAACGAGCAAACCCTCTTCGGCTACACGCTCGAAGACCTCAACCTCATCCTGAAGCCGATGGCCGAGACGGGGCACGAACCCGTCGGGGCAATGGGCAACGACGCCGCGCTCGCGGTTCTTTCCCGGAAGCCGCGCCTCCTCTTCGACTACTTCAAGCAGCTGTTCGCGCAGGTCACGAACCCGCCAATCGACCCGATCCGCGAAGAGCTCGTGATGTCCCTCATGACCTACATCGGCAACGTCGGGAACATCCTCGCCGAAACGCCCGCGCACGCGCACCTCATCAAGCTGCGCCGCCCCGTGCTGACCGACGACGAGCTCGCGCGCCTCGCCACGGTCGAGGACCACGGCTTCGCCTCCCTCCGCATCCCCCTCGTCTTCCCGCGCGGCGGCGACGGACGCGCCCTCCGAGTCGCGCTCGACCAGATCTGCGCAACGGCCCTGGAGGCGGTGGAGAACGGACATCGGATCATCATCCTCTCGGACCATCCGTCCCTCCGTGGCGCGGGCACCGTTCCCATTCCCTCCCTCCTCGCGACCGCCGCCGTGAACCGCGCACTCGTGAAGGCGGGCAGGCGCCCCTCCGTCGGCCTCATCGTCCAGTCCGGCGAAGTGCGCGAGGTCATGCACTATGCCCTCCTGCTCGGCTTCGGCGCGACGGCCGTCAACCCCTACCTCGCGCTCGCCACCGTCAGCGCGTGCGCGAAGGACGGCGATCTCGTCACGGCCGCCTCGAACTACGTGACCGCCGTCGACAAGGGCCTCCTGAAGATCATGTCGAAGATGGGCATCTCGACCCTGCGCTCCTACCGCAGCGCGCAGATCTTCGAGGCCGTCGGGCTCGGCGCGGACGTCGTGCGCGACTACTTCGGCGGCGTCGCCTCTCCCGTGGGCGGCATCGGACTCGACGAAATCGCGGCCGCCGCCAACCGCCGCGCCGCCGTCACGCCCCTGGAGGCCACCCTTCCCCCCGGCGGCGAATACCGCGTGCGCACCGAGGGCGAACGACACCTCTGGACGCCCCGGGGCCTCGCGGACTTCCGCCTCGCCGTGCGCGCGAACGACTTCGCCCTCTTCCGGAAGTACACGGACGAAATCGACGACCCGAAGCGGACCGCCATCACCCTCCGCTCGCAGTTCGCCTTCAAGCCCACCCAACCCATTCCGCTCGACGAGGTCGAACCCGTCGCGTCCATCGTGAAGCACTTCGTGGGCGGCGCGATGTCTCTCGGCTCCCTCTCCCCCGAGGCGCACGAGACCATCGCCCAGGCGCTGAACGGACTCGGCACCATGTCCAACTGCGGCGAGGGCGGCGAAAACGTCGAGCGCTTCGACACGGACAAGAACTGCGGCATCAAGCAGGTCGCCTCCGGCCGCTTCGGCGTGACGATCAACTACCTCCGCCACGCGAAAGACCTCCAGATCAAGCTCGCCCAGGGCGCAAAGCCCGGAGAAGGCGGCCAGCTCCCCGCGCACAAGGTGGACGCCTTCGTCGGCAAGCTCCGCCACGCGAAGCCCGGAACGACGCTCATCTCCCCGCCGCCGCACCACGACATCTACTCCATCGAGGACCTCGCCCAGCTCATCTACGACCTCAAGTGCGCGAACCCGCGGGCGCGCGTCTCGGTGAAGCTCGTCTCCGAGGCGGGCGTCGGCACGATCGCCGCCGGCGTCGCGAAGGCGCATGCGGATGTCGTCCTCATCTCCGGCTTCGACGGCGGAACCGGCGCCGCGCCGCTCACCTCGATGAAGCACGCCGGCCTTCCCTGGGAACTCGGCCTCGCCGAGGCGCAGCAGACGCTCATCAAGAACGGACTGCGCGGGCGCGTCAAGCTGCAGGTCGACGGACAGCTCCGCACCGGCCGCGACATCGTGATCGGCGCCCTTCTCGGCGCAGAGGAGTTCGGCTTCGGTACCACGATGCTCGTCGCGCTCGGCTGCGTCCAGTGCCGCAACTGCAACCTCAACACCTGCCCCGTCGGCATCGCGACGCAGGACGAGGCGTTGCGCAAGCACTTCGCCGGAAAGATCGAACACCTCCAGACCTACTTCCGCTTTCTCGCACAGGAGGTCCGCGAACAGCTCGCCGCCCTCGGCCTCCGTTCGCTCGACGAGGCCGTCGGCCGCGCCGATCTTCTCGCGGGGACGAATCCCCGCTTCGACTTTGCCCCGGTCTTCCACCGCGAGGCGGGCGCCGACGTGCGCTTCAACCCGCAGATTCCCGCGCGGCCGCTTGAAAACTACGACCGCGTGGAACTCCTCCCCGCGCTGAAGGACGCTCTCGCGGCCGGACGGCTGATGGAGATCGACCGCACCGTCGCGAACGTGAACCGTACCGTCGGCACCGAGCTTTCGGGCGAGGTCGCCGCGAAGTGGGGCGAGAAGGGCCTTCCCGACGGCACGCTCACCGTGAATTTCACGGGCGTCGGCGGACAGTCCTTCGGCGCGTTCCTCGCCCACGGCGTGACCTTCAACCTGCGGGGCGCCGCGAACGACTACGTCGGCAAGGGCCTCTCCGGCGGCATCATCACGATTGCCCCCGAGCCCGGCTTCACGGGCGCCGCCGAGGAGAACGTCGTCGCCGGCAACGTCCTCGCCTACGGCGGCACCTCCGGCAAGGTCTTCGTCAACGGACAGGCCGGCGAGCGCTTCGGCATCCGCAACTCGGGTGTCACGCTCGTCGCGGAGGGCATCGGCGACCACGGCTGCGAATACATGACCGGCGGCAAGGTACTCGTACTCGGCCCCACCGGCGTCAACTTCGCCGCAGGCATGACAGGTGGCGTCGCCTACGTCTACGACGAGGACGGTACGCTCGACCTCAACGCGAACCTCGACTCGATCGACCTCATGCCCGTCGAGGCCGGCTCACCCGACGAGGCCGACCTGCTCGCCCTCATGGACGAACACATCGCCCGCACCGGTTCCGCCAAGGCGAAACGCCTCCGCGCCGACTGGGAGAACGTCCGCCCGAAGTTCGTCGCCGTCATCCCCGTCCGAAGCGCGAGTTAGGATTCAGTCGCTTCGCCTTAACTTAACCACTTAACTACTTAACCACTTAATCACTTAACCACTTAATCACTTAACCACTTAACCAATCTCCCATGAGCCGCATTCACGACATCTACCGCGACGTGGACGAACGTCGCCACGACTTCCGGGAAGTCGAACGCCGCCTACCGGCGGACGACATCCGCCAGCAGGTCTCGCGCTGCATGAACTGCGGGCAGCCCTTCTGCCATGCCTACGGATGCCCGCTCGGCAATCTCGTCCCCGACCAGAACCGCGCCGTCGCGGACGGCGACGACCATCGCGCCTACGAACTTCTGAGCCGGCATTCCGACTTCCCGGAGTTCACCGCCCGCGTCTGCCCCGCCCTCTGCGAGGCGAGCTGCGTCCACCAGCTCGACGAGGAATCCGTGATGATCCGCCAGTCGGAAAAGCACATCATCGAGACCGCTTTCGCGAACGGCTGGGTCAAGCCGCGTCCGCCTGCGAACGAGAACGGGAAGTCCGTCGCCGTCGTCGGCGCGGGTCCTGCGGGGCTTTCCGCCGCCGTCACGCTCCGTCGCAAGGGTTGGAAGGTGACGGTTTATGAGAAAAACGCCAATATCGGCGGACTCCTCCGCTACGGCATCCCCTGCTTCAAGCTCGACAAGGCCCTCATCGCGCGCCGCCGCGCCCTTCTCGAAGCCGAGGGCATCGTGTTTGTGACGGGCGTCGAGGTCGGTACGGACATCTCCGCCACCTACCTCCGACGCGCGCACGACGCCCTTGTCCTCGCGATCGGCACCCCTGCGGCGCGCGACCTGAACATTCCCGGACGCGACCAGGACGGCATCCACCTCGCGCTTGAATACCTCTCCCACCAGAACCGTCTCGTGACGGGAGAGGTTGTGTCCACGCCCCCCACGCTCAACGCCCACGGCAAGCGCGTGCTCGTGATCGGCGGCGGCGACACGGGCTCCGACTGCGTCGGCACGGCAATCCGCCAAGGAGCCCGGAAGGTCACGCAGATCGAGATCATGCCCCGTCCCCCGGACATGCGCAGCCCTTCCACGCCGTGGCCGCTCTGGCCCTACCAGCTCCGCACGAGTTCCAGCCACCATGAGGGATGTACGCGGCGCTGGAACCTCAATTCGCTCCGCTTCCTCGGTACGGACGGCGCGGTCACCGGCGTGGAGGTCGAAACGGTCAAGTGGACGTTCGCGCCGAACGGCAAGCCGCTCACGTTCGCGTCCGTCCCCGGCACGCAGGAAGTCATCGAAGCCGATCTGGTCCTTCTCGCGATGGGTTTCACGGGTGTCCCGAAGGATAACCCCATCCTCGCCCAACTGGGCCTTGCGCTCACGCCCCGCACGGCCCTCGTCTCGGCCCCGGAACGGAACATCTTCACGGTCGGTGACTGTGCAACGGGGGCTTCCCTTGTCGTCCGCGCCCTCGCCGGCGGCAAATCCCTCCCACTCTGAGGTCCATTTCCCGCCCATTCCTTCCATGTTTCACCCCACAAGTGCCACCTTGGTCACGCCAACCAGGGTGGCATGTTCTTTTCCACCATTCCCATCCTTCATCCCCCATCCACCATCACCCATCCATGCACACAATCCCACCACGGACACGATGATTGGATTTTACGCGATTCTCCAGATCCATCATTATCTTACGCATAAAAATCTTATCCGCCTCTAACGGAATCGCGTCCTCCCCTGCTCCCGTTCGCGATTCGGTGGCA